>Ga0308160_10000338_pt1 | contig 98929 bp, 90 predicted proteins | sample PhyFR1_FD_201036 | JGI IMG/M metagenome (GOLD analysis project Ga0308160, IMG submission 201036) | Phyllosphere microbial communities from UC Gill Tract Community Farm, Albany, California, United States - DLSLF.R1 | ecosystem: Host-associated > Plants > Phyllosphere > Unclassified | place: USA...
TTCAGGAACAGCTGCTTGATGTCTTCCTTGAACTCGGCCGTCCACATCTGCGGGTTTTCCATCTTGATCGTGTTGATCAGGTCGATGCCGAAGTTGCAGTGCATCGACTCGTCGCGCAGGATGTACTGGTACTGCTCGGCGGCGCCGGTCATCTTGTTTTGACGGCCGAGCGCCAGGATCTGCGTGAAGCCGACGTAGAAGAACAGGCCTTCCATCAGGCAGGCGAACACGATGATCGACTTGAGCAGCTTCTGGTCCGATTCCAGCGTGCCGGTCTTGAATTCCGGATCGTTGATGACCTCGATGAACGGGATCAGGAACTGGTCCTTGTCGCGGATCGACGGGATCTCGTTGTAGGCGTTGAAGATTTCTTTCTCGTCCAGGCCCAGCGATTCGACGATGTACTGGTAGGCGTGGGTGTGGATCGCTTCCTCGAAGGCCTGGCGCAGCAGGTACTGGCGGCATTCCGGCGCCGTGATGTGGCGGTAGGTGCCCAGCACGATGTTGTTGGCGGCGAGCGAGTCGGCGGTGACGAAGAAGCCCAGGTTGCGCTTGACGATGCGGCGCTCGTCTTCGGTCAGGCCGTTCGGGTTCTTCCACAGCTCGATGTCGCGCTGCATGTTCACTTCCTGCGGCATCCAGTGGTTAGCGCAGCCGGCCAGGTACTTGTCCCAGGCCCATTTGTATTTGAACGGGACCAGCTGGTTGACGTCGGTCTGGCCGTTGATGATGCGCTTGTCGTCGGCGTTGACGCGCTTGGCGACGTCGGCGGCGGAGGCTTCGGCGCCATTCACGTTGGCAGCTGCGGCGGGGGTCGCAACTGCGGGTGCTGCGACCGGTTCATCGTCCCAGGAGAGAGCCATGATGTGTTCCTTGTTGATTGTTGGCTAGTTGTCGCCCCGGCGCAGGCCGGGGCGTCACGCTAATAATTACTGGCAGGCTTCGCACTCGTCGAAACCGGCGTCGCCCGGACGCAGGTAGCAGGCCGCGCCGTCGACGATCTCGGCCGATGCCGAAGCCACTGCGGCCGGGGCCGGGGCCGACATCGCTGCGCTGGCAGCAGCGGCCGCTGCCGCGCCTGCCGCCAGGCCGCCATCGACCGGCACCGCGTTCAGCGCGCCGGTGCGGGTGGTCGACTTCTCCATGTGCGTCGCCGCGATGGTGCGCAGGTAGTAGGTCGTCTTCAGACCGCGCAGCCAGGCCAGCTTGTAGGTCTCGTCCAGCTTTTTGCCCGACGCGCCGGCCATGTAGATGTTCAGCGACTGGGCCTGGTCGATCCACTTCTGGCGGCGCGAGGCGGCTTCCACCAGCCACTTCGGCTCGACTTCGAAGGCGGTCGCGTAGATGTCGCGCAGGTCTTGCGGCACGCGGTCGATGCGCGATAGCGAGCCGTCGAAGTATTTCAGGTCGTTGATCATGACCTCGTCCCATAGGCCGCGCGCCTTCAGGTCACGCACCAGGTACGAGTTGATCTCGGTGAACTCGCCCGACAGGTTCGACTTCACGTACAGGTTCTGGAAGGTCGGTTCGATGCAAGCCGACACGCCGATGATGTTCGAGATGGTCGCGGTCGGGGCGATCGCCACGCAGTTCGAGTTGCGCATGCCGAACTGCTTGATGCGGTTGCGCACCAGCGACCAGTCCATGGTTTCCGACATGTCCTGCTCGAGGTAGCCGCCGCGTTCCTCAAGCAGCAGCTTGATCGAATCCTGCGGCAGGATGCCGCGGTCCCACAGCGAACCTTCGTACGACTCGTAGCGGCCGCGCTCTTCGGCCAGCTCGGTCGAGGCCAGGTAGGCGTAGTAGCAGACGGCTTCCATCGAGCGGTCGGCGAATTCCACGGCCTTGTCGGACGCGAACGGCACGCGCATCATGTGCAGGCAGTCCTGGTAACCCATGATGCCCATGCCGACCGGACGGTGGCGCAGGTTCGAATTGCGCGCCTTGTCGACCGCGTAGTAATTGATGTCGATGACGTTATCTAACATGCGCATCGCGGTGCGGATGGTCTTCTGCAGCTTGACCACGTCCAGGCCGTCGCCCTTCATGTGGGCCGGCATGTTGACCGAACCCAGGTTGCAGACCGCGATCTCGTCCGCGTTGGTGTTGAGGGTGATCTCGGTGCACAGATTCGACGAGTGCACCACGCCGACGTGCTGCTGCGGCGAACGGATGTTGCACGGATCCTTGAAGGTGATCCACGGGTGGCCGGTTTCGAACAGCATCGACAGCATCTTGCGCCACAGGTCGAGCGCTTCGACTTTCTTGTACACGGTCATTTCGCCGCGCGCCGCACGGGCTTCGTACGCCACGTAGGCTTGCTCGAAGGCCTGGCCGACCTTGTCGTGCAGGTCCGGTACTTCGGACGGCGAGAACAGGCTCCACGAACCCTTTTCCATCACGCGCTTCATGAACAGGTCCGGAATCCAGTTCGCGGTGTTCATGTCGTGGGTGCGGCGGCGGTCGTCGCCGGTATTCTTGCGCAGATCGAGGAATTCCTCGATGTCCAGGTGCCAGGTTTCCAGGTAGCCGCAGACCGCGCCCTTGCGCTTGCCGCCCTGGTTGACCGCCACCGCGGTGTCGTTGGCCACTTTCAGGAACGGCACCACGCCCTGCGATTTGCCGTTGGTGCCCTTGATGCGCGAGCCCATCGCACGCACCGGGGTCCAGTCGTTGCCCAGGCCGCCGGCGAACTTCGACAGCAGCGCATTTTCCTTGATCGCGTCGTAGATGCCTTCCAGGTCGTCGGCGACGGTGGTCAGGTAGCACGACGACAGCTGCGAGCGGCGCGTGCCCGAGTTGAACAGGGTCGGGGTCGAGCTCATGAAGTCGAAGGTCGACAGCAGGTTGTAGAACTCGATCGCGCGCGCTTCGCGGTTTTCTTCGCGCAGCGACAGGCCCATTGCGACGCGCATGTAGAACGCCTGCGGCATCTCGATGCGGGTCTCGCGGATGTGCAGGAAGTAGCGGTCGTACAGGGTCTGCAGGCCGATGTAGCCGAACTGCAGGTCGCGGTCAGCGACGATGGCCTTGGCCAGCTTCTGCAGGTCGAACTTGCCCAGTTCCTCGTCCAGCAGCTCGGCGGCGATGCCCTTGGCGATGTACTGCGGGAAGTAGGTGACGTATTCGGCGGCGGCGCCGGCTTGCGGCACTTCGTGGCCGAACACTTCCTTACGGATCGTGTGCAGCAGGATGCGCGCGGTGACCTGGCTGTAGGCCGGATCTTTTTCCATCAGCGCGCGTGCGGCCAGGATCGCGGATTTGTACAGTTCCTCGACCGGCACGCCGTCGTACAGGTTGCGCACGGTTTCGCCCAGGATGGCGTCGGCGTCGACGTGCTTTTCCAGGCCGACGCAGGCAGCGTTGATCAGGCTGGCGACTTCGTTCATGTCGAGCGCGCGGCGCACGCCGCCGTCGACCACCGTGAATTGCGGCGCGGCGGCGGCATTCGAGCCGGTCGCTTCGCGCGCGGCGCGGCGCTCGTCCATGCGCTTGGCGCGGTACAGCACGTACTCGCGCGCGACTTCATGCTCGCCCGAGCGCATCAGGGACAGTTCCACCTGGTCCTGCACATCCTCAATGTGGAAAGTACCGCCGTTCGGCTGGCGGCGCACCAGCGCCGACACCGCGTTGTTGGTCAGCTGGGCGACCAGTTCGCGCACGCGCGCCGAGTCGCGGTGCTGTTCGCCGTTCACGGCCAGGAAGGCCTTGGTCAGCGCGACTTCGATCTTGTTGGGCAGGAACGGCACCACGGCGCCGTTGCGGCGGATGATGCGGTAATCGTTGCCTTCAACGAGCTCGGCAGCGTCTGGAACGGTGGAAATGTCCATAGATGTTTGCATTGGGCCTCCCGATGCCAACAGATTAAAATTGGCAATCTAGTAACTTTTTGAGAATGGTGAACGGGGACGCATTGATCGGAAAACGCTGGTTGCGTCCCTGCCCCTACTGTTCTGCTTTCCGGTCTGGACCACTACATCTAGTGACAGACCGGCCTTAGGACCTAATTGTAGTCCATATTAAGCAAGCTCATGAGAAGAGCGCGGAGGATTTTTTTCTAGCGCTGAGCTTGACATTTGCTAAAGCTAGTTCGATCAGGCCTTCGCCTGATAGCAAGCACTAACATGCTGTTCGAGGAGCACAACCCTGGTGCGGTTGGCGCACCAGGGCTGCTCAAATTTACCGCATGTTGCGATGGCGAAAAGGCAACGCGTCTATGCTGAATGCATGACCCAGCTCAAGCTTCGGGCGCCTGGATGTCCAATTTCTGCATCTGGTAGCGCAACTGGCGCACGCTGATGCCGAGCAGGCTGGCGGCCTGGGTGCGGTTGAACTGGGTCTGGTTGAGGGCGCGCAGGATGATGTCGCGCTCGACCTGGCTCAGGTAGTCCGGCAGGTTGCTGGGCAGCGGGTCGGCGGCCGACGGCGCGGCGGGAGCGGCCGGCGCAGCGGACACCGGCGCGGCGGACTCAGCCTCGGGCGCGGCTGCCGGCGCCGGCGCGGGCGTGGGTACGGGCGCAGGCGCGTCCGCGCGCGAGGCCCCATCGCCCAGGCGCGCACCCTTGAGCAGCAGATCGCCGACTTCGATCACGCCGTCGTCGGCAAAGGCGAGCGCGCGTTCCAGTACGTTTTCCAGTTCGCGCACGTTGCCCGGGAAGGAATAGGCTTGCAGCGCCTCCATCACGCCGGCGCCGAGCCGCGCCCCGCCCGGTCCGGCCAGGCGCGCCAGGATCGCATCGACCAGCAGCGGCAAGTCGTCCAGACGCTCGCGCAGCGGCGGCAGGGTCAGCTCGATCACGTTCAGCCGATAAAACAAGTCCTGGCGAAAGCTGCCGTTCTCGACCAGCCGCGCCAGGTCCTTGTGGGTGGCGCTGACGATGCGCACGTCGACCGCCTCCTCGGCCGTGGCGCCGATCTTGCGCACGCGCCGCTCCTGGATCGCGCGCAGCAGTTTGACCTGCATTGCCAGCGGCAGGTCGGCCACCTCGTCGAGCATCAGCGTGCCGCCGCTGGCGGCCTGGAAGAAGCCGTCGCGCTCGTCGTTGGCGCCGGTGAAGGCGCCCTTGCGGTAGCCGAAGAACTCGGCTTCCATCAGCGCTTCCGGGATCGCGCCGCAGTTGACGGCCACGAAGGGCTTGCCGGCGCGCGCGCTCTGGGCGTGGATCTCGCGCGCGGCCAGTTCCTTGCCGCTGCCGGATTCGCCGTTGATGGCGATCGGCGCCTGCGAGCGCGCCAGCCGTTCGATCTGGGCGCGCAGCGCCCCCATCGCCTGCGAGCGGCCGATCAGGCGCGAGCCGCCCGCCTGTGGCTCACCCTGCTCGCCCTGCGGGCTGTCCGCTTCCGACAATTTGAGCGCCGCGCGCACCATCCGGCGCAGGTCGTCCAGCACCACCGGCTTGGAGACGTAGTCGAAAGCGCCGGCTTTCAGCGCGATCACGGCATTCTCGGCGCTGCCGTAGGCGGTGATCACGGCGATCGGCGTATGGCGATGGTTGCTGGATACCTCGCGCACCAGCTCCAGGCCCATGCCGTCCGGCAGGCGCATGTCGGTCAGCACCAGGGCGTAGTCTTTTTGCCCGAGCAGGCCGCGCGCCTCGCGCACGGTGGCGGCGCTGTCGACGTCCAGGCCCATCTTGAGCAGGGTGATCTCGAGCAGCTCGCGCAGGTCGGCTTCGTCGTCGACAACCAAGATGCGGGGTGCACTCATCGCAATCAATCTCCGTGACTATAGGGTTGTATTTTATGATGCCGCGAAGGTAATCACGAAGCGCCCGCCCGCCGCGCCGCCGGAAGCCTCGTCGACGCGGTATTCGTAATCGAGCATGGCGCCGTTGTTCAGGCACAGCTCGCGCGCCAGGTACAGGCCCAGGCCGGTGCCCTTGCTCGAGGTCGTGTAAAACGGCTCGAACAGGTGGGCGCGCACTTCCGGCGTGATGCCGGGGCCGTCGTCCTGCACGTGCAGCTCGATGCGGCCGGTGGCGTCCGGCACCGGAAACACGCGGATGCTGCCGGGCGCGCCGCTGGCGTAGCGCACCGCGTTGCCGAGCAAATTGACCAGCACTTCGCGCAAGTGCAGGCCGTCGAAGCGCACGCTGCGCCCGCCGTCGGCGCCGATCCAGACCATGTCTTCTTTCAGACCCTGGGTCTCGCTGAACTCGGCCTTCAGCTCGGCCAGGAAGCCGGCCAGCGCGACCGGCTCGCCGTTCGGCTGGACCTTGCGCGACAGTTTCAGGATATCCTCGACCATGCGGTTCACGCGCGCCACGTTGTCGTTCACGATGCGCAGCAGGCGCTGTTCGGCCGGTCCGTGCAGGTCTTCGGCCAGCAGCGAGGTCGCGTGGCCGATCGCCGACAGCGGGTTTCGCACCTCGTGCGCGATGCTGGCGGTCAGGCGCCCCATCGACGCCAGCTTCAGTTGCTGCGCCTGGTTTTCGATCGCGCTCACGTCCTGCAGGAAGATCACGCTGCGCTCGCTGGCGGCGTTGGCGGTGCTGCCGGCCGCATCGACGCGCGCGAAGCGCAATTTGAGGTGCGCCGGCTGGTCGAGCCGGCCGCGCGCCGGACCGTGCGGCTCGTGCCAGCGCTTGACCGTCACGTAGCCGGTCGGTTGCGCCGCCCTGGCATCGAGGCTGCCGAGCCAGGCCTCGAAACTCTGCGCCACCGGCTCGAGCGCGGCGACGTCGGCCAGGCGCAGGCCGGCGCCATCGTCGCCGAGCTCGGATTCCAGCCCGAGCATGCGCCGCGCCGCCGGGTTGGCGCCGAACAGGAAGCCGTCACGCCCGAGCACCAGGATGCCGTCGTCGACGTCGTCCACGACGATGCGGTAGATCGCCTGCTGGATGCGCAAATCGGCGCCGCGCCGTGCGGCCAGCTCTTCCTGGTTGATCAGGCGCGCCGCCAGGCGGTTCACCACCAGCACCAGCGCGAAGAAGGCGGCGCCGCTGATCCCGGCCTGCATCAGCGCGGCCTCGCCGCCCAGCAGCAGGTTCCAGGTGCTCTCGCCGAGCACGAACAGGGTCGCCAGCGCGGCCGAGAACAGCGCCAGCAGCAGCGGCGCCAGGATCGCCGCGCCGGCCAGCGGGAACAGGTACAGCAGGCCGAGTCCGCTGCGCACGCCGCCGCCGGCGACGTACAGCAGCGAGATGACGCCGATGTCGGTCAGGATCTGGCACAGCAGCTGCAGCACGAAGCGGCGGCGCCAGAAATACGTCAGGCCGGCAAAGAGCAGCGCCGCCGCCAGGTAAGCCACGCAGGTCTGGGGATAGGTGTCGCCGCTGCCGCGGCCATAGCGCGCATCGAAGCTGAGGTACAGCAGCAGCACCAGCGTGATCACGATCCGCGTCACGGTGAAGGTCTGCAGCGAGCGCCAGAAGGTCGCGCGCGACTCGGCGGACAGCGCGGGCCAGGACCTCATGCGGCCATGGCGATGGACAAGCCGATGGACACGGCGCTGCGGCCGGCGCCCGGGTCAGGCCGGCGCATCATTGGCGCGCATGGGCGGCGCAGCAGTATTCGCGGCCGTTGGCGCTGACCGCCTCGGACGAAGGAAAATAGATGCCGCACTGGGCGCAGCAGGACATGCGCTCGGCCTGGTCCGGCACGCGCTGCCAGTCGGCCTGGGCGCCAGTCCGCGTACCTGGCTGCATGTTCGGCTGCATATTCGGCTGCGGTCCCGGCACCGGTCCCGGCGGGCGCGGCGCGGTCATCGCGCGCAGCTTGTTACGTACCGCCATCACCACGAGGATGATGAGCGCAATCCAGAAAAGCAGTCGCGTCATACGAACCCCCGATGCAGAACGACTTCAAACACGAAACGGCTGCCGACATAAGCCAGCGCCAGGGTGGCGAATCCCGCCAGCGTAAAGCGCAGCGCGGTCTTGCCGCGCCAGCCGCGCCAGCGGCGGCCGGCCAGCAGCGCGGCGAACAGGATCCAGGACAGCAGCGCGAACACGTTCTTGTGATCCCAGCGTAGCGCACGCCCGAACAGCTGCTCGGAAAAGACCACGCCCGACAGCACGGTCAGGCTGAGCAGCACGAAACCGATGCCGATCATCCGGAACAGCAGCTTTTCCATGGTCAGCAGGGCCGGCAGCTGGTCGACCGCGGCGCCCAGCCAGCCGCTGGCGGCGGCGCCGCGCGTGTGCAGGCGCGACTCCTGGACCGCCATCAGCACCGCGTGGAAGGCGGCGATGGTGAGCGTGCTGTAGGCCAGCACCGCCACCGCGACGTGCCAGGCGAAGGCCGGCGACTGGTCCTGCACCGGCATCAGGCTGCCCGGGAACAGCGGCGGCAGGATCGCGGCCAGCGCGGCGAACGGCATCACCATGCGGCGCATGCCGTCCAGCGCGAAATTGCGGTTCTCGATCCACCATGCGGCGACCGAGATCCACAGCGCCGCCGACAGCATGAAGGCGAAGCCGACCCGCAGCGTGCCGTGCGCCAGCATGTCCGGCCACAAGGCCGCGCCATGCAGTACCCAGGCCAGGGCGGTGACGCCGGAAATGACCGCACCCTGCCGCGACGGCAGCAGGGTGCATACCGCATACAGGATCGCAGCGGCAATGAATAAGGTGGTTTGCATATGTCGAGTCTACACCATCCGGGTCGACCGGGAATAGCTTGCCCACATGTCGAAGGCTGGTTTAGTCCAGCGAAAATACGTCCCGACATGGGGTAAAATGGCGATTTGGCCGCTCGAAATTCCCCCCTCTGAGTCGCCCCTCAATATCAGTCGAAGGTAGAACATGCTGGATAACTTAACCCAACGCCTTGCCAAGGTCGTCAAGACCATGCGCGGCGAGGCGCGCCTGACCGAGTCGAACACCGCGGAGATGCTGCGTGAAGTGCGCATGGCCCTGCTCGAGGCCGACGTGGCGCTGCCGGCGGTGCGCGAATTCATCGCCAACGTGAAGCAGAAAGCGCTGGGCGAGGAAGTCATCGGCTCGCTGTCGCCGGGCCAGGCCCTGGTCGGCGTGGTGCAGAAGGAACTGGCAGCCCTGATGGGCGCCGACCTCGGCCCCGAGGCGTCGCAGCTGTCGTTCGCGCAGCAGCCGCCGGCGATCATCCTGATGGCCGGCCTGCAGGGTGTGGGTAAAACCACCACCACTGGCAAGCTGGCCAAGTACCTGAAAGAACAGAAGAAGAAAAAGGTGCTGACCGTCTCCGCCGACGTCTATCGTCCGGCGGCAATCGCGCAGCTCGAATCCGTCACCAAGCAGGTCGGCGCCGACTTCTTCCCGTCCTCCGCGACCGACAAACCGGTCGACATCGCACGCAATGCGCTCGACTGGGCGAAAAAGCACTACCACGACGTCCTGATCATCGACACTGCCGGCCGCCTCGGTATCGACGAAGCGATGATGCAGGAGATCGCCGCGGTGCACGCCGCCGTCAATCCGGTCGAGACCCTGTTCGTGGTCGACGCCATGCTCGGCCAGGACGCGATCAACACCGCCAAGGCCTTCAACGACGCGCTGCCGCTGACCGGCGTGGTGCTGACCAAGCTCGATGGCGATTCGCGCGGCGGCGCGGCGCTGTCGGTGCGCCATGTGACCGGCAAGCCGATCAAGTTCGCCGGCGTCTCGGAAAAGCTGGACGGCCTCGAGGCCTTCGATCCGGCCCGTATGGCCAACCGCGTGCTGGGCATGGGCGACATCCTGGCGCTGGTCGAAGAAGCGCGCAAGGGCGTGGACATGCAGGCCGCGACCGACATGGCCAACAAGATCAAGTCGGGCGGTAAGTTCGACATGAACGACTTCCGCGCCCAACTGAATCAGATGAAGAAGATGGGCGGCATGTCGGGCCTGCTCGATAAACTCCCGGCCCAGTTCCAGCAGGCCGCGGCCGGCGCCAACATGGATCAGGCCGAGAAGCAGGTGCGCCGCATGTGCGGCATCATCGACTCGATGACGCCGGCCGAACGCGCCAAGCCCGAGCTGATCAAGGCCAACCGCAAGCGCCGCATCGCGGCCGGCGCCGGCGTGCAGGTACAGGAAGTGAACCGCATGCTGGCCCAGTACGACCAGATGAATACGATGATGAAGAAGCTCAAGGGCGGCGGCCTGATGAAGATGATGCGCGGGATGAAGGGCATGATGCCCGGCATGCGCTGATCTTTTTCGGCCTTCGAGCCGATATCAGGTTTATCGAAAGCCGTGCCCGGCAGACGCCGCGCACGGCTTTTTTACGCCCTTCGTCGACCTTCGATTTGGGCCCGAAACAGCCGTTTTCTCACTCTGGAACGGCATGGGCGGCCCGCTCTGCCATTTTCAGGCTTGTTAGAGTGAAAAAATTTCGAAAAAGACTTGCACGAACACTAAAACCCTACCAATATAAGCCGGTGCGTAAAAGACGCAACTTTCCAATGAATTCCGTTAGGAGGCTCGAAGATGGCAACAGCCAAAAAATCCACCGCAGCAGCGCCGGCCAAGAAGGCCGCTGCCAAGCCGGCTGCCAAGCCTGCAGCCAAAAAAGCTGCAGCCCCGGCCAAGGCAGCAGCAACCAAAGCACCCGCAGCCAAGAAAGCCGCCGCAGCACCGGCACGCAAGCCGAACGCCGCTTTCATGAAAGAGATGACCCCGTCGGACACGCTGGCCGCCGTCGTCGGCGCCAAGCCGCTGCCGCGCACCGAAGTGACCAAGAAGGTCTGGGACTACATCAAAGAACAAAACCTGCAAGACCCGGCAAACCGTCGCATGATCAATGCCGACGACAAGCTGAAGGCTGTCTTCGGCGGCAAAGGCCAGGTTTCGATGTTCGAGATGACCAAGCTGATCTCGGATCACCTCAAATAATAAGATCAGGCTGCCCCACGGCCAGATACGCAAAAGCCCCGCTCGCGGGGCTTTTTTGTTTTATCGCGACGCCACCACCGTCGGCGCCATCGCCTCCGGCTTGAGCTCCCAGTTCTTCCACGCCGCCAGCACCGCGTTCGGGTACTCGGGGCGGCCGCGGCTGCCGTTGTAGCGGCCCAGGGCCAGGTACAGGTCGCCGCCTTCCCTGTCGATGTACATGCGCAGGATCGAGCAGCCGTAGCGCAGGTTGGTCTGCATGTCGAACAGCGCGCGCCGGTTCGAGTCGCCGATGATGCCGGTCCAGAACGGCATCACCTGCATGTAGCCGCGCGCGCCGACCATCGACACCGCGTACTTGCGGTACGCCGATTCGACCTGGATCAGGCCCAGCACCAGGCCCGGATCGAGGCCGGCGCGGGTCGCTTCATACCACGCCGATTCGAGGAACTCGGTGCGCGTCTGTTGGTCCGGCAGGCGGCGCTTCAGGCGCGCCGACACCGTGTCGAACCACTGCTGGTAACGCGCGCGCGCGGCGTCGTCGCGGAAAGTCGGCTTGGGCGGCCGGTTGTCCTGGATCGCGCGCGCGAGCGCCGAGCGGACCGAATCGGCCAGCGCTTCTTCCTTCTGGTTGCCGGCACATGCAGCGCCGCTGCTCATCAATAAGATGGACAGCAGCGCGCCGCCGAGCCAGGCCGGCGCCTGGCGCATGACATGCTTGCGCATCACTTGCTCAATTTACCCTTGATGAAGCCGGCCATGTCGGCGGCCGGGACGGCGGTGGCTTCCGGATCGCGGCGACCCTGGTATTCCAGGTTGCCTTCCTTCAGGCCGCGCTCGCCGATGACGACGCGGTGCGGCACGCCGACCAGTTCCCAGTCGGCGAACATCGCGCCCGGACGCAGGCCGCGGTCGTCGACGATCACGTCGATGCCAGCTGCCTGCAGTTCGGCGTACAGGCGATCCGTTTCGGTCTTGACCAATTCGCTGCGGTCGTAGCCCATCGGGCACAGCACCAGTTCGAACGGCGCAATCGAATCCGGCCAGACGATGCCCTTGTCGTCGAAGTTCTGCTCGATCGCCGCGCCCAGGATGCGGGTCACGCCGATGCCGTAGCAGCCCATCTGCATCGGCGCCGGCTGGCCCTTCTCGTCCAGGTAGACGCAGTTCATCGCGGCCGAGTAGGCGGTCCCGAGCTGGAACACGTGGCCCACTTCGATGCCGCGCTCGATCGAGAGCAGGCCCTTGCCGTCCGGCGCGGCATCGCCTTCGACCACGTTGCGCAGGTCGGCCACGACCGGCTCGGCCACGTCGCGACTCCAGTTGGCGCCCGTCAGGTGGTATTCGGCTTCGTTGGCGCCGCACACGAAGTCGGCCATGTTGGCCACGGTGCGGTCGGCCACGATGTTGACCTTGCCGCGGGTATTGATCGGACCCAGGTAACCCGGCACGCTGCCGTAGGCTTCCAGGATTTCGGCTTCGGTGGCGAAGCGGAAGTCCTTCAAGCCAGGGACCTTGGAAACCTTGACTTCGTTCAGCTCATGGTCGCCGCGCAGCAGCAGCAGCCAGTTTTCCTTGCTGACCTGGCCGTCGTCGGCGGTCGTTTCGACGGTCAGCGCGATCGACTTGACGGTCTGGTCCAGTCCAATGCCCAGCAGCTTGGCGACGTCTTCGCACTTGGTGGTTTTCGGGGTCGAGACCTTGGTCAGTTCTTGCGTGGCCGCGCCGCGTTGGGCGATCAGTGCCGGCGCCTCGGCCGCTTCCATGTTGGCCGCGTAGTCCGAGTTCGGATCGTAGACCAGCGCGTCCTCGCCGGTGGAGGCGATCACGTGGAATTCGTGCGAGCCGGTGCCGCCGATCGCGCCGTTGTCGGCGGCGACCGCGCGGAACTTCAGGCCGAAGCGGGTGAAGATCTTGACGTAGGCATTGAACATCGTCTCGTACGACTTCTGCATGCCTTCGACGTCGCGGTCGAACGAATACGCATCCTTCATCGTGAACTCGCGGCCGCGCATCAGGCCGAAGCGCGGACGGCGCTCGTCGCGGAACTTGGTCTGAATGTGATAGAAGTTCAGCGGCAGCTGGCGGTAGGACTTGACCTCGTTACGGACCACGTCGGTGACGACTTCTTCCGAGGTCGGCTGCAGCGCGAAGTCGCGGCCATGGCGGTCCTTCAAGCGCAGCAGTTCCGGGCCCATCTTGTCCCAGCGACCGGTTTCCTGCCACAGTTCGGCCGGCTGCACCATGGGCATCAACAACTCGATCGCGCCTGCGTTGTTCATCTCTTCGCGGATGATGGCCTCGACTTTACGGATCACTCGCAGGCCCAGCGGCATGTACGTATAGATGCCGGAACCCAGGCGCTTGATCATCCCGGCGCGCATCATCAGTTTGTGGCTGACGATCTCGGCGTCGGAAGGCGCTTCTTTAAGAGTTGAAATAAAAAATCGTGAGGCGCGCATATCGATGAATTCTTTTTAAAAAGAGAGAGTTATAATCGACCTAATTTTAAAGGATTAGCTGGCCGATGCATCCAATCTTTATACAAATGGGTCCGAAACAAGAGGTGCGTGCCGTTGTTCCTGTGCAAGATTACGACGGTCGTACGTGGATTTATAAGTAAAAAATTAAGGTAGGAGCTGGTCAGCAGAAAGTTTGAGGTGAATCATGCTCGATCGTGAAGGGTTTCGCCCCAACGTCGGCATCATCCTGCTGAACGCCAACAACGAGGTGTGGTGGGGCAAGCGGGTGCGCGAGCACTCATGGCAATTCCCGCAAGGGGGGATCAAGTACGGCGAAACGCCCGAGCAAGCGATGTACCGCGAGCTCGAGGAAGAAATCGGCTTGCGCCAGGAGCACGTCAAGATCGTGGGCCGCACCCGCGACTGGCTGCGCTATGAAGTGCCCGATCACTTCATCAAGCGCGAAGTACGCGGGCATTACCGCGGCCAGAAGCAGATCTGGTTCCTGCTGCGCATGGTCGCGCGCGACAACGACGTCAACCTGCGCCTGACCGACCATCCCGAGTTCGACGCCTGGCGCTGGCACGACTACTGGGTCCCGCTGGACGTGGTCATCGAGTTCAAGCGCGACGTCTATCAGCGCGCCCTGCAGGAGCTGTCGCGTTTCCTCACCTGGCCGCCGGGCGGTCAGGAAAGGCGCCAGAGTTCGCGCTACCTGCGTCAGCCGCACGAGCGGCGCGGACAGGGTGGCCCGGGTAACCGGCAAAGCGGTGGCCCGAACACCCGCGTCGCCGACGTGGCCAGCAAGGCCATCGCCGATGCCGCCGGCAGTTCCAAGCTGCTGCTGGTGACACGTGACAAAGAGTGAGAATGCTTCCATAAAGTAGCGCGGAAGCAACACAAACGAAGGCAAGAGCGGTCACGAAAAGTCACCCTCTTGCCTTTTGCATTTTTGTGCTTGCTATATTTACAAGACTGCGCAGTAGAATCGTTTTCATCATGGTTCACCCTGCGTAGCTCGATGAGATCCTTCTTTGTGCGCCTGCGCGCAGCCTGCTTGCTGACTGCTGCTCTGGCCACCTCCGCCGCGGCCCAGGACAAGCCCGCCTGCCAGTACGTCCAACTGGCCAAGGTGCCCCTGCACTATACCGGCGCCGGCCTGCAAGTCACGATGGACGGCATCATCGACGGCACGCCGGCGCTGATGCTGGCCGATACCGGCGCTTCCGACACCTGGCTCAGCCGCACCGGCACCGAAAAACGCGGCCTGCACCTGCGCCCGACCGGCCGCAAGACGCGCGGCATCGGTGGCCTGTCCAGCTTGTATGCAACCCGTGTCGACGCATTCGCCGCCGGGCCGGCCAAGCCGAGCCATGGCTGGATGGACGTCGTCGGCGACACCGGCGAAGCCCCTTCGTACGACGCCACGGTGGGCGCGCCCTACCTGCTGCAGACCGACATGGAACTGGCGCTGGCCGACAAGGAGATCCGCTTCTTCCGCCCGATCGGCTGCGACAAGACCTGGCTGGCCTATTGGTCGCAGGACGCCAACGTGATCCCGTTCGAGATCAACCAGACCTCGAACCGTCCGGCCAATCCGCCCTTCACGATCGAAGTCAACGGCCAGAAGATGTTGGCGATCATCGACAGCGGCGCCTACCGCACCTCGATCGACGCCCACGCCGCCGAACGCGCCGGCATCAAGCCGGGCAGTCCTGGCGTGGTCGAGATCGGCACCAGCGCCGGGGCCGGCTCGGCCCGTGTCACCAACTGGCAAGCCAGGGTCGCCACCATCAAGATCGGCGACGAAGTCGTGCGCGATGGCGAGGTTGCGATCATGGACACGCGTGGCCAGATGAACGTCGACGTCCTGCTCGGCGACGACTTCCTGCGCGCCCACCGCGTGCTGTTCGCGATGAGCCAGAAGCGCATCTATCTGACCTACGTCGGCGGCGACGTGTTCGGCAGGAAGCCCGGCATCGAGCCCTGGGTGCAAAAGGAAGCCGACGGCGGCAACCCGGACGCGCAACTGGCGCTGGCGCTGGCCTACCGGAGCGGCCGCGGCGTGACCCGGGACCGGGCGCTGGCGGCGCAATGGCTCGAGCAGGCCGCGGCCCGGGGCAATCCGCGTGCCAACCTGGCGCTGGCGCGTTCGCTCATGCAGGAAAGCCGCTATCCCGATGCCGCCGACAAGCTCGCACCGGCGCTCGCGCAGTTGCCGGCCGAACGCCTGGGCGCGCTCGACCTGTACGTCGCGCGCGTGGGCGCGGGCGCGCAGGAGGCCGGCGCCAAGGAGCTCGAGGCCACGTTCGCGCGCAACGTCGACGATGCCTGGCCCAGGCCGATCGCCGACCACTACCTCGGCCGCATCGGCCGTGCCGAGCTGCTGGAGCAGGCGCGCAAGGACGAGTCTTACGCTCCCGCACGCACCTGCCTGGCCGCGCATTACCTCGCCGCGCTGCAGGCGGCGCAATCGAAGCAGCCGGTCCCGGCCAGCGTGCCCGAATGCGAACAGGACCACACCAAATCATGAGCCAGCGTCTCGCCACGATCGCTGGCACGCATCCATCCACCGAAAGAGACTCGCCGATGCCTACCGCGCGCCACGACTTCTGCCATGCCCTGCGCCTGTTCCTGGGCGCGCCTGCCCTGCTGACCGCCCTGCTGCCGGTGCTGCCCACCATGGCGTACGCCGGGGACGCCGGCAGCTGCCATTACGTTCCGGTCGCCAGGTTGCTGGTCGATTATTCCAGCACGACACGCCAGGCTACCGTGATCGCCATGGTCAACGGCAAGCCGGCGCGAATGCTGGTCGATACCGGCGCCACCACCATGCTGATGCGCGGTGGCGCCGAACGGCTTGGCCTGCGGCTCGAGTCCACCGGCCACTACGACTATGGCATCGGCGGCGCGTCGATCAGCTATATCACCCATGTCGATGATTTCTCGGTCGGCGCTTCGCACACCGGCAAGGTCGACGTGCCCGTAATCGGCACGTCGGGCGCGGGGCTGAACGACGGTGTCGTCGGCGCCGACTACCTGCTGCAGACCGACATGGAACTCTCGTTGACGGACAATACCCTGCAATTCTTCCGCGCCAGCGGCTGTGACGACACCAACCTGGCTTACTGGGACAACGACGCCATCGAGATTCCCTTCGTCGGCAGGCATGGCAACTCGGTCAAGCCGCTGGTCGAAATCGAACTGAATGGCGTGAAGCTCAAGGCGCTCCTCGACACCGGCGCGAGCAACAGCATGGTCACCCGCCATGGCGCCGAGCTGGCCGGCGTGCGCGTCGACTCGGCGACGGTGCACCGAAGAGGAAAGGCGCGCGGTTTCGGCGAAAAGTCGCTTGACGTCTGGATTGCCGACTTCAAGCGCTTCCGCATGGGCGAGGAAACAGTGAACAACCCGCAACTGGAAATCATGGACGACATGCCCCAGGGTCAGGATCAGGCCGACATGTTGTTGGGCATGGATTTCCTGCGCGCTCATCACATCCTGTTCGCGATGAGCCAGCATCGCCTGTACATGAGCTACCTGGGCGGCGAACTGTTCGGCGCCCATCAGCAAGCGCCGCAAGGCGCACCGAAAGCCCCCTGACCGAGGACCCGCCATGACCCTCTTCCGCCGCATCCTGCCGGCCGCATTCGCCCTGCTGCCCGCCCTGCTGCCCACTTGGTCCCACGCTGCCGACGCCGGCGACTGCCATTACGTCCCGCTGGCCAAGCTCGACGTCGCCATGTCGGCGCAGCAGATGCCGACCGTGAGCGGCAGCGTCAACGGCCAGACCGTGCCGATGCTGGTCGATACCGGCGCCTTCCAGAGCATGCTGATGCGCCCCGGCGCGGAGCGGCTCGGCCTGGCGCTGGAACCGACCGGCGGCTTTTCCGACGGCGCTGGCGGCGTGGCGCTGACCTACGTCACCCACGTCAAGGACTTCGGCGTGGGCGAGGCGCATACCGGCCGGGTGCAGATGCCGGTGCTGGGCACGATGTCGTTCAAGCCCGACTTCGACGCCGTGGTCGGCGCCGACTACCTGCTGCAGGCCGACCTGGAGCTGGCGCTGGCCGACCATTTCGTGCGCTTCCTGCGCGCCAGCGGCTGCGCCGACACCCATCTCGCCTATTGGGACGCCGACGCGATCGAGATCCCGATGACCGGCACGCTGCAGGGTTCGAGCACGCCGCTGGTCGAGGTCGAGCTGAACGGCGTGAAGCTACGCGCCGTTTTCGACAGCGGCACCCCGCGCACGACCGTCAGCCGCCACGCCGCCGAACTGGCCGGCGCCAAGCTGGACGGACCCGGCGTGCGCCAGGGCGAGCCGATCGCCGGCGTCACCGACAAGGCGCTGGCGACCTGGGTGCTCGACTTCAAGACCTTCCGCATCGGCGGCGAGACCGTCAACAACCCGCAGATGAGCGTTAGCGAAGCGCGTCCCGGCGCACTCGGCCTGGCCGACGTCGTACTCGGCGCCGACTTCCTGCGCGCCCACCACGTGCTGATGGCGATGAGCCAGAAGCGCGTCTACCTGAGCTACCTGGGCAGCGAGTTGTTCGGGGCGCGGCTGCAGGCGCCGGCGAGCGCCGCCAGCGCCGCGCCTAAAGCACCCTGAGGCACCCTGAAGCGCCCTGAACGCCGGCGCGCTACAATGGTGCCTGTTTCTTTTGCAGGCACCCTATGTTCACCCCCTCTTCAAACGACGTCCGGCGCTTTTTCTGCGAGGCCTACCGCAAGCGCAGCGCCGGCGAAATCCTGACCCCGATGGATGCGATGGCGGCCGACTGGATCGACCGGCATCCCGAATACCACGACGCCCTGCAGGACGCCGACGAGGCGGTTGCGCGCGACTACTCGGTCGAAGGCGGCCAGGCGAATCCCTTCCTGCACCTGTCGATGCACCTGTCGATCACCGAACAGGTCTCGATCGACCAGCCGCGCGGTATCCGCGCCGCCTACGAAGCGCTGGCCGCGCGCATCGGCGCGCACGACGCCCAGCACGAAGTCATGGAATGCCTGGGCGAGATGATCTGGTCGGCGCAGCGCCATGGCACGCTGCCGGATACGGATGCCTACGTCGAGTGCATCAAGAAGCGCATCCGCTGAGCGCCCGTCGCTGACGTAAAAAAAATCCCTCCGGCCGTGCGCGGGAGGGATGACTTGCGGAGCGCGGCGCGCGCGTTTGCACGCTACTTGCGCGTCACGAGCGGTCCCGGCAGGCTTTCCAGGTAGGTGGCGATGTCGAGCATGTCGCGGTCCGACAGCGGCTGGGCCATGCCGGCCATGATCGGGTTGTTGCGCCCGCTGATGCCCTTGTTGCCGCGCTTGTAGGAAGTCAGCGCATGCACCAGGTAGTCGGTGTACTGGCCGGCCAGCTTGGGATAGCTCGGGTCGATCGGAGTCTTGTAGTCGGCGCCGTGGCAAGAGGCGCAGTTGTACTTCTTGGCCAGCTCGGCGCCGCGCGCGGCGTCGCCGCCGGCCGAGGCGCTCACGGAGACGGAGAACAGAAAGGCGCCGCAGGCCAGCGCAACGAAGACGTTTTTCATGGCGCTTTCCTTATTTGCCGTTGGCGTTCTGGTTCGCGTAATAGGCCGAGATCTCGGCGATGTCCTGGTCGGACAGCAGCTTGGCGGTCGGCGTCATCTGCGGGTGCATGCGGTCACCCTTTTTGTAGGCCTGCAGCGCGGCTTCGATGTACTTGGCACCCTGGCCGCCGATGCGCGGCACGCGGTAGACCTCGGGGAAGCCGGTTTTGTAGTCGGGGATGCCGTGGCAACCGATGCACTGCTCGACCTTGTTGCGCGCGTTCTGGGTGGTGAGCGGGTCGGCTGCGCTGGCCGCGCCGGCGGCAGCGGCGGCAGCGGCGAGCAGAAGTACTGCTAATGATGTTTTCATGGTTGGCAATCGTTAGGTGGATCGAATACCGCAACAGCAAAAAACTTAGCATTTGTACTATGACTGGCCGATTCTATCCGAAGAATATGGCTCAGTCTACCGAGCGGCGGACGGCCCCGGCATGGCGTTCTGGCATATACTCGGAGGCCTCGATCCCCGACAAAATCGCCCCATGCACGCACCTCGACGCTTCGAAGGCAGCGACCAGTACGTCGCCACCGATGACCTGAAACTGGCGGTCAACGCCGCCCTCACGCTGTCCCGTCCGCTGCTGATCAAAGGCGAACCGGGCACCGGCAAGACCATGCTGGCCGAAGAAGTGGCGGCAGCCCTGAATATGCCCCTCCTTCAATGGCATATCAAGTCCACCACGAAGGCGCAACAGGGTTTGTACGAGTACGACGCGGTCTCGCGCCTGCGCGATTCGCAGCTCGGCGACGAGCGCGTGCGCGACATCCACAACTACATCGTCAAGGGCGTGCTGTGGCAGGCATTCACGTCGCCCGAGCCGGTCGTGCTGCTGATCGACGAGATCGACAAGGCCGACATCGAGTTCCCGAACGACCTGCTGCGCGAGCTCGACCGCATGGAGTTCTATGTGTATGAGACGCGCGAGATGGTCGTGGCCCAGCACCGCCCGCTGGTCATCATCACCTCCAACAACGAGAAGGAGCTACCGGACGCCTTCTTGCGCCGCTGCTTCTTCCATTACATCAAATTCCCCGACCGCGATACGATGGCCGAGATCGTCAAGGTGCACTACCCGCACCTCAAGCACGACCTCTTGGCCGCCGCGCTGCAGAGCTTTTACGAGCTGCGCGACGTGCCCGGCCTCAAGAAGAAGCCGTCGACCTCGGAATTCCTCGACTGGCTGAAACTCTTGCTGGCGGAAGACATCGCGCCGGAAGCGCTGCGCAGCCAGGACACCCGCGCCGTCGTGCCGCCGCTGCACGGCGCGCTGCTGAAAAACGAGCAGGACGTCAGCCTGTTCGAGCGCCTGGTCGCGATGGCGAGGCACAATCGATGAGTCAGCCAATGCGCCACGTCGATCCGGTCACCCTGGAGTTCAACGGCGTGCGCCTGGAGCCGCTCGGCCTGCATCACGCGGACGGCCTGCGCGCCGCGGCCGCGGATGGCGAGCTGTGGAACCTGCGCATCACCTCGGTGCCCGAGCCGCACGACACCGAAGCCTATATCCGCACCGCCCTCGACACGCCGAATCGCCAGGCCTTCGCCGTCATCGATGCAAGCAGCGACGCCGTCATCGGCAGCACCAGCTACCACGACATCGTCGCGGCCGTCGACCGCCTCGAGATCGGCTACACCTGGTACGCCAAAAGCCGCCAGCGCAGCTACGTCAACACCAGCTGCAAGCTGCTGCTGCTGTCGCACGCCTTCGACACGCTCGGCTGCTTCGTGGTCGGCCTGCGCACCGATAATTTCAACCATGCCTCGCAGGCGGCGATCGAACGCCTGGGCGCAAAGAAGGACGGCGTGCTGCGCCATCACGCGCCGCGCCGCGACGGCACCGTGCGCGACACCGTCATGTACAGCATCCTGCGCGGCGAGTGGCCCGAGATCAAATCGCAGCTGCACTACCGGCTGAGCCGGCACGCCGCATAAGCCGGAGCAAGCCATGCTGATCGACTTTTTCTTCACGCTGCGCGACGCCAAAGTGCCGGTCTCGATCAAGGAATTCCTGACCCTGCTCGAAGCGCTGGAAAAGAGCGTGATCGCGCCTTCGCTCGACGAATTTTATTACCTCGCGCGCCTGACGCTGGTGAAGGACGAGGCCCACTTCGACAAGTTCGACAAGGCTTTCGGCGCCTACTTCAAGGGCATCGAGACGGTGTTCGACGCCAAGGCGGAGATCCCGCTCGACTGGCTGCTCAAGCGGCTGGAACGCGAGCTGACGCCCGAGCAGAAAGCCGAGCTGCAAAAGCTCGGCTACGACAAGTTGATGGCGCGCCTGCAGGAACTGCTGAAGGAACAGAAAGAGCGCCACGAAGGCGGCAGCAAGTGGATCGGCAGCGGCGGCACCTCGCCGTTCGGCAATGGCGGCACCAATCCGGAAGGCATCCGCATCGGTGGCCAGGGCGGCAAACGCAGCGCCGTCAAGGTATGGGACCAGCGCACCTACCGCGACTACGATGCCGAGCGCGAACTCGGCACGCGCAACATCAAGGTCGCGCTGCGCCGCCTGCGCCGCTTCGCGCGCGTGGGCGCGCAGGAAGAGCTGGCGCTGGACGACACGATCCGCTCGACCGCCAACAACGCCGGCTGGCTCGACATCCGCATGCAGCCCGAGCGGCGCAACCGCATCAAGGTCGTGATGCTGCTGGACGTCGGCGGCAGCATGGACTACCACATCGAACGCACCGAGGAACTGTTCTCGGCGGCCCAGTCCGAGTTCAAGACGATGGAGTTCTTCTACTTCCACAACTGCGTGTACGACCACCTGTGGAAGCACAACCGGCGCCGCCACAGCGAGCGCTTCCCGACCTGGGACGTGCTGCGCACCTACCCGCCCGACACGCGCCTGATCTTCGTGGGCGACGCCACCATGAGCCCGTACGAGATCCTGGCGCCGGGCGGCTCGGTCGAGTACAACAACGAGGAAGCCGGCGCCGAATGGCTGGCGCGCTGCTGCAGCGCGTTCCCGAAATTCGCCTGGCTCAATCCCGAGCCCGAGCACCTGTGGAACTACCGGCAGTCGATTTCCATCATCCGGCAGATCGTCAACAACCGCATGTTCCCGGTGACGATCGACGGGCTGGAGCGGGCGATGCGCCTGCTCAGCAAGTAGTCAATCGCGCGATTGGATCACGCTGCGCACCACCAGCAGTCCGACGATGTCGATCCACAGGTGCACCAGCATCGCCGCCAGCAGGCCGACGTATTGGTAGATGAAGCCGAGCGCCACGCTGGCGACGAACACCCCTAGAGCCTGCACCAGCGCCGGCTTGTCCAGGCGCTTGACTCGGTACACCGGCACGTGACTGACCAGGAACAGCACCGACAGGATCCACACGCCCAGCAGCGGCTGCAGCGCCGCGCGGAACAGCAGCTCTTCGCCGACGGCGGCGCACAGCGCGATCCACAGCGGATTGTGCCCCCGCAGGTCGAGCCGCGCATAGGCAGCCACGGTGCGCATGCTCGCTTCCGAATCGGCCGAGCGCCGGTACATCAGCCACGAGGCGACGGCCGCGACCAGGGCCAGGCCCTGGCCGATCAGCAGCTGCCAGAGCGGATCGAGCGGCCGGCTGAACAACTGCCAGGGCCGCGCGCGCGTGAAGTGGAGGATGAGTGCGGCCAGCAGGCACAGTACCAGGCAGGTCAGCACTTGCGCGCCCAGGCGCACCTGTGCGCGCGCGGGCGCGGTGGCCTCGGCTTGAAGGGGTTGTTGGGTCATGGGTGCCATTCTAACCTCGCGGCGAAAAGCGTGGCCTTTAGACAAGTCCGCTAACAAAAAGGCACTGTTTCGTATCTACCACGACATACCTGCGCACGATTGATGTTGAATTGTGGAATCATTGGTTTCTCGGTGTTACCATTGCTAAGTTACTGCTAAGCAAGTGTGAGGGAATCATGGTCGTGCGCCGATTGTTGGTAGGGCTGGTGTCGCTGTACTGCGCAAGCATGGCGCATGCCGCTGCAGTGCAGGCCGAGACAGCGCGCGACGACTTCATCCGCGACCTCACCGTCGCGCGCGAACAGGCTTATGTGGCGCCGAGCGAATCGCTGCGCCAGCTCGAGCTGCTGAGAATCGGCCGCAGCGGCCGCGAACTGGGCCAGGTGCTGGCCGAGATGAGCCCTGCTTACTACTGGCAGGGCCAGAAGCGCAAGGCGGTCGAGGTCGCGATCCAAGCCGAAAATCTCGCGCGCGCGGAGCACGACGACGCTCTGCTGGCCCAGGCGATGCTCGAACACGGCTTCGCGCTGTCCGACTTCATGCACGACCAGGAAACCGCGCAGCGCCTCGTGCAGCAGGCCGAGCAACTGGCCGACAGCACGCGCGACGCCTACCTGCAGACCAAGGTGCTGGTCACGCAAGGCCTGATCGCCGAGGAAGAAGGCCGCAGCGCCGACGGCATGGAACTGGTCGCGCGCGCGCTCGCCCTGGCGCGCTTCTCGAGCGACCCGGACGCGCTGGCGATGGCCTTGCGCGAACAGGCGCGCCAGCTGGCCGCGGTCGGCGACGACCAGCAGGCGCTCGAACTCACCGACGAACTGGTCGCGCTGACCGAGACGCGCGGCATCCCGGCCCAGCTGGCGCGCGCCAAGCTGTCCGAGTATGCCATCGCCGCGCGCATCGGCCGCGGCAGCCGTGCCGAAGCGGCACTGAAAACCGCCGTCGACATGCTGCAGACCCTGCACTTCGACGAGCGCCTGGCGGTCCCGCTGGCCAACCTGGCCGAGCTGAACATCCAGGCCAAACGCTACCGCGAGGCGCAGCGCGCCAGCCGCACCGCCTTGCGCCTGTCGCGCCAGCTCGGCGACCTGCACGGCATGCAGCTGGCCTCGTTCCAGCTCGGCATGGCCGAGATGTACCTGGGCGGCGTCGCCGACGGCAGGACCAAGGCGGAACGCGCGCTCGACGGCCTGGTCAACGACGAGCGCTACGTGCGCATGCTGCTCGACTACGGCCACGCCCTGAACCAGGTCGGCGAAAGCGACGCCGCGCTGAACGTGTACGAGCAAGCCGGCTCGGTATCGCTGGCCGCCTGGCGCAAGGAAAAGCAGCTGTCCTACCAGGCGCTGCAGCGCGCCCACGCGTTCCAGAAGAAACAGAGCGAGCTGTCGAAGAAACAGAGCGAGCTGGCGGCGCTGCACCACGAAGCCGAACTCAAGGCGGCGGAGCTGGACAATACCCGGCGCCAGCGCATGCTGTGGGTGCTGCTGAGCGCTACCACCCTGGTCGCCGTCGCGCTGATCGCCCTGCTCTACCGGCGCGTGGCCAAGGCGAACCGCGCGCTGCACGTCAAGAACGAGCAGCTGTTCACGCAGAGTACGCGCGATTCGCTGACCGGCCTGTTCAACCGCCACTATTTTTACGAGCACGTGGTGCCGCAGCATCATGTGCAGGCCGACCCAGGCGCCGTGGACCGGCGTGCGCCCGCGGGCGATGCGGCCGGCGGCGCGCAGGGTGGCGTATTCCTCTTGCTCGACATCGACCACTTCAAATCGATCAACGACCGCTTCGGCCACGCCGCCGGCGACGCCGTGCTGAAGACCGTCGCGGCGCGCCTGTCGGCGACGCTGCGCGAACAGGACGTCCTGATTCGCTGGGGCGGCGAGGAATTCCTGGCCTGGCTGCCGGGCCTGGCCACCGAGGAGACGCGCCAGGTGTGCACGCGCCTGCTGGAGGCGGTGTCCTCGACACCGATCGCCGTCGACGGTCAGTCGCTGGAGGTGACGGTCTCGATCGGCTTCTGCCCGAAGGCACCAGTCTCGCCCGAGGTGGCGTCGCCGAATTGGGAACAGCTGGTGCACCTGGCCGACCTGTGCCTGTACCTGGCCAAGACCGCCGGGCGCAACCAGGCCTTCGGCATCAGCGATGCCAGCGCGCTGACGCCGGACGCGATTGCCGCCGCCGATGCGGACATGCGCCAGGCATCCGACGAAGGCCTGGTGGCGCTGCTGAACGTGAAGTCCTGAGCGTCACATCCTGAGCGCCGGCGGCGCGCCTATTTGGCCTTGGCCGCCTGCAGGACAAGATTACGCTCGCATCATCCGGCCAGCGCCGTCTTGCCTGGCCCCGGGCGCAGGATGCGCGCCAGCAGTGCCCGCCGCGGCGGCGCCGGCATGCGGCTGTCGACCAGGTCGGCCCAGCGCATGCGCAATTGTTCGCAGGTGGCGCGCAGCACCGGCTCGGCGTCAGGCAGGCGCGCCAGCGCGTCGAGGTGGCGCTCGATCACCGCGGCCAGCTTGACGCAGGGGCGATCGCCGTCGGCATTGCTTCCTGCGTTGGCACTACCCTGGCTGCGCAGCGTGTACTGCGACATCAGATGCAGCAGCGCGGCGGTCAGCAATGCGTGGCGGGTGCTCGGGCTGGCCGAGGCCGGAATATCGTCCAGGAAATCGTCGTCCATGTCATCTCCTTTATTGAGAATGATTCTCATTCAGATTATGTGAGGGAAGACGGGAGAAGGCAAGCGATTTTCGAGAGCGTCCTGCGCGCTTTTACAGCCCGGCCGGCACCACGCAGTTCTTGCCGGAGCGCTTGGCCTGATACAGCGCCTTGTCGGCCGCATCGATGAGCGACGCCGTATCCGGCCGCTCGGCGCCGAGCGTGGCCACGCCGATGCTGACGGTGTACTTCGGCACACCCTGCGCGGCCGATGCTGCGATGCCGCTGCAGATACGCTCGGCGATGTCTTGCGCCGCGTCGAGACCGGTCTGCGGCAGCAAGACCACGAACTCCTCGCCGCCATAACGGCCCATCAGGTCGTGCGTGCGCAGCAGCGCCATGGCGCGGGCGGCAAAATCGGCGATGACGCTGTCGCCGACCAGGTGGCCGTGCGTGTCGTTGATGGCCTTGAAATTGTCCAGGTCCATGACCAGCAGCGATAACGGTGTGCCGCGGCGCTTCGATGCGCCGATCTCGCGCTCGAACGCGTCGAGGAAGGCGTCGCGCCGGTAAGCACCCGACATCGGATCGTGCATCGCCTGCGCTTCCAGGCGGCGCTGCAGCGCGCGGTTGACCATGAGCAGAAATCCCAGGCTCATCGCGACCAGCGAGAACGGGAACGACGAAATATAGATGTCGTGGATCGTCGACGTATCGTTTTTCAGCGTGAGCGTGCCCCGATACAGGAGCACGGCAACGCAGCGCACCGCCATCACGAGCGCCGTAGCCATGTAGATGGCACAGGTGAACCACTCGGCGAAGCGCTTGACGTGAAAGCGCGCGATCGCCACGCCGCAGGCGCCGAACAGCACGGTCAGCAGGCCGCTGACGAGGATGACCCGCCCCCGGTAGTCGTCGACGATGAAGGTAACCCACGCCAGCGCTAGCGCCGTAGCGCCGAGCAGCACCAGCAGCGGCTGCCCGCGCTGTTTCAGACCGCCGAACAGGCCGAGGCTGCGGTGCATCGCGAACACGCCGGCCGGGATGAGCAGGTTCGGCAGGAAGCTGTGGAACAGCGGCGACGACACGCCCTTGGAAGTGAAGCCGCACGCGGCGACGACCATCAGCAGGCAACCCCAGCCCCATTCGGACAGGCCGCTGATCGACTTGGGAAAGCCGACGCGCAGCGCAAAGAACAGGAAACCGCACAACAATCCAAATGCGGCGGAAATGACGATGAACGAATTGGTGTCAATGCCAAGCACGGCACACGGTCCTTCCCGGCACGCGCCGGCGATCGAAAAGTCCCCCGTGCCGAGGGCCACTGGCCTACGAGAAGCGATAAGCTATGCGAGGAAGATAGCAATCTTACCACATAATGTTGCGAGAAAGAAAATTACAGCCGGGTCTCGCGCGCGGCGCGCAAGAACGCATCCAGCACCGGCGTGCAATCGAGCAGCTCGGTCCCCTTGGCCCGATGAAACTCCGGATGCCACTGCAGTCCCATCACGAACGGCGCGCGCTGGTAGCGGATCGCCTCGACCACACCGTCCGGATCCGACATCGCCTCGACCATGATGTCGCGCCCCAGGTCCTTGACGGCCTGGTGATGGATCGAATTGACGACCGGCCGCCGCTGGTCCGGAAACATCTTGCCCAGCGACGAACCCGGCGGGAACACGATCGCATGGCGGTGCGCGTCGTAATCGTCGTGCACATGCGGCAGCGATGCCGGCAGATCGGTCGCGACGTCCTGGTACAGCGTGCCGCCGAACGCCACGTTGATCAGCTGGCAACCGCGGCAGATACCCAGCACCGGCTTGCCGGCCTCGACGAATTCGTGCAGCAGCTCGAGTTCGTAGACGTCGCGCGCGCGGTCGCCGCTCCATTCGGGGCGGGTCGGCGATTCGGCATAAGTGGTCGGCGCGACGTCGGCCCCGCCCTGCAGCACCAGCCCATCCAGGTGGCGCGCATAATGGCGCAGCGTGATGTTGCTGGGATGTAGGAGGCCGTTGGTGTTCACGGTCGGCACCATGAAGACCAGCACGTCGCGCGACATCACCCATTGCGCGATCGACTCTTCCAGGTACTGCAGGTTCTTGCTGCGCAGGCCGACGGCGCCCGGCTCCGGATGGTAGATGCGCGCCGAGACGCCGATGCGCAGCGTGCGCCGCATGAAGTCGCGGCCGAGGCGGTCGTTCAGCGCGCGCCAGCGCGAGCGCAGCACGCGGCCGGCCAGGTTCAAGGGCGTATCGCCGGGCCGCAGATAGCGCGAGGCGCCGCCGTCGGCGCGCCGGTCGGGCACGCGTGGCGGCCCGGTCGGACCGTCCTGTCTGGGTCCGGACTGGTCGCGACTGCCATTGTCGTCTGCGTTGTCCTCTGCCATGATTTAAATATAGCCCTGCCATGGTCGCGCACGATTCGGAATCGAAAAAATGGTACCTCAGCAGTACGCAAGATTGCCATGAAAGCTTGCGGCAACGCACTTCGGCCCCATCTTGCAGAGTGCGCCCAAGCCAGTGCACATTCGTGACAACATTGAGCAACTCGCACATTCATTGCTTGCAAACTTGCGCCCGACAGGCAAAAATACTGTATTTCCATACAGTCTTATCGCGTTGGGTCACGTTGCATCGCCGTCAAACCGGCTTCGTGCCGCACTTTTTGACGTTCCCATTTCCGCGCGACAAGATAGAATGCGCAGCATTCGATTGATTGAATATCCAGCATGGCCACCAAAAAGAACCCGACCGATTACAGCGAATCATCCATCCGTGTCCTCAAGGGACTGGAACCCGTCAAGCAGCGTCCGGGCATGTACACCCGCACGGAAAATCCGCTGCACATCATCCAGGAAGTGATCGACAACGCCTCCGACGAGGCGCTGGGTGGCCACTGCAAGAACATCGACGTGACGATGAATGCCGACGGCTCGATCACGGTCGAGGACGACGGCCGCGGCATCCCGGTCGGCATCCACCCGGAAGAAGGCGTCTCGACCGTCGAGATCGTCTTCACGCGCCTGCACGCGGGCGGCAAGTTCGACAAGGGTTCGGGCGGCGCCTATGCGTTCTCGGGCGGCCTGCATGGCGTCGGCGTATCCGTCACCAATGCGCTGTCCAAGCGTCTCGAAATTACCGTCTGGCGCAAGGATGACCAGGGTAACGGCATGCACAAGCTCGCCTTCGAAGCCGGCGACGTGGTCGAGCCTCTCAGCTCGGCGCCGGCGGAACGCGGCGGCAAGAAGAACGGTACCCGCGTCACCGCCTGGCCGGACGGCAAGTACTTCGATTCGCCCAACATCCCGATGACCGAGCTGCAGCGCCTGCTGCGCTCGAAGGCCGTGCTGCTGCCTGGCGTGACCGTCACGCTCACCAACGGCAAGACCGGCGACGTGCAAACCTGGCGTTACGACGAAGGCTTGCGCGGCTACCTGACCGAGGCGCTGGCGCAAACCGCCAACAACGGCCAGACGCTGATCCCGCTGTTCGAAGGCGCGCAGTACGCGGCCGGCGGCGAGGACGGCTTTGCCGAAGGCGAAGGCGCGGCCTGGGTCGTGGCCTGGACCGAGGAAGGCGCCGTGGTGCGCGAATCCTACGTCAACCTGATCCCGACCGTGAGCGGCGGCACCCACGAATCCGGCCTGCGCGACGGCCTGTTCGGCGCGGTGAAAAGCTTCGTCGAGATGCACTCGCTGCTGCCGAAAGGCGTCAAGCTGCTGCCCGAAGACGTGTTCGCACGCGTCTCGTTCGTGCTGTCGGCAAAAGTGCTGGACCCGCAGTTCCAGGGCCAGACCAAGGAGCGCCTGAACTCGCGCGACGCCGTCAAGCTGGTCTCGACCTTTACCCGGCCGCCGCTCGAGCTGTGGCTGAACCAGCACGTCGAATACGGCCGCAAACTGGCCGAACTCGTGATCAAGCAGGCGCAGTCACGCCTGCGCTCGCTGCAGAAAGTCGAAAAGAAAAAGTCGTCGGGCGTGGCCGTCCTGCCGGGCAAGCTGACCGATTGCGAATCGACCGACATCACGCGCAACGAGTTGTTCCTGGTCGAGGGCGACTCGGCCGGCGGTTCCGCAAAAATGGGCCGCGACAAGGAATACCAGGCCATCCTGCCGCTGCGCGGCAAGGTGCTCAATACCTGGGAGACCGACCGCGACCGCCTGTTCGCCAACAACGAGATCCACGACATCGCGGTGGCGATCGGCGTCGACCCGCATGGCCAGGACGACAATCCGGACCTGACCGGTCTGCGCTACGGGAAGATCTGCATCCTGTCCGATGCGGACGTCGACGGCTCGCACATCCAGGTCCTGCTGCTGACGCTGTTCTTCAAGCACTTCCCTGCCCTGTTCCGCAACGGCCACGTGTGCGTCGCGCGTCCACCTTTGTTCCGGGTCGACGTGCCGGCGCGCGGCAAGAAGCCGATCCAGAAGCTGTACGCGCTGGACGACGGCGAGCTGCTGGCGATCGAGGACAAGCTGAAGAAAGAAGGCCTGAAACCAGGCAGCTGGGGCATTTCCCGCTTCAAGGGCCTGGGCGAGATGAACGCCGAGCAGCTGTGGGAAACCACGATGAACCCTGACACCCGGCGCCTGCTGCCGGTGGCCTTCGGCGACTACAACCTGCAAGAGTCCTCGGCGCGCTTCAACATGCTGATGGGTAAAGGCGAAGCCGCCGCCCGCCGCGCCTGGCTGGAAGAACACGGCAACGAAACCGAAGCGGATATCTGAACCAAACTGAATCATGACGCAAGCGAACCTCTTCGAACAACAAAACGCGCCCGCCGGTAACGATACCGACGCCGAGACGCTCACCCTGTCCACCTTCGCCGAACGCGCCTACCTCGACTATGCGGTCTCGGTCGTGAAAGGCCGCGCGCTGCCGGACGTGGCCGACGGCCAGAAGCCGGTCCAGCGCCGCATCCTGTACGCGATGAACGAACTCGGCCTCGGCCCGACCGCCAAGCCGCGCAAATCCGCGGCCGTGGTCGGCGACGTGCTGGGTAAACTGCACCCGCACGGCGACCAATCGGTGTATGACGCGCTGGTGCGCATGGCTCAGGACTTTTCGCTGCGCTACCCGCTGATCGACGGCCAGGGCAACTTCGGCTCGCGCGATGGCGACGGCGCGGCGGCGATGCGCTACACCGAAGCGCGCCTGACGCCCATTTCTCGCCTGCTGCTCGACGAGATCGACATGGGCACGGTCGACTTCCAGCCGAACTACGACGGTTCGGTCGAGGAGCCGCGCACCCTGCCGGCACGCCTGCCGATGCTGCTGCTGAACGGGGCGTCGGGCATCGCGGTCGGCATGGCCACCGAAGTCCCGTCGCACAACCTGCGCGAAGTGGCGCAAGCGGCCGTGGCGATGATCCGCAACCCGAAGATCACCCACGCCGAGCTGATGACGATGGTGCTGGGCCCTGACTACCCGGGCGGCGGCCAGATCATCACCCCGGCCACGAACATCGCCGACATCTACGCTTCCGGTCGCGGCTCGCTCAAGGTGCGCGCGCGCTGGAAGATCGAAGAACTGGCGCGTGGCCAGTGGCAGGCGGTCGTCACCGAATTGCCACCGGGCTGCTCGTCCCAGCGCGTGCTGGAAGAGATCGAGGAGCTGACCAACCCGAAGGTCAAGGTCGGCAAGAAGACGCTGCTGCCCGAGCAGCTCACGCTCAAGCAGAACATCCTGGGCGCGCTCGACACCGTGCGCGACGAATCCGGCCGCGAGGCGCCGGTGCGCCTGGTGTTCGAGCCGAAGTCGAAGAACCAGGACCAGGCCGAGTTCATGCTGATGCTGCTGGCGCATACCTCGCTCGAGACTTCGGCGCCGATCAACCTGGTGATGATCGGCGGCGACGGCCGTCCGCGCCAGAAGGGCCTGGGCGAAATCCTGCAGGAGTGGATCGACTACCGCTTCACGACCGTCAAGCGCCGCACCGAGTTCAGGCTGGGCAAGGTCAACGACCGCATCCACATCCTGGAAGGCCGCGAGACCGTCCTGCTGAACATCGACGAAGTCATCGCCATCATCCGCAACTCGGACGATCCGAAGGCGGCGCTGATGGAGCGCTTCCGCCTGTCCGAGCGCCAGGCCGAAGACATCCTCGAGATCCGCCTGCGCCAGCTGGCGCGCCTGGAAGCGATCAAGATCCAGCAGGAGCTGGCCGAGCTGCGCGGCGAAAAGGAAAAGCTGGAAGACATCCTGGCCAATCCATCGTCGATGAAGCGCCTGGTGATCCGCGAGATCGAGGCGGACGCCAAACAGTACGGTGACGAGCGCCGCACGCTGATCGAAGAAGCGCAGAAGGCCGTGGCCGAGCAGCGCGTGGTCGACGAGCCGGTGACGGTGATCGTCTCGGAGAAGGGCTGGGTGCGCGCGCGCACCGGCATCGGCCACGATCCGGCCCAGTTCACCTTCAAAGCCGGCGATTCGCTCGGCCATGTGTTCGAGTGCCGCACCGTCGACACGCTGCTGTGCATCGGCGACAACGGCAAGGCCTATTCGGTGCCGGTGGCTGCCCTGCCCGGCGCGCGCGGCGATGGCGTGCCGATCACGACGCTGGTCGACCTGTCGGGCGGCGGACGCATCCTGTACTACTTCGCCGGCAACGCCGACACGCGATTGCTGCTCGCTACGACGGCCGGTTTCGGCTTCATCGCCAAGGCCGGCGACATGGTCACGCGCCTGAAGGGCGGCAAGTCCTTCATCACGCTCGACGACGGCGCGACGCCGCTGGCCCCGCGCGTGGTGCCGGATACCGCCGGCGCGGTGGCCTGCCTGTCCGAGAAGGGCCGCGTGCTGGTGTTCGGCATGGACGAAATGAAAGTGCTGACCAACGGCGGCCGCGGCGTCACGCTGATGGAGCTGGAGCCGAAGGAAACGCTGCTGGCGGCCCAGCCGATCAGCCAGCGCGGCGTGAACGTGGTCGGCACCTGGGCCGGCGACAAGCCGCGCACCGTCGAACTGTTCGGCGTCGGCCTGGAGCCGCACTTCGGCAAGCGCGCCAAGAAGGGCAAGCCGCTGAGCGCCAAGCTTAAGGCGCGCGAACTGGCGATGCGCACGACCGGCGACAGCGCTTGAAACGATAGTACAAAAAGGTCGCCCCGGCGCAGGCCGGGGCCCATGCTGAATCGAGCCAGGTTGCTCGGTCAAGATGGGTCCCAGTTTGCACCGGGGCGATTTTTTTTTCGCTTGGACCCTCGCACGCACACCAGGGCGCGCGCGAGGCCAGCTATCGATTACTTGGCGTCGGCCTTGTGCGCGTCGGCAACGGCTTCAGCTTTCTTTTCGGTGGCTTTGGCGTGTGCCTTGGCCTTGTCGGCGTTGGCGGCCACGACCTTCTTCTGCGCCTTTTCGTCGGCGGCGATGTCGGCCTTCTGTTCCTTCATATCGGCCTTGGCGACCTTCTCTTCGGCCTTGGCGCTGGCCTTGGCTTTGTCGTCGGCGTCGGCCTTGGCGACCTTCTCGTTGGCGTCAGCGACTTTCTTGTCGTGCTTGGCCTGGGCCTTGGATTTCTTTTCCGACGCTTTCGACTCGGCCTTGTTGATCTTGTCGTCGGCCTTGGCGACTTCCTTGGCTTCCTTCTGGTTGGCCTTGTCCATCTTGTCTTGGGCCTTCATGTCGGCCGAAGACGAACCCATCGGCGCGTTGGCCGGCATGGTGGTGGTGTTCTGTGCGTAGACCGAGGTAGCGAACAGGCCGGCGATCAGGGTGGCGAGAAGTTTGTTCATGATGTGGTACTCCTATCGTTATGGTGGGTGGCGCTGGGCGCCGTTCTTTTTTATTAACCGACGAGTTCAGAATATGCCTTTGTATGGCTGAGCTCTGTTCGCCATCGCACGCAGTACATTCCACTGGGCACGAAGTTGTTACCAGACTTTTCAGGAGCCGCTCTTGGCGTGCGCAGCTGTCTTCTGCTGGCCCTTTGCTTTCGACTTGGCGTGCTTCTTCTCCGAGGCCTCGACCGCGGCATCGGTCTTCATACGGTCGCCCGGCACTTCGTGCACCGAACGGGCGTTGGCCTTCATGACTTCCTTCTCGGCCTTGGTGCCGGTCTTGCCGCGTCCACCGCTGGCGGCCGGGTCCGGATCGGTGTTGTTCGGCGCGGTCGTGTTGGTGGCCTGGGCGTTGACGTTGTCGCCCTTGCTGCCGATGACCGCGGTGCTCTTGCCGGTGACTTGGCCTTTGCTGTTGACGCCGGCGGCTTCCATCGCCTGCCCGGTATGGGCCGAGCCGGTGTTGGCGGTGCCGTCGGTGCGCAGGCCAGTGCCCGAAGTACCTGCTGCAGTCGAGTTATTGCCGGACACGGCCTGGCCGATGGCCGGCGAGTTGGCGCTGGTTTGATGCTGCGATTCGTGCTGCGGCTTGGCGGTTTGCTGTGCGAACGCAGAGCCGGCGATCAGCAGGCTGGCCATGGCGATCAGGGTCTTGTGGTGGTTCATGATGTTCTCGCTTTCTATGCTGTTTTGATAGTGAAACGAGAATAGGAGGGCCGCCAAGGTGCATCTGTTCGGCAGCGCACCATGGGACGGCGTTGCAATGTAACTATTTCTTTCCGGTCGGGAGAGCGTACAGGTCGATGATCTCGCTGATACCGTCGCGGCACACCTGGCAGAACTGCTCGCTGCGGTCGAACATGATGCACTGCATGGCGGGCCGGTAGTAGCCGCTGGCCTCGTAGTTGGCGCCCTCGAACGCGCCGATCGCCGTGCGGTAGCGGGCATCGGCGAACAGCGCGCGCGTGCGCGCCAGGTCTTCGCGGAACAGCGCGTTCATCTCGCCCTCCGGCCGGTTGGCCGCGCGCAAGGCAGCGCGCCGTTTTTGATATTCGCGCGAATAAGCTTCGTACTCGGCCTTGGGCCAGGGCGTCGGTAGCGGCGTGCCGGGCTGGACGTAGCGCTTCCACTTCAGGTGCTCGGGATCGCGCAGCGCGGTCACGTTCGGCTCCCACGGCTCCATCCGCGTCCCGCTCGACTGGTACGCCACCGGCGAGGTGTAGTACTCGTCGGCCAGGCCGGCGAAGTGATGGCCGAACTCGTGCACGAACAGGTAGTCGGCCCACTCGTTGCTCGCCGCGGCCGTGCTGAACTGGCCGAAGATGCCGCCGCCGCCGTAGGTATCGTTGTTGACCAGGATCTCGATGAATTCGTAGGGCGCGTACTGGGCGATGTCGCGCAACGCGCGGTTGTCCAGGGTCAGCACGTAGCGCTCGCTGCCGAAGATGTCGTAGCGCGCACCCAGCGCGGAGGCGTGGTGCACGCCGGTCGACGGGCGCGACACGCCCGATTCCTGGCTCGGCACCGCCATCGCCCAGACGTTGAAGTCGTCGGCGCGCTCCTTGAACGGCGACACCTCGAACAAGTGTTGCGTCAGCCGGCGCGCGTCCTGCTCGAACTTTTTCATATCGAGTTGGGTGTAGCCGTCGCCCAGGATCAGCAGATCGACTTTTTGCGGCGACGGGCCGCTGACGTGAATGGCGATCGGTTTACTTGGCGCCGGCGGCTGCTTGCGCACCACATCCTGGGCGTCGGCATCGACCTCGACGCTCCAGGCGACCGAGAACAGATTGCGCTCGTCGCGCTTGAGGATGCGCACGGTGACCTTCCGCTCGGGCTTCGGAAAGCGCACCGACTCATGGAAGCCGCGGCTGAGTTTATTCGCCTCGTCGGTGCTCTTCCATTCGCCGAACACGGTCGAGAAATCGCGCGAGTACAGCAGCTCGCCGGTTTTCGCATCGGCGACTTCGACGCGGTTGTTGCCGCGGTTGGTGTCGTCGAAACGCTGGCCCATGTCGCCCGGCCAGGGCAGCGGCTCGATCAGCACGCGCTCGATCGCGTATTGCTCGGACAGGGCGTTGCCGCTGTGGATGTAGTCGAGGCGGACGGTGGCGGGCTGGGCGGCGAAGGCGGCCGATGCGAGACCGGTCGACAGCGCCATTGCTGCGGCCACGCGGACAAAGGACGAGATGGGCATCGAATTCCTTACGGCTGGGTATCGCGGCATTGTAATACTGAAAACCGCCTGCGCCCGCATGCGCCGCAACTCAGCACACGGCCTGGAGCCGCTCGGCGCAGGTTGCCAGGACCTCGTCCGGATCGCGCCGCCACCAGTCTTTTTGGGAAAAGATCTCGACTTCGACGAATCCCTCATAACCCGCCCGTTCGACGCTATTGCGCATGGCCTGGAGCGCCACGACGCCATCGCCCATCATGCCGCGGTCCAACAGCATGTCGGTGGTGTCGTGCAGCCAGTCGGAGACGTGAAAGGCGGCGATCCGGTTGTCCGCGCCCGCGGCCGCGATGGCCGTCTCGATGAGCGGATCCCACCAGCAGTGGTAGACGTCGATTGCCACGCTCAGCATGCCCGATGCATCCGCGTCCAGCCGCTTGCACAGATCAAGTGCCTGCGCCACCGTATTCAGTACCGAGCGATTGGCCGCATACATCGGATGCAAGGGCTCGAGCGCCAGCGGCACCCCTAATTCCCGTGCGTACGCCAGCAATTCCGCGACACCCTCCGCCACCTGCTCGCGTGCTTGCGAAAGGTCGCGGCTGCCTGCCGGCATGCCACCCACGACCATGACAAAGCACTGTGCTCCCAGCAGCGCCGCGTCGCGCAAGGCTGCCTTGTTCGATTCGATATTCTCGCGCAAGCCCGCCACGGTCAGGCTGGGCAAGTAAGTCGAGCGGCAATAGCCGGTGACGGTCAGGCCGAGCGCACGAATCTGCCGCGCGACCTGGCCGACATCGGCGCCTTCCACTTCCCTGCGCCATGGCGCGATACCGCCAAAGCCGGCACGCGCGACGCGGTCGATGGTGACACCGATCGGCTCGCGGTGGCCCAGCGTCGCGGTATTGATCGAACAACGGTCCAGCCGTCCTTTCAAGCTATTCATCACGGTCTCCAGAGAGTGCGCTTCGATAGTCAAAACTTGCGAACGAGGAGTCCCCCATCGACCCGTATGGCCTGTCCCACGCTGTAAGGCAAGCCACCGGTCGCGAGCGTGCGCACCGTGGTCGCGACTTCGTCAGGCCGGCCCCAACGGTCGATAGCCGTCGCTCCCTGTTCGATCAGCGCGTCGTACCGCGCCTTCGACGGCGCCGTCATTTCCGTCTCGATGAGTCCGGGCTGGACTTCGTACACCCGAATACCCAATTCAGCGAGGCGCAGAGAGAACAAGGTCGTGGCCATGGATAGCCCGGCTTTCGAGATGCAGTACTCGCCGCGCTGGGGCGACGCCGCCAGCGCGTTGGACGACGTGACCGTGATGATCGAACGATTGCGTCCCTGCGCCGCATCGCGCTGCGCCACGGCACGACGTCCGAAGGCCTGCATCAGGAAGAAGGTACCGCGGGTGTTCACGTCCAGGCAGCGGTCGTAGCTTTCCGGAGTGACATCGAGCAGGTCGCCGCGCGACATCACCGACACACCGGCATTGTTGACCAGGCAATCGACCTGACCCAATTCGTCTTCGACGGACTGCAACAGGGCATCATGGCCCTGGATATTCGCCAGATCGGAGATGACGGCAAGTGCACGGCGCCCTTTTGCCCGGATCGCCGCACAGACCGCGTCGAGTTCCTGCGAAGGCTGCATGTCGCTGACGGCGATATCGAAGCCCGCCTCTGCCAACGCCAGTGCAATTGCCTTGCCAATGCCACGGCGGGCGCCGGTGACGAGCGCTACGGATTCGTTCATGATGACACTCCTGAAAAAAGAAGATTGAGGTTGCCTTGCGGCTCGGGATCGCCGGCTTCGCTTCAGAACTTGTGCAGGATGCCGAGCTGCCAGCCCGTGATGAAGCGCCCATTGATGTCCGCGCCCGACAGCGCGGCGGACGGCGCGCCCGATCCGCTGAAGCGAAAACCGCCATTGGTCTGGTTCTTCATCCAGTTGCCGAAGCCGTACAAGGTCGTACGTTTCGACAGGCTGTAGTACGCGCCGACATTGCCGCCATGCGCGCCCGCGCCGCCGCCGGAGGTGTCGAGGATCGTTCCCGCCAGCGCGCCCAGCCGTAAAGCCGGCGTGACCCAGTAGTCCGCCGACATCTGGTAGACGTGGAAGAAACGCCGTACATTCGGATCGTTTCCGGCGAAGCTGTTGTTGTTATTGCCGACGTTCGACAGGATGGACGCGGCCGTGTTGCCGGCGGCATTGGCGGTCACGTTGTTCGTGCGCAGGAAGGAAAAATAGACCTTGCCCCGGCCGTAATCCCAGTCCGCGTACAGGTTGTGGTACTGGACGGCGTTGCCGATGGGCGCATTGCGCGCCGGCTTCGCACCGAGCCCGGCATAGCCCACGCGCCAGGGCGCTGCCGTGTAGTCGACCGCCAGCTGCATCACACCGTCCTGCCGGGCCGATTGCGTCGTACTCTCGCGCAACGCATAGTGCACGGTAAGTTTGACACCGGCCATGCGCGGCGAAGTGTACGAAATGTCGTTGTCATAGCGCGAAGGCACACCGACCACGTTGATGATCGAAGCGAACGACGTCCGGCCGGTGTGATCGATCGTCTCGCCGATGAAGAAGATCTCGGTGTTCTGGCGCCCGAGCCTGAGTTCGCCGAGGTCGCTGCGCCGGAGCCCGACCCAGGCCTGACGATCGAACAGCCGGCTGCTGTCCGCCGCAGTGCCGTCATTGGCGAACAAGCCATTCTCCAGTGTGAACGTGGCTTGCATACCCCCACCCAGTTCCTCGGTGCCGCGAAACCCGATGCGGCTGCGTAACAGCGCGCCATCGTTCATTCCCAAGATGGAATTGCCCCCTGCACTCCTCATATACCCGAGATACTGGTCCATGATGCCGTACACGGTCACGTTCGATTGTGCGTGGCTGTTCGCCGCAGCCAGCGCGAGCGCATATGCGCCCCATCGCAGTTTCATATCGTCTCCTCCCGGTCTCGTTGCCGGATATGTTTGCTAGGACTCGATGCCCGCGTGCACGGACAGGAAAGCCCGCATGCGGCGGCAAGCGAGTTCCGGCCGGATCAGGACGCCTGCCGCGTCGGCTTTGCGGAACACGTCCGCGTAATGCAGGACGGAGCGTGCCGACTGCATGCCGCCGGCCATCGCAAAATGGTCCTGGTGCCCGTTCAGCCAGGCCAGGAACACAACCCCGGCCTTGTAGAACTGCGTCGGCGCGGCAAACAGCGCGCGCGACAGCGCCACCGTGGGCGCCAGCAGCGTGCGGTAGGCGCCCAGATCGCCTTCGGCCAGTGCGCCGAGCGCGCGCGAAGCGACCGGTGCGATCGGATCGAAGATGCCGAGCAATGCATGGGAAACGCCGGTATCGTCGCCGGCGATGAGTTCGTCGTAGTTGAAGTCGTCGCCGGTGTACATCAGGACGCCATCGGGCAAGCGCGCACGCAGCTGCCCCTCGTAGGCAGCGTCGAGCAGCGAAATCTTGATGCCCTCGACTTTTCCGGGATGCGAACGAATGATGTCCAGCACGGTTTCCATCGCCACGGCGACATCGGTGTCGCCCCAGTAGCCGGCCAGGGCCGTGTCGAATGCCGCTCCCAGCCAGTGCAGGACCACCTTGTCGCGCGACTGCGACAGCACGGCGCCGTAGACTGTCTTGTAATCGTCGGCGTCGCGGGCCGCCGCGCACAGCGCGCGGCTGGCCATCATGATCGGACGTCCGCCGGCCTTGGCGATCAGCTCGAACTGTTCCAGGTAGGCCGACGTGATGTCGGCGAGCGAGTGCGGGCCGGCCGTGAGCTGATCCGTGCCGGCGCCGCACGCCAGGTCCGCGCCATCGATCGTGCGTGCGTGGGCGAGACTGCGTTCGATGAGCTCGGCGGCCCCGGCCCACCCCAGGCCCATGCCGCGCTGCGAGGTGTCCATCGCCTCGGCGACCTTGAAGCCCAGGCTGTACAGATATTCGCGGAATCGGAGGGTCTTGTCCCAATCGATGGCGGGCGCGTTCGACCACGGCTCGTAACCGCGACGCGGGTCGACCACGACGTGCGCGGCTGCGTAGGCGATGCGGTTCAGCGTTGGCGGACGCACCGGGCCGTGCTGCTCTTGCGTGGTCAACAGGCGATGCGACACGATCGCGCCGTCATGGCTGGGTAAAAGAATATTCATGGTTTGTTCCTCGGTTTCGGGTGCGGCGGACTGACAGGCGGCCGGCGTACGCGCGCTTGGCGCCGCTCACGGAATGTGAGGGGCCAGCACGCCCCGCGGGGCGCGTTTCGATGGAAATTCGTTGGGCGCGGCCGCGCAGCGCAGCCGTGGCCGATGGCTTATCGCGGCGTCATGGCGCGGTCGCCGCGTGTTGAATGTCGGTGCGCGCGTGCGCGGCACGCAAGGCGCGCATGCCGGTCCAGGCGATCAGGTAGGTCACGCCACAGACCACGAACAGGATGTTGTAGCCCGTGTCGATCCGCCCAAGCTGCTTGAAGTGATCGAGCACCGCGCCCACCAGCAGGGGGAAGAGCGACGCGCCCAGTGCCCCCGCCAGGCCGCCCATGCCGACCACGGAGCCGACCAGTGCCTTCGGAAACATGTCGGAAGCGGTGGTGAACAGGTTGGCCGACCACCCCTGGTGCGCTGCGGCCGCCAGGCTCAGCACCCCGACCATGACCCACATGCTGTCGATCAGTGGTGAGAGCACGATCGGGACGACCAGCAAGGCGAACACCAGCATGGTGGTGCGGCGGGCGCGGTTGACCTCCCACCCCTTCCCGATCAGCTTCGAGGAAATCCAGCCGCCGCCGACGCTGCCGATGGAGGTCGCCGTGTAGACCACCACCAGCGGCAGGCCGAGGTTCTTCATGTCGAGGTGGAAGCGGGAATTGAAATACGACGGCAGCCAGAACAGCATGAACCACCAGATCGGATCGGTAAGGAATTTTCCGAGACAAAAGGCCCAGGTGGCCCGCATCTTCAGCAAGGCGCTCCAGCGCGGCGCTGCCTGCCCCGTTGCGGCAACGGTTTCCTGGTCGCTTTCGATGTAGAGGCGTTCCTGTTGGTTGACCTTGGCGTGCTGCAGCGGCCGCTGGTACATCGCGTACCAGAATCCAAGCCATACGATGCCGGTCAGGCCGGTGACGAAGAAGGCGGCTTCCCATCCGTACGATGCCGCCAGCCAGGGCACCACGGCGGGTGCGGCGACTGCGCCGATGCTGGTGCCGGACGTCAGGATACCGACCGCGAGGGCCTGCTCGCTGCGCGGAAACCATTCGGACACGCTCTTGACGGCGCACGGGAACGAGCCGGCTTCGGCGATGCCGAGCATGCCGCGCATGAAACCGAAGCCCAGCGTACTACGCACCAGCCCATGGCCGCAGGCGGCCAGGCTCCATAACAGCACGTACAAGCCATAGCCCAGCTTGACGCCGATGGTATCGACCACCTTGCCGGCGAACGCCATGCCGAACGCGTAACAGACCGTGAACACGACGACGATATAGCTGTACTGCACCTCGGACCAGTCGAACTGGACGGCCAATTGCGGCTTGAGCAGTCCCAATACCTGCCGGTCGAGATAATTGATGGTGGTGGCGAAGAACAGCAGCGCGCAGATGCGCCACCGGTAGCTGGTTCGGTCCATGATTTGTCTCCTGATTATTTTTGATTTCAGCGAAATTGCGCAGGCCGTTTCTCGCGGAAGGCGTCGACACCTTCCTGGGCATCGGGCGAGGCCTTGCAGACCGATGCCGCAAACTCATGGGCCAGTTCCGCAGAGTGCGACTCGCTCATGCGCAGCAGCCGTTTTCCTACCGACAGCGAAACGCGGGAGCGACTCTGCAGCGACGCACAGATGGCAGCCACTTTCGCGTCGAGCTGGTCGTCGGGCAGTGCTTCGTTGATCACGCCCCATTCGGCGGCGCGGGTTGCAGTGATGGGCTCGCCCAACAAGACGAGCTCGCGCGTGCGCGTGGCGCCGACCAGGTCCGTCAGCCTCTGGCACCCCATCCATCCCGGGATGGCGCCCACTTTGGCTTCCGGGAAGCCGACCGAGGCAGACAGGGCGGCGAACTTGAAGTCGCACGCCAGGGCGAGTTCGAGTCCTCCCCCGAGGGCACTGCCGGAAAGAACGGCGACGCTAGGAATATCGAGTTCGGCGATCCGTCGAAACACGCGGTTACCGAGCCGGATCCAGTGGCTGCCCATCCTTTCCGCATCGATATCGCCCCATTCCTTGATGTCCGCCCCGCTCGAAAAGAAGCGCGGGCTGTTCGACCGCAGCACCAGCACGCGCGCGTCCGGACGCGCTTCGACTTCCAGCGCCGCGCTTTCGATCGCACGCAGCATCTCGACGGTCAGCGCGTTGTGCCGCGCGACGCGGTTCAAGGTCATCGTGGCGACGCCGCTTTCGATGGTAAAAATGATGTCTTCCGTTGACATGGAGATCTCCCGGTGAAGGCAAGCCGTCAGATGAGTATCGGGTCGGCCTGCGTTGCGGCCAGCTTGTCGAGCAAATGCGCAGCAATATTCGGCCTGAAGCCCATGCGTGCGAGGACGTCGCGCTCGAGGTCGATGCCGTTCGCGATCTCGACCAGCGTCACGCCGGCGTCCTCGAGCCGGAACACGGCGCGCTCCGTGATGTACAAGACTTCCTTGCCGTCGAGACGCGCCTGGACGCCGCTGAACGTGATGTGGCGAACCGCGTCGACGGCCTTCGGCACGGCGCCTGGCGCGACGATCTCGAGACGATCGCCATGCTGGGCGATCCGCAGCCCCTTGGCTTCGAAAGCGCCGCAGAAGACGACTTTCTTCGCGCCCTGGACGATGTCCATGAAGCCGCCGGGGCCGACGACGGTGCTGCCCAGCTTCGACACGTTGACGTTGCCCTCGGCGTCGAACTCGCCCATGCCGAGGAAGGTCACGTCGATGCCGCCTCCGCCGTAGAAATCAAACTGATCCAGGCTGGATACGATGGCATCGGCGTTACGGGCTGCACCGAACATCGGACCGTCGAGCATGACGCCGTTGTGAATGCCCTGCTCGACGGAGCCCCAGTACTCGCCGTGGCGCCCCTGCGATTTGAGGATCTCGGGAATCGCGCCCGGAAAACCGAAGCCGAAATTGACCGACTGGCCCGCTTCGAGTTCGCTGGCGGCCCTGTACGCGACAATGCTGCGAAGCAAATCCGGTGTTTGCGCTTCCTCGACGATCTGGGCAAGCGCTTCGCCGCTCAGGGCCGGGTCGTAGTCGCTGATGGCGCACTGGCGCTGCGCCGGTACTTCGACCGTTGCATCGACCAGGATGCCGGGCAGCCGCACCAGGCGCGCCGGGACGAAGTCGTTCGAGCGGCGCTTGACCTGGGCAATGACCTTGCCGCCGCTGTTGTGGGCGGCCAAGGCCGCTGCATAGATGTCGAGGTCCGCAGGTTCATGGCGTACCGTCACGTTGCCCTTGTCGTCGGCGCTCGACCCTAGGACCAGCGCGACATCGACTTTGAACGGTTTGAAGCGGAGGTATTCCCTGCCGTCGATATCGATCAGTTCGACCAGCTCTTCCCTGGTTTGCTCGTTGAGCTTGCCGCCGCCCAGGCGCGGGTCCACGAACGTGCGCAGCCCTACCCGCGTCAGCACGCCTGGCCGGCCTGCGCCGATTTCCCGATATAAAGCGGCGATCACGCCGCCTGGAAAGCTGTAGCCTTCGATCTGGCCCGACTCCGCCAAGCGCTGCATGGCAGGCGACCAGACCCAATGGCCACCGATCACCCGTTTTACCAGGCCAGCATGGGCAAGCCGCCCGAGCCCGCTGCCTTTGCCATCCCCGATGCCGAGGGCATGCACGATGGTCAAATCGCGCGGCGTGCCGGACTCGAGGAAACGCCGTTCCAATGCCTGGAGCAATACGTCGGGTTCGAGCAATCCGCCTCCCGATCCTGTCAGCACAATCGTCGCACCATCCTGGATCTGGGCCACCGCCGCATCAGCATCCATCCACTTGTCCATATCTCCTCCGATTTTTTGTAACGAACTAGTTCGTTACTTAATCGTGATCGTGCCACGCGCTATCGCGAAGGTCAAGCAAGTTTTTTTGGCGTGCAACCACCTGACCTCGACCGGCTGCGATTGGCGAGCGGCTCAATCGCGCGACGTTTGGCGAACCGCGACATATCGTGTAAAGTTTCTGACTGTTTTCAATTAGTCAATACGGAGCTGCAGTGCCGATTGCACCCGCAACGATCAACCAATCCAAAGACGCGACGGGCGCGACGAAGCGCTCACGCGACCCTGCGCTGACCCAGGCAAAAATCCTCGCTGCAGCGAAGGCGGAATTCGCGACGCTCGGGCTGGGGGGAACGAAGATCGACACGATTGCCGAGAAGGCGGGCGTCAACAAGCGGATGATCTACGAGTACTTCGAAGGCAAGGACCAGCTTTTTCAGCGGGTGCTCGAAGATGCGTGGACAGATATCCGAACGGCCGAGGCACAGCTCGAGCTCGACCATTTACCGCCTGTCGAGGCGATCAAAGCGCTGATGACGTTTACCTGGGAATACTATCTGGCGCATCCCGAGTTCATTGCGCTGGTGAACAGCGAAAACCTGCACCGGGCCAGGCATGTGAAGGATTCCGCGACGTTCCACCAGCTGCACCGTGGCTTTATCGATATGCTGCAGCGTATTCTCGAGCGCGGCGTGTCCAGCGGCGATTTTCGCAGTGGTATCGATGCGCGCCAGCTGCATCTGACACTTGCCGCACTCGGCTATTACTACTTGACCAATCGCTTTACGGGCGCGGTCATCTTCGGCTTCGATTTCATGACGAAAGAAGCGTTACAGGAGCGGCTCGACTTCAACATCGAGACGATCCTGAGCCTGCTCAAACCGCGTTGAGCCAAGAACAGGCAATTAAAGTCAACGCGACCGCTCATGATCGACTGGAAAACCAAAGCCATCAGGCACCTCGGCCACATCGCCATCACGACGCTGGTTTTCCTTGCCCTGAACGGGCTCAACGAGCTGTTGTTCATCCAGCTGGAACACAGCAACGGCATCAACTGGGTGTTCATTCCCGCCGGAATCCGTGTCCTGGCGACATTGCTGTTCGGGTTTGCCGGCTTCGAAGGTTTGCTGCTGGCGGGCTTTTACCTCAACTTCCATCATTTCAGCTTCGACGACATCCGCGCATGGAGCGGCGCGTTCGCAGGCGCGCTCGGGCCTTACCTGGCCTATCTGTCTGCCAAGCACTGGTTCAACCTGGGACCGCGCCTGCGCGGACTGACGCTACCGCGGCTGCTGTTCACCGGCCTGCTGTGCGGCCTCATGAGTCCGGCCTTCCATCACGCGTTCATGTGGGTGCAGACCGGCCTCGTGGACTGGCAAGGACTCGTGGTGATGATCGTCGGAGACAGCCTCGGCATCCTGATCGTGCTGGGCATCGCCAAGGGTTTGATCGCGCTGGCCGAGCGCAACGACCGCGCTGCCGGCCTGGTCAGCCGCTGGCGTCACTGACACGCGCCAAGCGAGCTTATTGCTTGTACTGGTACAACGGTCGCCGAATCAGGATCGGCCGGATATCCAACCGCAGATTCACGATCGAATACGCATCGGTCGATGCCGACTGGTAGCCGACGCTGTCCGCGGTGCGCGTAAAGCGGAATTCGAAGCCGAGATCCGGCTGCACGCCATTCGGGCTACCGAGCGTGATGCCGATCGCCTCCGGCTGGTCGCTGTCGATCAGCTTGCTCATCAGGTCGACCACCGTGGTGTTGCCGAGGATGTCGGCGGAAAACAGCGGCTCGCGATAATACGGCCGCGACGGGTCGAGCTTGCCGTCGGCCTTGTCTTCGGACGGCGTAAACTCGTGGGTGGCGATGTTCCAGCGATCACCGTTGTCGAGGTAGCTGACACGCACGTCGCTGACGTTGAAGGCGCCTTCGTGCACCGCGGCGTTGGCCAGGTCGAGCACCAGCGCGCCCTTATAGCCGACCACTTCGACGTCGCGGTTGGGCAGGATGACCATGGCCGTGTCCTCGTCGATGCCCAGGCCCAGCTTGTAGCCCTTTTTCAGCATGGCCGGCAGCATGCGCGCGAAGCGGCCGCGCACCAGCAGGTGCTGGTCGACGAACACGTCGTCGCCGATGAAGCCCAGGCCATCGGTAATTTCCTTGCCCTCTTCCACGCCCAGCTTGAGCGTGGCCAGCACCGCGCGCGGACGGCCGAACATGGTGCTGCTCATGATGGCGGCGCCGGCGCTCGACCCGGCGATCACGCCGCCGCGCCGGTACATGTCCCACAAGGCGTCCAGCACGCGGGTGTTGCTGCCGTCCTCGTGGCGCAGCGCGCGCGTGATGCGGCTCTGGTCGCCGCCGGCGAAGAAGGCGCCGTTGGCCGAGCGCACCAGGTCGGCCAGCTTGGGATCGTCGGCCGCGACCTGGTAATCGCTGCCGGACAATTTGACCGCGACCGGCACGAAAAAGGCTTGCGCGCCATAGGCATTCAGGCGGCGCACCAGGTTCTTGCCGTCTTTTTCGGGAAACGCCGCGGCCGACGGAAACACGGCGATGCGCGCGCCCTTGCCGCCGGCCAGCTGGATGATGCGTTCCCACACCGGCGCATTGGCCGGCCGCAGGTTGCCGCCGATGATGACCAGCGCACCCTTGGGTTGACTGCTGTCGGCTGCATGAGCGGATGCCATGGCTAAAGAGGTACAAAGCAATATTGACAGCGCAACAGCGGCGTGGAACGCGAACCTGATCATGGACTCCTCTCTCCCACAAATGAGGCGACAAGGACCTCGTTAGCCTGATTGTAGAGGAGCGGCACCGTGTTGAGGCGAATCAGCAGAGTAAGTCAGGAGAGATAGATGTTGGGCAATACGAGTTCCATGGCCATGTCCGGACGCTGGAGCGGCGTGAAGCCGAAACGCTCGTACAGGCTGTGCGCATCGCTGGTGTTGAGGGTGAAACGGCGCAGTCCCTGCAGGCTCGGATGCTCCATCACCACGCGGATCAATTGCTTGGCATAGCCGTGGCCGCGGTATTCGGGCAGCACGAACACGTCGCACAGGTGGGCCGTGGTGGCATAGTCGGTGACCACGCGCGCATACGCGATCTGGCGCCCGTCGATATAGCCGCCGAAGCACAGCGAACTCTCGATCGCGCGCTCGACCACGGGCCGTGTAATGCCCACCGCCCAAGTCGAACTTTCACTCAGGAAGCGGTAGATCATCGGGACATCGAGCTTGGTACGGTCGGTGCTGACGCGGAAGCTCGAGTCGTTGGTTGTTGGAATCATGGACATGCCAAATCGTTAAATCTGGTAAAAACGCCAATTCTAGCGCCGATCATCGTGATCAGGACAATTCCGCCAATCGTGCGAACCTTGCCAGCAAGCGCACGGTCGTCCCAGGGTAGGTGCACAGTTTATAATCAGGAAATCCGAGCACTCTCACTTCCTCCTTCATCATGACCGCACAACTGTCCAAAAAAGCCGAAGCCTGGTCGGCCCGCTTCACTGAACCCGTTTCCGACCTCGTCAAGCGCTACACCGCCTCCGTGTTCTTCGACAAGCGCCTGGCGCTGTTCGACATCGAGGGCTCGCTGGCGCATGCCGAGATGCTGGCCGCGCAAGGCATCATCAGCGCGCAGGACCGCGCCGACATCGAACGCGGCATGGCCCAGATCCGCGGCGAGATCGAAGCCGGGCAGTTCGAGTGGCTGCTCGACCTGGAAGACGTGCACCTGAACATCGAAAAGCGCCTGACCGAACTGGTGGGCGACGCCGGCAAGCGACTGCATACCGGCCGTTCCCGCAACGACCAGGTAGCGACCGACATCCGCCTGTACATGCGCGCCGCCATCGACGATGTCCTGGCCCTGCTGCGCAACCTGCGCGGCGCCCTGACCGACCTGGCCGAACAACACTACGACACCATCATGCCGGGCTTCACGCACCTGCAGGTCGCGCAGCCGGTGACCTTCGGCCACCACCTGCTGGCCTATGTCGAGATGTTCGGCCGCGACGCCGAGCGCATGGCGGACACGCGCCGCCGTGTGAACCGCCTGCCGCTGGGCGCCGCCGCCCTGGCCGGCACCACCTTCCCGATCGACCGCCTGCGCGTGGCCAAGACCCTGGGCTTCGAAGACGTCAGCCACAACTCGCTCGATGCTGTATCGGACCGCGACTTCGCGATCGAGTTCACGGCCGCCGCATCGGTCTTGATGATGCACATCTCGCGCATGTCGGAAGAGCTGGTAACGTGGATGAGCCCGCGCGTCGGCTTCATCGATATCGCCGACCGCTTCTGCACCGGCTCGTCGATCATGCCGCAAAAGAAAAACCCGGACGTGCCGGAACTGGCGCGCGGCAAGACCGGCCGCGTCTACGGCCACCTGATGGGCCTGCTCACGCTGATGAAGGGCCAGCCGCTGGCCTACAACAAGGACAACCAGGAAGACAAGGAGCCGCTGTTCGACACCGTCGACACCGTGCTCGACACGCTGCGCATCTTCACCGACATGGCGGCCGGCATCACCGTGAAAGCCGAGAACATGCGCGCCGCCGCGCTGCAGGGCTACGCCACCGCGACCGACCTGGCCGACTACCTGGTCAAGAAGGGCCTGCCGTTCCGCGACGCCCACGAAGCGGTGGCGCATGCGGTGCGCGCCTGCGATATCGCCGGCTGCGACCTGTCCGAGATGCCGCTCGAACGCCTGAAGGAATTCTCGCCGCTGATCGACGACGACGTGTTCGCCGTGCTGACGCTGGAAGGTTCCGTTGCCGCGCGCGACCACGTCGGCGGCACCGCGCCGAACCAGGTCAAACTGGCCATCGCGCGCGTGCGTGCGCAGCTGGGCGAGTGAAGTCGGTTGGATGAATGAAAAAACCCCGGGCAGTTGAATTGAGCCCGGCGTTTTTTTTCGTCCACCATCCGGATCAGAAGCGGTAATTCACCCCGACGTTGAAATAGCGGCCGACCGCGCCCGCCGAGTGCAGCGACAGGTTGTACGGATAGCCGCTGCCGTAGGTGCTGACGTCCACCGGCGGCTGCTGGTTGAACAAATTGGTCACCGCGATGCGCAAGGTCCACTTCGGATCGATCTTGTAGCTCACGTTCAGGTCGGTCTCGAGGAAGGAGTGGACGCGGCAGAACTGCTGCGGCGTATTTCCTTCTGGGAACACCCCGTTGACCGTGCCGCCGTCGGCGCAGGTCAGCTGGCCGGCGCTCGGGTCGGTCAGGTCGTAACCCTTGGTCCAATGCAGCGTGGTGGCGACGTCCAGCGGACCGCGCTCCCACTCGAGGTCGAGCTCGGCGCGGTCTTTTGGATTGGCGGTGTCGGCGCCGATCGCGGCCGGGCCGTGGCTGCCCGCCAGCTCGTACGACTCGCCATTGATGTTCATGACGTAGCTGAACGCATGCGTGTACTGCAGCTCGGTGCGCAAGTGGCCGTAGCTGCCCAGGTTCCAGCGGTAGCGCGTGTCGAGTTCGACACCGCGGGTGCGGGTGCTGTTGGCATTGATCGGCACCTGCGGATAGTAGGAAATCGGGCCCGAGCTCGGGGTGCAGGTGAACACGCCGCCATTGCCGTCGGCGCAGTCGGTCACCGGGACCGCCGCGTTGCGCACCGGGACATCGGCGCGCGGGCCGCTGACGATCTGGTCGTTCACGGTGATCTGGTACAGGTCGAGCGCCGTGCTCCAGCCGCGCACCGGTTCCAGGATCAGGCCCAGCGTGGCCGACACCGAGTGCTCGGGCTGCAGGTCCGGATTGGTCGTGGTCAGGCCGATCAGCGATTCGTTGCATGAGCTGACCACGGTGCCGCGCGGGTACTTGCCGTCGGTACGGAAGCCGCCCGGGCACAGGACCGGGTCGGCCGCGTTGCCGACGCCGCCGGCGCTGGCCGCATTGCCGTTCTCGGCCGGGCCCGGCGCGCGGAAGCCCTTGGACAAGGTGCCGCGCAATGCGATCATGCCGCTCGGGGTCCACTTGAACGCCAGTTTTGGCGTGGTCGAGTTGCCCGCCTTGCTGTAATGGTCGTAGCGCACGGCGCCATCGATTTCGAGGCTCTTGAGCACCGGCGCGCTGAATTCCGCGAACGCCGAGCTGACGGTCTCGGAACCGAAGGCATAGGCGCCGTTGACGTTGCCGTCGCCATTCGGCATGGAGGGCGCCACCAGGCGGTCATGGAAGACCTCGCCGCCAACGCTGACCTGGACGTCGCCGCCCGGCAGCTTGAACAGCGAACGCGAGGCGTGGCCCTCGGCGAATCCGAGGTCGGCCCAGTCGAACGAACGGGTTTGCGTGTACACCGAGGCCAGGTCGGCCGCGCTCGGACTCGTGATCGAAAACGGGTTGACGCTGCGGGTCAATGCCGCATTCAGCGCCGGCACGTTGAGCGCGGCCGTCGCTTTGCGCTCCAGGTTGTCGCGCGAATAGCCGAGCGCCAGGTCCATGTCCCAGGCGCCCCAGCTGCCGGTGAAGTCGGCGACCAGGCGGTAGGCCTTGGAATCGGTCTTAATGTCGTTTTCGGGCGCATTCGGGATCACGCCGCGCACGATGGCCGGCACGCCGAACGGATTGCCCGGATAGTTGGCCGGGATACGGATCGCCGGGATCGCGGTGCCGGGAAGGTAATGCGGCGCCACGCCGGACAGCATCTGCAGCTGCTGGCCGTACGACGACGGATAGGCCGACTGGCCCTGCGGCAGCGTGTCGCGGCTTTCGAACATCGACGCCTTGACGTTGGCCTGCCAGTCGCCGGGCAGCTTCTTGGTGAAACTGGCCAGCAGGTTGATGTTTTCCGTGCGCGGCTGGATCTGCTTGTAGGGATCGTTGTAGGCGCAGCCGCCGGCGGCCAGCATCGCATAGCTGGCGCACGCGGTGCCGGGCAGGAAGCCGAAGGCCCGGCTGTTGTCGGCGCCGGAGACGCGCGTCACGTTCGGATTGAGCAGGTAGGGCGACTGGGTCAGCGGCGCCGTGGTCTGCGGGGTGATCACGCCGGCGGCCTTGTTGGCGCCGCCGAAGGCCGACATGTCGAGCTGCTGCCAGATGCCGCGGCCGAGGCGCTGGGTGTAGAAGATCGGGTCCTGGTGGCGGTACTCGAAGTTGATGTAGGCGTTGTAGCCATCGCTGTCGAGATCGCCCTTGCCGCGGCTGAGCGTGAAGTGCTGGGTTTTGCCGCCGCCTTCGGTCGTGCGGCCGCCTTCGAGCGAGGCGCCGGTGCCGGTGAAATTCTTCTTGAGGATCACGTTGACCACGCCCGCCATCGCATCCGAACCGTACAGGGCCGAGGCGCCGTCCTTCAGGATTTCGATGCGTTCGACCGCGTCGAACGGGATGTTCGAGATGTCGACGAAAGAACGCGCACCGTCGTCCGCCAGCGGGTAAGAGGCCATGCGGTGGCCGTCGATCAGCACCAGCGTCGAGTTGTCGTTCAGGCCGCGCAGCGAGATGCCGCTGCCGCCGGCCGCGAAGCCGCCCTGGAAATTCTGGCTCAAGGTGCCCTGGCCATTCGCGGTGATGTGCTGCAGCACTTCCGACACCGAGGTGTAGCCGGAGTTCTGCAGGTCCTTGGCGTTGAGCACCTGCACCGGGCTGGATGTTTCGGCATCGGCGCGGCGGATGTAGGAACCGGTGACCTCGACCCGCGCCGGGGCGGTCGCGTTCGAGCCATCGGCTTGCGGGTCGCTTGGCTGCTGCTGGGCCAGCGCGCCGGCGGCAAAGGTGGCGGAGAAGGCGCCGGCCGCCACCAGCTGGGCGATCGTACGCGGCAGAACTTTCAAATTGCTCGACATAAGGCTCCTTGAATCTCTCTTGGGGTAGGTAAGGTCACGTGGTCTTTTGGTCTAAGAACAACTTGCTCTAAATTTATTTACTAATAAAAGTTTTTGAATGTCAAAAGACTTCTGAAACCTGTGTTGTGTTCAGTGAAATGTAATGAAACAAGGTTTCCGAGCTTGAATTACGGTTGACATGTTCCTAGGGCAAGACTAAGTTTTTGGATCGATTCAACCGAAGAGGTGTCGTTCCATGCGCAGGATCCCATTCGCACCCGCCGCCTTGTGCGCGGCCATTGCCTTGTCGTTCCAGCCGGCCGCGCAGGCGGCACCGGACGCGTCGCAGGCGCCGTTTTCGTTCGCGCAAGCGCCCGGCCACCTGTCCAAGGACGTCGTCCCGCTCGACTACACGGTCGCGATCACGCCCGACATCGACAAGCGCACGCTGCGCGGCAGCGAATCGGTCAAGCTGCAATTCAAGACGGCCAGCGACACGATCCAGTTCAACGCGATCGGCATGCGCTTCGAAAAGGTGCAACTGGACGGCAAGCCGGTCAAGAACGTCGCGATCGACGAGAAGCGCCAGATGGTCACGGTCACCTTGGGGGCGCCGGCCAAGCCCGGCGAACACGTGCTCAGCCTGGCCTACGACGCCAAGATCGAAACCGGTCCGCGCGGCCTGTTCGCCCAGCCCTTCCAGAAGCCGGACGGCAGCCGCGACATCCTGCTCTCGACCCAGTTCGAGGCCACCGACGCGCGCCGCATGTTTCCCTGCTGGGACGAGCCGGCCTTCCGCGCGCGCTTCCAGCTGAGCGCGACGATTCCGGCCAAGTGGGCTGCGATTTCCAACATGCCGGTCGAGCGCCGCATCGTGCACGGCGAGCTCGCGACCACGACCTTCAAACGCTCGCCGGCAATGGCTTCCTACCTGGTCGAATTCACCGGCGGCGACATGGCCAGCATCTCGACCCGCGCCGGCGACACGGCGATCAACCTGTGGGCCGTACGCGGCCAGGAAAACAACGGTAAGGTCGCACTCGAGGATGCGCGCCAGATCCTGCTCGACTACAACGACTACTTCGGCATCGCCTTCCCGCTGCCCAAGCTGGACGCGATCGCGGTGCCGGGCGGCTTCCAGGGCGCGATGGAAAATTGGGGCGCGATCACCTACAACGACCAGACCCTGCTGCTCACGCCGACCTCGACCATCGACAACCGCCAGCTGGTGTTCAGCATCGAGGCGCACGAGATGGCGCACCAATGGTTCGGCGACCTGGTGACGATGGGCTGGTGGGACGACATCTGGCTCAACGAAAGCTTCGCTTCCTGGGGCGCGGCCAAGGAAACCGACCGCCGCAACCCGAGCTGGCACGCGCGCGAATCCGAGGACGCCGGCAAGGAAGCGGCGATGCGCGTCGACGCGCGCCTCGGCTCGCACGCGGTGCATTACCCGGTCGAGGACGAGCTGCAGCCGCAGAACGATTCCGACCCGCTGATCATCTACAACAAGGGCCAGGCGGTGCTGCGCATGCTCGAGGCCTACGTCGGCCCGGACAAGTTCCGCGACGGTATCCGCGCTTACATGAAGGCGCGCCAGTACTCGAACGCCACCAGCGCCGACCTGTGGAACGCGCTCGGCGCCGCCAGCGGTCAGGACATCGGCGCGCTCGCGCGCGGCTGGACCGAGCAGCCCGGCTTCCCGCTGGTGAGCGCGAAGGCCGAATGCAGCGGCGACGCGCGCACGCTGGTGCTCAGCCAAGGACGCTTCCTGCTGCACGGGCAGGACACGACGCGCGCGCATTGGGCGGTGCCGCTGCGCCTGCGCGTCGGCATGGACGCCGCGCCGCAGTCGGTGCTGCTGACCCAGGATGGCCAGCGCATCCCGGCCGGTCGCTGCGACCAGCCGGTCTCGCTCAACGCCGACGCCGACGGCTTCTTCCGCGTGGCCTACGACGAGCGCCTGCTCGATCTGAACACGCGCCAGTTCGCCAGTTTGCCGGACCGCGACCGCATCGCCCTGCTCGACGACGGGTGGGCGCTGGTCGAGAGCGGCGCACAGCCGCTGTCGCGCTACCTGGCGCTGGCCGCGGCGATGGGCGATCGTCCCAACGAGCGCGCCTGGAACCAGGTGCTGGGCGCCTTCGACACCATCGAACGCGCCGAGCGCGGCACGCCCGGGCACGACGCCTTCGTCGCCTGGGCGCGCAACGTCGTCAAGCCGGTGGCCGAGCGCATGGGCTGGACGCCGGCCGCCGATGAAACGGCCGGCGTGCAGCGCCTGCGCCGCACCCTGATCGCCCACCTCGGCGCCTGGGGCGACGGCGCCGTGGTGGCCGAGGCGAGGAAGCGCTTCGCGAGTTTTGTCGCCGACCGCAGCAGCCTGGCGCCGGACGACCAGGGCACGATCCTGACCATCGTCGCCCAGAACGCCGATGCCGCCACCTTCGCGCAGCTGCACGCGATCGCGCGCGGCGCCAAGAACGAGACCGAAGTACGGCGCTTCTACCCGGTGCTGATGCGCGTGCGCGATCCGCAGCTGGCGGCGCAAGCGGCGCAGATCGCGCTTTCGCCCGAGATCCCGCCGCAGGCCGACGTGCTGCGCCTGAGCCTGGTGCTCACGCTGTCGGCCGAGAACCCGCAGCTGGCCTGGTCGACCTTCACGACGCACCTGGATGCGCTGACCGCTGCCAATCCGGGCAACCGTCCGAACGTGCTGGCCAAGACCGTCCCCGAAGTCTTCTGGAACAGCGTGCCGCCCGACACGCTGCAAGCCTGGGTCAAGGACCACGTCGAGCCGGGCATGGCCGCAACACTCGCCGACAGCATGGAGACGGTGCGCTTCCGCCAGGACGAGAAGGCCCGGCTGGTGCAGGCGGCCGATCAGGTGGTTCAACAGCAGCGGCGCTGATCGCTAAAAAAAGCGCCGGCACGTGGCCGGCGCGAATTCCCTGGAATATCGGCTTTTATCGTCAGTGCATGGTGTAGCTTTGCGCGGCGGTATCGACCGCGTAGTTCTTGGCGGTGTCCCAGTAGGTGAAGCTGTACTGGACCACGTCGCCGATCTTCAGCCCGCCCGCCGTATAGGTGTTGGTGCTGCCGCTGAGCTGCATGCGCACGTTCTGCTGCCCGCCGCCATTGACCGTGTAGTGCACGTCGGCCCAGCTGCCGGTGTTGGCGGTAAATTGCAGCATCGTCGCCGAGGTCTGCGTGACCGAGGTCAGGCTGGACGGCGGCGGCGTGGTGCTGGCGCTGCCGGAGTCGTAATAGATGTCGTCGATCGCGAACTGGAAGGTCGACGCCGGCAGGTTGTTGGCATCACTCGAGATCATGAAGACATCCAGCAGCGATTGCGCCGCCACCTTCGCGCCGAGCAGCGTCGAGACCGGGATCGAGGCTTGCGCCCAGTCGCCGTTGCGCACCAGCCCGTAGGCGGTGGTGTTGGCCGGGAAGTTGACGTAGTTCGAGTTGGTGTAGGTATCGCCCACGCCGATGTTGAACGAGACGTTGGCCGGGATCTTGATGCGGAACTTCAGCGTGCCGTTGCGGAAGTTGGTCAGGTCGCGCGCCTGGCGCGACTGCACGCCGCCGCCCCACCACTGGCCCGGCGCCGTATAGGCCCAGGCGATCACGTTGCTGCCCTCGTACGGAGGCGTGTTGCCGCCGCCGCTCGAGGCGCTGTTCCACAGGTAGATGTCGGAACTGGTGCCGGCCACCAGTTTATTGGTGATCGGCGTGTTATCGGTGAACACGCCGAACTTGCCGGTTTCGGGCACGATCTGGTTGCCCAGCTTGACCGAGCCCTTGCCGTCGAGCTGATACACACGCACGTAGTCGACGTACATCGTGCCCGGCAGCGGCGCCGTCACCTGGCTGGCCGAGGTGGCGTCGGTGAAGTTGCCGCCCACGGCCAAGTTGAGCAGCAGGTAGAACGGCGCCTGCAGCGAGGCCGAATTCACCGGCAGCACGTTGTTGTACATGTTGTACTCGACGCCATTGTCGACCACCGTGAAGCGCATCTCGCTCTCGGTCCAGTACAGGCGATAGGTCACGAAGCGGCCGGCCAGCGAGGTGCTCGGGATGTACCAGTTCTTGGTCTGCCAGGCGGTCGAGGCGGCGCAGCTCGCGTTGCCCGTGACGCAGGCCGATTGCTGCCACGTGATCACGTTCGAGCCGACGAAGTTGTTGGTCGACGGCGAGCCGGCAGCCGTGCGCTGCGACGCGCTGTGGCCCTGCTCCATGATGTCGATCTCGCCGTTGCGCGGCCAGGTCTGCGCGGCGGTGCCGAGCATCCAGGCAGCCGGCCATAAACCGGTCTGGACGTTCGGCGCGGCCATGCGGATCTCGACCATGCCGTACTGGACCTGCACCTTGCCGTGGGTATCGAGCTTGCCCGAGGTGAAGACGTTGCTGCCCACGGTCTGGCGCTGCGCCTTGATCGCGAGCGCGCGCGTGCCGGGCTCGAACGGCACGTCGACAATCGACAGGTTGTTCGGGCTGTAGTATTCCAGCTCGGCGTTACCGTAGCCGCACAGGTTGATCTGGCAGCCGTTGCCGTCGGTGGCGGTCCAGGTGGACGTGTTCAAGGTCGAGCCATTGAACTCATCCGACCACAGCAGCTGACCGATGACCGGGTTGCTGACGCTGGCCGAGGCCTGCGATGCCGCACAGGCCAGCACACAGCCCGCTGCGACGACTTGGAAACGGTCCCAAACCGACTTACGTTGTTGATATTGGTTATTCACTTCGACTCCTCTTTTCACTTCAAAGAAAAATGCGCCGCGCCTCTGCGGACGGGTCGCGCTGGGCCAACTTCGCTTGTTGGTCTTTGATGATCTGCAGGTAGCTGAATGTGGAAAGGTTTCCAAGTATGTATGGGAAATATAGACTTGTTTAACAAACTCTGCAATGGATTTGACATATATCAAACCGGGCGTCGGCTACAATCGGGGCTCGGGCTTCGGAGGACGGCAGCATGGAACGCTACAAGAACCACGGCGGCGAATCGGGCATCGTCGCCTACGACATCGACGCCGGCCAGATCATCGTCGAGTTTCGTGACGGCAAGCGCTATCTCTATACCGAGGACAGCGCGGGCGCGGCCAACGTCGCGGAGATGCAGGCACTGGCCCGGGCCGGCCACGGGCTGGCGAGCTTCATCAACCAGCACGTGCGCGACCACTACGCGAAACGGATCAATTGGGGGCCGCTCTAGCCTCGCGCGCGGGCGTGGATGTGGGCGCGTACGCGCGCGGTCGAGCGCGTGCGCGGCGCGCTTGATGGGGAGCGGCTACACTCGAGGGCTTGATCCGTTTCCTGGAAAGCCATGTCCGCCATTTCATCCGCCCAGTCCCAGTCGTCCCCTCTGCCAGAGCGTTCCTTCGCCGCCTTCCTGTTCGACATGGACGGCACCATCCTCACCTCGATCAAGGCCGCCGAGCGCGTCTGGGGCCAGTGGGCCGCCGGCCACGGCCTGGACGTCGACGCCTTCCTGCCGACCATCCACGGTAAGCGCACCGAAGAAACCATCCGCGGCCTGAACCTGCCGGGCGTCGACCCGGTCGCGGAGGCCGCCGCCATCACGCGCGCCGAAATCGACGACGTGGCCGGCATCGAAGCGATCGTCGGCGCGCACGATTTCCTGGCCAGCCTGCCGCCGGCGCGCTGGGCGATCGTCACCTCGGCCCCGCGCGCGCTGGCGCTGGCGCGTATCGCCGCCGCCGGCCTGCCGATGCCGGCCGTGCTGGTGGCCGCCGAAGACGTCGAGCGCGGCAAGCCGGCGCCCGATCCCTTCCTGCTCGGCGCGAGCAAGCTGGGCGTGCCGCCCGGCGACTGCCTGGTGTTCGAGGACACGCTGGCCGGTTTGCGCTCGGCTGCCGCTGCCGGCATGGCCAGCATCGTCGTCACGACGACGCATGCGCATCCGCTCGAGACGGATGTGACCGCGGTCCTCGACTACGAGCAGCTGCGCGCGACCACGGACGCGGATGGGCTGCTCATAGTCGAGCACTGCGGTCACGCGCGCGGCCTGAGTTTGACGTAGGCCGCTCTGGCGAAGGTGCCGGGCGTGACGGCGGAAGCGCTGTTCGCTATCGAGGCTCGCCCGGCTTGACCGCGTCCTGCTCGCCATGGTCGGCGCGGAATACGCGCGGCTCGAGCGTTTCCTCTTCGATCGGCAGCTGGGCCGCCAGCGGGCTGTCGCCGTGCGCGCCGGACGCGCCGGCGGTCGCCGTTTTCGGGTACGGCGTGCCGTCGCGGTGCAGGTAGCTGTCGCTGCGGCCGTCGTATTTCAGGTCGATGTCCGGGTACTCGGCCGAATCTTCCTGAATGCGCGAGCCGACCGCCAGGAACAGCGCCGTGCCCCAGCTGCGGTTGACCAGGTGGTGGCCATTGGGACGTCCGGCGGGAAAGGCGGCGCAATCGCCGGCGCGCATCAGGGTTTCGCCTTCGTCGGTGATCAGGGTCAGCTCGCCCGACACCACCATCACGAACTCGTCCTCGTGCGTGTGCCAGTGACGCTGCGACGACGCCGCGCCGGGCTGCAGCTCGACCAGGTTGACGCCGAACTGCGTCAGGCCGCCGGCCTCGCCCAATACCTGCTTGCTGCGGCCGTTGACGGCTTCGGCGAAGGCTTCGGGATAACCGGTGCCGGTCAACACGGGGATACTGCTCAGGTCTAGCCGCGACATGGACGATGCTCCTTGTTTGGATGGATTGGGTTTATGGCATCAGGATAGCGTAAGTTGGCGCGAGGTTCGCGTACGCATGACGAAGCGCTGAGGTGGCTGAAAATGTGCGCATCTTGCGCCGGCCCGAACTGCTATCGTGTCTCGGTTTCGATACGGAGATGATCATGACGGCACACGAACGGCTGCAGGCCGCGCGCCAGGCGGCGGTCGAAGGCAGGCATCAGGAAGCGCTGGACGGTTTCATCTGGTTCCACCATCACGCGTTGGAAGGACAGCCGGCGCTGCAGGCGCTGGAAAACTTGCGTGAACAGAAAGCGCAGGCGCTGCTGCGCGGCGAAGGCGACCGCGCCCTGTTCCACGACGTCGAGGCGATCGACGCGCGCCTGGACCGCAGCCGCGCAACGTATGAACTCTACTTGGCGCTGGCCGAACGCCACCCCGAGCTTGCCGCCGAGTGCGCGCAACTGGCGCTGCCGGCCATCGCAGCGGCACGGGATTACCGCTTGGCCGACCGGATACGCCGCGATCCGGAGGCGCACATCCGCGAACTTGCCGATCGGCTGCAATGGGACATGCACTGGATTAAGCGCAGCAAGTACAGCCGTGCGCCGGCGCGCTGGGCCTCAATCAGGAATTATGCAGCCGGCGTACGGCTCGACACCCAGATCACGGCCGGCATCGGCCGAGCGGACGAAGCGCGGCGTCTGGCAGCGCTCGCAATCGACCTGATCGGCGATCCATCGCTGCGCGCCGAAGCACGCGCGGAGATCGCCAGGCCCGCCGCGCACAGGCCTGGCGTGGCGCGGTTCTATCAACGCCGCCCCAAGGCCCAGCGGCGCGAAGCGCGTCGCCAGCGTGCTTGACTTACGCCCAAGCTGCCAGTCTCAAGCCCGTTTCTGCACCAGCGTCAGGATATCGTAGCTGGCCACCAGCTCGTCGTTCTGGTTGGTGACCTGCACGTCCCAGGCCACCACGCCCTGACCGCGGCCCTGCTCGTCGCTGCGGTTACGGTCGACCTTGCGTTTGCAGGTCAGGCGCGCGCGGATCGTGTCGCCGATCGCCACCGGCGCCACGAAGCGCAGGTTGTCCAGGCCGTAATTGGCCAGCACCGGTCCCGGCGCCGGCGAGACGAACAGCCCGGCCGCCGCCGACAGCACGAAGTAGCCGTGCGCGATGCGCTTGCCGAACTGCGTGTCCTTCGCGGCGATCTCGTCGAAGTGCATGTAGAAATAGTCGCCCGAGACGCCGCCGAAGTTGACGATATCGGCCTCGCTCACTGTGCGCCGGTGCGTCAGCAGCGAGTGGCCGATCTCGAGGTCTTCGAAATGGCGGCGGAATGGGTGCACCTCGGATTCCTTGACCGCGGCGCCACGCACGTATTCGCCGGTCACCGCCGTCAGCATCGTCGGCGAGCCCTGCACCGCCGCGCGCTGCAGGAAGTGTTTGACGGCGCGGATACCGCCCAGCTCCTCGCCGCCGCCGGCGCGGCCCGGGCCGCCGTGCTTGAGTTGCGGCAGCGGCGAGCCATGGCCGGTCGAATCAACGGCCGAGACACGGTCGAGGATGTGCACGCGGCCGTGCGAGGCGGCCGCGATCGGCACCGCATGCGCGGCAATGGCCAGGTCTTTCGTGACCAGCGTGGTCACCAGGCTGCCCTTGCCGCGCGCGGCCAGCGCCAAGGCCTCGTCGACGTCGCGGTAGGTCATCAGGGTGCTGACCGGGCCGAAGGCTTCGATGTCGTGCACGGCGTCGTTGACCATCGCGTTGCGGCACAGGAGCAGCGTGGGCGCGAAGAAGGCGCCGCTGCCGGACCTGTCGCCGACCGGGTTGAAGCCGTCGCGCGCGGAAAACACGACTTCGTTGCCGCGCGCGAGCATCTCGACCCGCTCGGAGACGTCACGGTGCTGGTCTTTCGAGGCCAGCGCGCCCATGCGCACGCCCTCGACCTTCGGGTTGCCGACCACGATTTTCGCCAGGCGCGCGCGCAGGCGTTCGCCGACCGCGTCGACGTGCTGCTCAGGGACGATCACGCGCCGGATCGCCGTGCACTTCTGCCCGGCCTTGCCGGTCATCTCGCGCGCGACTTCCTTGACGAACAAATCGAACTCTTCGTCTTCCGGCGTGACGTCCGGCGCCAGGATCGCGCAGTTGAGCGAGTCGGCTTCGGCCGTGAACGGCACCGATTCGCGGATCAGGTTGGCGTTGGCGCGCAGCTTGGCGGCGGTGTCGGCCGAGCCGGTGAAGGTGACCGCGTCGAAGCCGCTCAGGCGATCCAGCAGGTCGCCGGTCGGACCGATGACGAGCTGCAGGCAGCCCTCGGGCAGCAGGTCGGACTCCATCATCATCTTGACCACCGCGTGGGTCAGGTAACTGGTCGCGGTGGCCGGCTTGGCGATGCAGGGCATGGCCGCCAGAAAGCTGGGCGCGAACTTTTCGAGCAAGCCCCAGATCGGGAAGTTGAAGGCATTGATGTGCACGGCGAGGCCGCCGCGCGGCACCAGGATGTGGGTGCCGGCAAAGCCGCCGCGCTTGCCCAGCGCCAGCGCCGGCCCTTCGTGCAGCACGTTCGACGACGGCAGCTCGCGCGAGCCCATGCTGGCGTAGGCGAACAGCGTGCCGATGCCGCCTTCGACGTCGACCCAGCTGTCCGGACGCGTGGCGCCGGTCAGGTGCGAGATCTCGTACAGCGCTTCCTTGTGCTCCATGAGGTACAGCGCCAGCGCTTTGAGGCGCTGGGCGCGGCGCTGGAAGTCGAGCTGCATCAGGCCGCGCACGCCGACCTTGCGCGCGAAGGTGACGGCTTCGTCGAAGTCGATTTTCTCCGCGTGGGTGTGATAAATCAGCTGGTCGTCCAGCGCGCTGTGCAGCGGCTGGTGCGCTTCCTGGCCGTGCCAGCGGCCGGCGATGAAGCTTTGCAGGGTTGCGGGTGCATTCATGGCGTGTCTCCTCCGGTTGGAGTCAGGTATTATTTTTTGGCTTGTGCGGCTCGTCGAACACCATCCGCTTGCGGTCCGGCTCGACCTCGCTCAAGGCCTCGACTTCGCGCATCGAGCGCATCGAGCGCCCGTTCAGGTCGTGGTACTGGCGCGTGCCGTAGCTCTTCCACGCGATCTCGTCGTCGGTGACGGGCCGCACCACGCGCGCGGGCGCGCCCAGCACCAGGCTGCGTGGCGGGATCGCCATGCCGGCCTTCACGAAGCTTGCTGCGCCGACGATAGCCTCGGCACCCACCACCGCCTTGTCCATCACGACCGCATTCATGCCGACCATCGCGTTGCGCCCGACACGGCAGCCGTGCAGCACCGCGCCATGGCCGATGTGGCCATCGACTTCGACCACGGTATCGTCTTCCGGGAAGCCGTGCATCACGCAGGTGTCCTGCACGTTGGCGCCCTCTTCCAGCACCAGCCGGCCAAAGTCGCCGCGCAGCGAGGCCAGCGGGCCGACATAGCAGCGCGGGCCGACGATCACGTCGCCGATCAGCACCGCGGTCGGGTGCACGTAAGCGGTCGGGTGGATCACCGGGCGGATGCCGTCGATTTCGTACACTGGCATGTCATGCCCCCTCAAAGAATGGTTATTGCTGTTTGCGCCGGTCGACCACGCGCCGCGCCTTGCCGGTCAGCGAGCGTTCGATGCCCTGGGCCGGCAGCAGCTTGACGCTGGTAGTGACGCCGACGTAGGTCTTGATGCGGTGCTGCAGCTCGCGCGCCAGCCCATCGATGGCCTCCTGGCTCAGCGCCGTCGCGCCGCTTTCTCTCATTTCGCAATGCACTTCCAAAGCGTCGAGGTGGCCTTCGCGGCTCAAGACCAGCTGGTACTGCGGCGCCAGCGCCGGCATGCCGAGGATCAGCTCCTCGACCTGGCTCGGGAACACGTTCACGCCGCGGATGATCAGCATGTCGTCGGAGCGCCCGTTGATACGGCCCATGCGGCGCATCGCGCGCGCGGTCGGCGGCAACAGGCGCGTCAGGTCGCGCGTGCGGTAGCGGATGATCGGCAGCGCTTCCTTGCTCAGGGACGTGAACACCAGCTCGCCCTCCTCGCCGTCGGGCAGAACTGCGCCGGTGTCGGGATCGATGATCTCCGGATAAAAATGGTCTTCCCAAATCACCGGGCCATCCTTCGCTTCGATGCACTCGCAAGCCACGCCCGGCCCCATCACTTCGGACAGGCCGTAGATGTCGACCGCATCGATGCCGGCACCCGTCTCGATCTCGCGCCGCATGGCGTCGGTCCAAGGTTCGGCCCCGAAGATGCCGATCCGGATCGACGTGCCGGCCGGATCGATCCCCTGACGCTTGAACTCTTCCATCAGGGTCAGCATGTAGGACGGCGTAACCATGATGATGTCCGGCTTGAAGTCCTGGATCAGCTGGACCTGCTTTTCGGTCTGCCCGCCCGACATCGGCACCACGGTGCAGCCGAGCCGCTCGGCGCCGTAGTGCGCGCCCAGGCCACCGGTGAACAGGCCATAGCCGTAGGCGATGTGGACCATGTCGCCGCGACGCCCGCCGGCGGCGCGGATCGAGCGCGCCACCAGATCGGCCCAGGTGTCGATGTCGTGTTGCGTGTAGCCGACCACGGTCGGCTTGCCGGTCGTGCCGGAGGACGCGTGCACGCGCACGACGCGCTCGCGCGGGACCGCGAACAGGCCGAAGGGATAATGGTCGCGCAGCGTCTTTTTGTCGGTGAACGGGAATTTGGCGAGGTCGGCCAGCGATCTCAGGTCGTCGGGATGCACGCCGGCTTCGTCGAAGGCTTGGCGGTAGTGGGCGACCTTGTCGTAAGCGTGCCTGAGTGACCAGCGCAGGCGTTCCAGCTGCAGCGCTTGCAGCTCGTCGCGGCTGGCGCGTTCGATCGGATCGAGGTCGCCGGGCTGCGGTGCGTGTCTGAACTCAGCTTGCATGATGCGCCCCTCCCTCGATAAGCGCCACGTGGCCGGCCACGCGGTGCGACTTCCCGCGGAACAGCGCGATGGTGCGGCCGTCCTGGTCGCTCACCACCACGTCGTAGACGCCGGTCTTGCCGGCCAATGCCTGTTCCGTCGCCTCGGCCACCATCACCTCGCCAGGCCGGCCCGGGGACAGGTAATCGATCGTGCAGCCGGCGCCGACCGTATTGAAGTTGTGCGAGTTGCAGGCAAACGCGAAGGCGCTGTCGGCCAGCATGAAGATGTAGCCGCCGTGGCAGCTGCCGTGTCCGTTGAGCATGTCCTCGCGCACACGCATGCGCATACGGGCGTAGCCGGGGCGGATCGCATCCAGCGTCATGCCCAGCTTTTGACTGGCCGGGTCGCGCTCGTACATGGTCTTGCCGGCCAGTTCGGCCAGCGCTTGCGGATCATGCTGCATGGAACCTCGCTGCGTTATCGATGGCACCGGCGGCGACCTTGCGGCGCAGCAGCGGCGAGACGCGGTAGCGGTCTTCGCCGTAGGTGTCGGCCAGGTTGCGCAGCACCGTCGCCACCTGCCGTACGCCGATCGAATCCGCCCAGGCCAGCGGCCCGCGCGGATAATTGACGCCCTTCTGCATCGCGACGTCGACCGCTCGCGCACTGCACACGCCCTGGTTGACCGCGTCGGCCGCTTCGTTGACGAGCATGGCGACGGTGCGCATTACGGCCATGCCTGGCACGTCATCCAGGCGCGACACGGTCAAGCCCCCTGCCTGGAACAGGCCGACCGCGGCTTGCCAGGCCGATTCGCTGCACTGGTCGGCCCGCGCCAGCGCGATGCGCGTTGCGCCTGCGGGGTCTAGCAGCAGGTCGAACAGCACGGTGTCGGGCCGCCCGTTGGCGGCGGCGCGCTCGGTGGCGCTGCGGCCGTCGGTCAGGTAGATCGTCGCGCCGCCGGCTTGGAACGCCGGGGCTTCGGTCCAGTCGGCCAGCTCCTGCATGCCGGGCTGGACGATGGCGATGCCGTGCTGACCGAGGCGAGCCGACAGTGCATTGAACACCGGCTCCGGCGCCTCGCCCATGCGGCTGATGCGCACCTTGGCCGGCGCCGGCTGCGGCGCCTCGGCCTGAGCCAGCGGCTTGGCGGCATCGTCGCCGTAGCGGTAAAAGCCGCGCCCTGTCTTGCGGCCCAGGAAGCCGGCATTGACCAGTTCCTGCTGCAGGATCGAGGGCGTGAAGCGCGGGTCGCCGAAGTAGGCGTGGAACACCGATTGCGTGACCGAGAAATTGACGTCGTGGCCGATCAGGTCCATCAGCTCGAACGGACCCATGCGAAAGCCGCCGCAGTCGCGCAGCACGGCGTCGATGGTGGCGGGATCGGCGGCTTGCTCCTGAAGCAGGCGCAGCGCCTCCGCATAGAAGGGCCGCGCGACGCGGTTCACGATGAAGCCGGGCGTCGACGTCGCGTGCACCGAGTTCTTGCCCCAGGCGGCGGCGGTGGCGTGGACCGACTCGGCGACGGCGCGCTCAGTGGCCACGCCGGAAATCACTTCGACCAGCGCCATCAGCGGCACCGGATTGAAGAAGTGCATGCCGACCAGGCGTCCGGGATGGCGCAGGCGCGCGGCGATCGCGGTGACCGAGATCGACGAGGTGTTGGTCGTCAGGATGCATTGCTCGCCGACGATGCCTTCCAGCTCGCCGAACAGGCTGCGCTTGACCTCGAGGTCTTCGACCACGGCTTCGACCACCAGCGCCGCATCATGGGCCTCGGACAGCGTGCGCATCGGCTGAAGGCGCGCATGAGCTTGCTCGGCGTCGCCCTCGCTCATGCGGCCCTTCTCGACCAGCTTGGCGAAACCCTTGGCGATGCCGTCGATGGCCTTGTCGACCGCTTCCGGCCGGGTGTCGAACAGGCGCACCGTGTGCCCGGCACCGGCCGCCACCTGGGCGATGCCGGCGCCCATCGCACCGCTGCCGATCACCGCGACGACGCTGCCTTTATCCAATGCCTGGGCCATCGCTCACTCTCCCTTGAAGTTCGGCTGGCGTTTTTCGATGAAGGCCGCGACGCCTTCACGGTAATCGTGGCTGTAGCCGAGCTCGCGCATCATCTGTGCTTCGAGCTGGAGCTGGTCCGCCAAGGTGTTGGTCCAACTGGCCAGCATCGCGCGCTTGGTGTAGGCCAGGCCTTTGGTTGGCGCGCTCGCGAAGTGCGTGGCCATCGTCATCGCTTCCGTCATCAAGGCAGCGTCGTCGACGCAGCTCCAGATCAGGCCCCATTGCTCGGCCTTTTCGGCCGGCAGCTTTTCGCCGAGCAGGGCCAGGCCCATCGCGCGCGCCGGCCCGAGCAGGCGCGGCAGAACCCAGGTGCCGCCGGTATCGGGGATCAGGCCCAGCTTGCTGAACGCTTCGATGAAGCTGGCCGAACGCGCCGCCAGCACGATGTCGCAGGCCAGCGCCAGGTTGGCGCCGGCGCCGGCCGCGACGCCGTTGACGGCGCAGATCACCGGCATCGGCAGCGTGCGCAGCGTGGTCACCAGCGGCGCGTAGTATTTGTCGACCGACTCGCCAAGATCAACACCAGGCGCGCCGGGTTCGACCGCACGGTCATTCAAATCCTGGCCGGCGCAAAAGCCGCGTCCGGCGCCGGTCAGCAGCAGTACGCGCACCGACGGGTCGGCCTGCACGCGGTCCAGCGCATCGCGCACTTCGCCGTGCATGGCTTGGGTAAAGCTGTTCAGGCGATCCGGGCGGTTCAGGGTCAGCATGGCGATGCCTTGGTCGATGCTGAACAGGATGGTTTCGTAGCGCATGCTTTCCCCTTTCATTCGGCCACGTCGAAATCGAGCACCAGCGTGTCGGTCGCCGGAAAACTCTGGCAGCTCAGCACGAAGCCGCGCGCGACCTCGTAGTCTTCGAGCGCGTAGTTGACGTCCATATCGACCTGCCCTTCCAATACCTTGCAGCGGCAGGTCGAGCACACGCCGCCCTTGCAGGAATAGCGCAGGTCGATGCCGGCGCGCAGACCGGCATCGAGCACCGACTCCTTGTCCTTGTCCATCGTGAAGCTGGCGTGGTTGCCGTCCATGATCACGGTGACCTCGGTCTGGTGGCGCGCCTCGACCTTGTATTCGGCGCGCGATTCGCGCACGCTGTAGCCACCGCTGGCCGCGAACAGTTCGATGCGGATGCGCTCCTTCGGCATGCCGGCTTCCTGCAGCGCCGCCGAGACGCCGTGCATCATGTCTTCCGGACCGCAGATGAAGGCGTAGTCGACGTCCTCGACGCGCAGCCAGCGCTGGAACAGCTGGCGGCACTTGTCCCGGGTGATGCGGCCGTTGAACAGCTCGATGTCCTGCTGCTCGCGACTCATCACATAGACCAGGTTGAGACGCTCCATGTAGACGTCCTTCAGCTCGGCCAGTTCGTCGCGGAAGATCACCGACGACGAGGCGCGGTTGCCGTACAGGATCGTGAAGCGGCTGTGCGGCTCAGCCAGCAAGGTCGTCTTGACGATCGACAGGATCGGTGTAATGCCGCTGCCGGCCGCGAACGCCAGGTAGTGGCGCCGGCTGGCCGGGTCGAGCGGCAAATTGAAGCGGCCTTCGGGCGCCATCACGTCGAGCGCGACGCCGGGCTTGATGTGTTCATTGGCCCAGGTCGAGAACTGGCCGCCGCTGACGCGCTTGATCGCCACGCGCAGCTGCCGGTCCTGCACGGCCGAGCAGATCGAGTAGGAGCGGCGCACGTCCTGGCCGTCGATCGCGGCGCGCAGCGTCAGGTGCTGACCCTGGCGATACGCGAACGTGTCCTGCAGCTCTAGCGGCACGTCGAAGGTGACGACGACCGCGTCGCGCGTCTCGTGCTTCACCTTCGCCACGGTGAGGGAGTGGAATAGGCTCATGGTGTCAATGGCACTTGAAATAGTCGAAGGGCTCGCGGCAATCGAGGCACTGATACAGCGCCTTGCACGGTGTGGAGCCGAACTGGCTGGTCAGCCGGGTGTGTATCGAGCCGCAGTGCGGGCAGGCGACGTCGGGCTGCCGGATCGCGTGGCGCTTGACGCCCTTCGACAAGCCGCTGATGTCGATCACCTGCTGCACCGGCGGCGCGATGCCATAGCCTTGCAAAGCGGCCTTGCCGGCTGCGCTCATCCAATCGGTGGTCCACGCGGGCGTGAGCTGCTCGCGCACGCGCACGCGCGCCAGCCCGCGCGTGCGCAAGGCTTGCTCGACATCCTCGGCGATCACCTGCATGGCCGGGCAGCCGGAGTAAGTCGGCGTGATCGTCACGACGAACTCGCCGCTGGCCGCGTCGAAGGCGACGTCGCGCACGATGCCCAGGTCGACCACGGAGATGACCGGGATCTCGGGATCGGGCACCTCGCCGAGCCAGGCCCAGACCTGGTCCAGCGTCGGCGTGTCCGTCAGCGGCGGCGCATCCATGGCGCTCATCGTGCTTACCATTCGACGCCGGGATAGGCGCGCTGCAGGGACTGCATCTCGGCCAGCACGTAGCCGAGGCGTTCGCCATGCCGGCCCTGCTTGCCGCCGCGCTGCATGAAGGCATCCGGCGACGGCATCGTCAAGGTCGCTTCCTCCAGCACTTCGCTCACGTGCTGCAAGAAGGCGTCGCGCAGCGCTTGCGCGGCCGGGGCCACGCCCTGCTCGACCATCGCCAGGTCGACAGCGTCGTAGATGAACGCTTCGCCGGTGTAGGTCCAGAGTTCGTCGACAGCGGCTTGCATCTTGGCGCGGCTGATGTCGGTGCCGTCGCCCAAGCGCACGACCAGGTCGCCGCTGCGGCGCAGGTGGTAAGTGACTTCCTTGATCGATTTTTCGGCGATGCCGGCGATGCGCGCGTCGGTGGAAGCGAGCAGGCCGCGCATCAGGTAGTAGTGCCAGGTGTCGAAGAAGAACTGGCGCGCCATGACCATCGCGTAGTCGCTGTTGGGCTGCTCGACCAGCAGCAGGTTGCGGTACTGGCGCGTGTCGCGCAGGTAGGCCAGGCGGTCTTCGTCGCGGCCGAGGCCTTCGAGCTCGCCGGCATAGCTCAGCCACATCCGCGTCTGGCCGAGCAGGTCGAGCGCGACGTTGGTCAGCGCCATGTCTTCCTCGAGCGCCGGCCCCTTGCCGCACAGCTGCGACAGCTGCTGGGACAGGAGCAGCGCGCTGTCGCCCTGGCGCAGCAGATATTCAAATTTGGCGTCGTCCATGCTGCCGCTCACAGGTTCTTGACTTCTTCCGGCATCGGGAAGAAGGTCGGGTGGCGGTAGACCTTGCTGTTGGACGGCTCGAACAGCGCGTCCTTGTCGGCCGGGCTGGAGGCGACGATGTCAGCCGCCTTCACGACCCAGATCGACACGCCTTCGTTGCGGCGGGTGTAGACGTCGCGCGCGTTGTTGATCGCCATTGCGGCGTCCGGCGCATGCAGGCTGCCCACGTGCTTATGGGCGAGTCCGTGCTGGCTGCGGATGAAGACTTCCCACAGCGGCCATTCTTTGCTCATCGTTGTCTCCGTTTTTTTTGTGCAGCTTGCTCATGCAGCTTGTTTCGCGGCCTGCTTGTCGGCGTAGGCATTCAGCGCATCGCGGAACCAGGCGCCCTCTTCGTAGGCCGTCACGCGCGTGCGCAGGCGCTCGCGGTTGCATGGGCCATTGCCCTTCAGGACGTCCTGGAATTCGGTCCAGTCGATGGCGCCGAAGTCGTAGTGGCCGCGCTCGGCATTCCACTTCAGGTCTGGGTCGGGGATGGTGAGGCCGAGGAATTCGGCCTGCGGCACGGTCTGGTCGACCATGCGCTGGCGCAGCTCGTCGTTCGAGAACAGCTTGATGCGCCACCGGGCCGACTGCGCGCTGTTGACCGATTCGGCGTCCGACGGGCCGAACATCATCAGCGAAGGCCACCACCAGCGGTTCAGCGCGTCCTGGGCCATCGCCTTCTGCTCAGGCGAGCCCTGGGCCAGCTTCATCATGATGTCGTAGCCCTGGCGCGCATGGAAGGACTCTTCCTTACACACGCGCACCATTGCCCGGGCATACGGCCCGTACGAACAGCGGCACAGCGGAATCTGATTGATGATGGCCGAGCCGTCGACCAGCCAGCCGATCGCGCCGATGTCGGCCCAGGTGAGCGTCGGGTAGTTGAAGATGCTCGAGTACTTGGCCTTGCCGGCATGCAGGGCCTCGAGCAGCTCGTCGCGCGAGACGCCGAGGGTTTCGGCTGCGCTATATAAATACAGGCCGTGGCCGGCTTCGTCCTGGATCTTGGCCAGTAGGATGGCCTTGCGCTTGAGCGTGGGTGCGCGCGTCACCCAGTTGCCTTCGGGTAGCTGGCCGACGATCTCGGAATGCGCATGCTGGGAAATCTGGCGGATCAGGGTCTTGCGGTAGGCTTCAGGCATCCAGTCCTTCGGCTCGATCCTTACGCCGGCATCGACACGGGCCTGGAAGGCTTGTTCCTCGGCGCTCATGTCAGCGGCGGTTTGCACTTGCTTCAGGCCGGTGTCGACCATCTGGGCATACATGGCTGTCTCCGTTGTGTTCTGTTTGAATCCATAATACGATACAAGAAATCCGATGTATAGCGATATTTCGAATCATGTTGAGGCGTAACAAGTTATTAAAAACGAACAAATGATCAGCAGTAATCAATGGCTCGATCGCATCCTGCAGGCCGATCCGCCGCGCGCCAAATCGCTGGTGATGACCATTTTCGGCGACGCCATCGTCCCGCACGGCGGCCGCCTGTGGCTGGGCAGCCTGATCGAGCTGGTCGAGCCGCTCGGCGTCACCGACCGCCTGGTGCGCACCAGCGTGTTCCGCCTGGTGCAGGACGGCTGGCTGGTCGCGAGCCGCGAGGGCCGGCGCAGCAGCTACGCGCTCGAGCCCGCGGCCCAGCCGCGTTTTGCGCGCGCCAACCGCCGCATCTATGCGCCGCCGGGCCTGGACTGGAACGGGCGCTGGACGCTGCTGATGGCGCCCAACGGCAGCATCGACGCCGGCTTGCGCGCCGCGGTGCGCAAGGAGCTCGAGTGGGAGGGTTATGCGATGCTGGCGCCCAGCCTGTTGGTCCATCCGGCGGCCGATGCCGACAGCCTGGCCGAGATGCTTGCGCGCGTGGATGGCGCCGGCAAGGTCTTCGTATGCAGCGCAACCGAGCTGCCGGGCGTCGGCGCGCGTCCACTGGGCGAGCTGGTGCGGGAAGGCTGGAATCTGGACGGCGTGGTCGACGGCTGGCGCCGCTTCATCGACGACTTCACGCCGCTGCTGGCGCTGTTGCAGGACGGCGCTGCGCCGGCGCCACAAGCGGCGTTTGCGATGCGCAGCCTGCTGATCCACGCCTACCGCCGGGCGCAGTTGCACGATCCGATGCTGCCGCTGGCGCTGCTGCCCCAGCCCTGGCCCGGCTCGGATGCCTACGCGCTGGCGCAGGCGATCTACCGCCTGCTGTGGGCGCCGGCCGAGCAGCATCTGATGGAGGTCCTGCGCCGGGAAGATAACGGCGCGCCCTCAGCAGACACGGCCTTCCACAAGCGTTTCGGTGGGTTGAAGTAGTGCATCGGGGCCTTGCAAAACCGTAGCAAGCCGAAAATGCAACGCGCAGTAAGTTTGGCAAGGCCTCCCTCAACAATCCGTGGTGGCGAGTTGTGCCGCCGCCATCGGCTGGCGAATCCGATCCAGCGCCAGCTCGACGTCCAGTCCCGGCCAGTACAAGCACGCCGCGCCGACCGCCTCGATGCGGCATAGCTGGGCCACGGTCGCGTGCTCGAACCAGGGAAACAGGGCAAACGGCAGGTACAGCTCCTCGTCGCGCCAGCGCAGCCAGAAGCCATGCCGGTGGATACTGGTGATTTCCGTCTGCGCTACACGAATCTTTGCCATCGCTCTCCTCCTTGCCGCATCGACAACCGTTGCGGTCGAGCACGAAAGGTAGCAAATGCATCATATGGGGCATTTGAGCTGGAGCAGACTATGTTTTTCGGGCGAAGAATGCGGTTATGATGCACGCCTCACCACCCAACAAGAACAGGACAGACTCATCATGTCTATCAAGATCAGCAGCCAGTTCGACGCTGGCGCCATCGAGATCGTCAACGCCACGAGCGCCGACGCCATCGACCTGAACATCCGCAAGGATTCCGCCGCCGACATCATCCAGTGGTTCTACTTCCGCCTGCAGGGCGCGCAGGGCGAGCCGTGCACGATGCGCCTGCTCAACGCCGGCCAGTCGGCCTACCCGAAGGGCTGGGAAGACTACAACGCGATGGCCAGCTACGACCGCATCAACTGGTTCCGCGTGCCGACCAGCTTCGACGGCCGGGTGCTCACCATCGAGCACACGCCGGCCATGGACAGCGTCTACTACGCCTACTTCGAGCCATATTCGTGGGAACGTCACCTGGAGCTGCTCGACCGCGCCCAGCTGTCCGAGCAGGTGCGCATGGTCGACCTCGGCTCGACGGTCGACGGCCGCGACCTGAACATGCTGGTCGTCGGCGAGCCGACGCAAGGCAAGAAGAAGGTGTGGGTAATTGCACGCCAGCACCCGGGCGAGACGATGGCCGAGTGGTTCGTCGAAGGCATGCTGGACGCCCTGCTCGATCCGGCCCATCCGTTCGGCCGCCAGCTGCTGAAGGAAGCCGTGCTGTACGTGGTGCCGAACATGAACCCGGACGGCTCGGTGCGCGGCAACCTGCGCACCAACGCCGCCGGCGCCAACCTGAACCGCGAATGGTTCAATCCGACCATGGAACGCAGCCCGGAAGTGTTCCTGGTGCGCCAGAAGATGCATGAGATCGGCATCGACATGTGCCTGGACGTGCACGGCGACGAGGGCCTGCCCTACGTGTTCGTGGCCGGCTCCGGCGCCCTGCCGACCTTCACGCCCGAGCAGGCCGCGGCCGAGAAGACCTTCGCCGAGAACTTCATGATCGCCAGCCCGGACTTCCAGACCGAATACGGCTATCCGGACGCGCCGTTCACCGACGAAGTCCTGAGCATGGGTTCGCCCTACATCACGCACGCATTCGGCTGCCTGTCGCTGACGCTGGAACTGCCGTTCAAGGACAACGCCAACGATCCGGACCCGATCGTCGGCTGGGATGGCGCCCGCAGCGCCCGCCTGGGCGCCGCCGTGTTGCAGCCGATGCTGCAGGCGATCCGCAAGATCTGAGTAACGAACCCGCGCAGCATTCTCCCTGTCAAACCTGGCGTTTGACGGGGGATGACATGGATGAGTGGATCGAGCGCGTCGGAAGAGTGTATCGGCCGGGCGAAAGCCCCGGTCCGGGCGAACCGGCGCCCGCCGGCCTGGCGCTCGGCGACGCCTGGTTCTGGCATGGCGACCAGACGCTGCTGCACGAGCTGGTCAATCATCCCGGCATCGCACCCGGCCACGGCGCGATTCGCCTGCTCGGCTTCAATGGCGGTCGGCTCAACGAGTACATCGGCGACGGCGCCTTTGCCGGCGTGATCCGGATGCACCTGGTGCCCGGCTTGCGCTTCAGCGAGTTCTATCTCGGCGGTTTCGCCAACGAAGCCTTCGAACACCACCTGGCCCTGCTCGACGATTGCAACCGCGCGCATACGCCGGCCGACTGCTTTTCCGCCGAGCGGCTCGACCTGCTGCTCTATCACATCTTCGAAGGCTTGAGCGGCATCATCCGCGCGATCCGCTGGGCCTACCGCAAGACGACCTGGCAGCAGCCGATATTCCTGAATGGCTACGATTATCCGGTGCCCGACGGGCGCGGCTTCGTCAGCGCGCACGGCGGCCCGGTCACGGCGGTGATGGACGATGCCCATGTCGATCCGGACCCGGCCTTCCGCCGCGCAATCATGAAGCGCCTGATCGACGCCATCAACGACGAGGTGCTGGCCGGCTTTCACGCGCCGCTCGAGCGCGTGTTCCACATCGACAGCCGCGGCACGCTGGCGGGCAGCGGACCTGGCTACCTGGACGACTGGGACAACGAGATCTATCCCAGCGCGGAAGGATTCCGCAAGATCCTGGAGCGCGCCTGGCTGCCCAGGCTGCGCGACTTCGGGATCGTTACAGGAAAGTGAAGACCTGCTCTTGCGGCAGGCGCGACTTCGGCAGCTTGGCGTTGAAGTCGCTCTCGGCATGGTAACCGAGCGAAAGGAGCACCAGGCTCGACAGACCCTTTTCATGCAGGCCGAGTTCGGCGTCCAGCGCAGCCGCATCGATGCCTTCCATCGGCGTGCTGTCGACGCCGAGCGTGGCGGCGGCCGTCATGGCGTTGCCCAGCGCGATATAGGTCTGCTTTTCGTACCACTGCGGCAGGTCGCGCAGCGTGTAACGGTGCAAATTGGTGAAGTTCAGGCGGCCCTTCGCGCCGCCGGCCTTGGCGGCTGCGTCGGCGTAACGGCCGTCGCGGTCTTCCTGCTCGAGCAGGCGCTCCAGGTAACCGCCTTCGGCATCGACCCGGGTGCAGAACAGGATCACGTGCGAGGCATCACGCACTTTCGATTCGTTGAAACTATAGCCGCCCTGCACACCCTTGGCCAGGCGCGCCTTGCCTTCCGGCGTGCTGGCGACGATGAAATGCCAGGGCTGCGAATTGACCGACGACGGGCTCAAACGGATCGCTTCGTAAATCTGCTGCATGAGCTCTTCAGGGACGCGGCGGGTCGCGTCATAAGCCTTGGTGGAGTAGCGTTTTTTCGAGGCGGCGACGATGTCCATGAGATTTCCTTTCTTTCATATGGCATTGGGGCATTGATTCGAATGCAATGCCTAGCTGGACATTATTGCAGGAACTTGAACATCGCGTGCGCCACGGACTCAGGCCATAGTTTGGCGGGCCGCGATCGCCATCGCTTCCGGTTTAGTTGTAAATATGCCTCAGTGCCACGGCAGCCCGGTCTAGCGGTTGCCGCTGCGCAAATTTCCTCAATGCACAAAATGATATTCATGAAGATGCTTCTTAGCCACTTCTATCGATCTTCATTTTGCAGAGGACGTAATGATGAAAAAGATTGGGACCGCAGCTTCCCCGCAGTCTGGCAAGACCCCATGGCCCTTGTACACTGCCCTGATCCTGGGCGTGCTCGCGTCAAGCAATGCGCTTGCGCAATCGGCCGATACGAAATCGAAAGTCGACGTCTACGGCATCATCGACGTGCTGGTCGGCCCGACCACCAACATCACCAAGGACAAGGGGACGGTCTGGCGCGTCAGCTCGGGCGGCGAGAACGTCTCGCGCCTCGGCTTTCGCGGCAGCGAGGAAATCGCCGATGGCCTGAAAGCCGTGTACCAGCTCGAGATGGGCATCGCCATCGATACCGGCACGCCCGACAACCCGCTGTTCAAGCGCCAGTCCAACGTCGGCCTCGAAGGCCGCTACGGGCGCGTGGTGGTCGGCCGTTCGTTCACCTCGGTGTACGACTTCATGCTGCCCTACGATCCAATGGGCTACGCGCCGTTCTACTCGTGGGCCCCGACCGGAAACGCCAGCGGCGCCAGCAAGTACGGCATGACGACCGGCTTCGACAACATCATCAAGTACACCGGCAAGATCGGCGACCTGAGCTTCGGCGCGAACTACGGCGCCGGCGAGCAGTCGGGATCGACCGGCGACGGGGCCAAGGGCGCGGTCACCGCCAACTACGCGATGGGACCGTTCTCGGTGGTCGGCACCTACGAGCGCGAAAACGGCACCAAGATCGTCACCAGCGCGCGCGACGTCACCAGCGTGGCGCACGTCGGCGCGATGTACAACCAGGGCAAATGGAAGGTGCAGGCCGCCGCGCGCGACTTCAAGCTGCGCGCCGCCAAGGCCGGCACGCCGGACGTGCGCGCGCGCCTGTACTGGGCCGGCGTCAGCTACCTGATCCAGCAGAATCTGACGCTGACCGGCGCGGCCTACTACCAGGACGTGCGCAAGGTCGCAGCCAGCCTGGATTCCGATCCGGTCATGTACGTCGGCCGCATCCGCTATGCGCTTGGCAAGCGCACCGACCTGTATGCGCTGGCGGCCTACGCCAGGGCCAAGCACAACCAGCTGGTCAGCCTGTCGCGCGACGAGGCCGGTTTCGACAGCAACCAGAAGAACGTGTCGGTCGGTATCCAGGTCCGGTTTTAACCTGGCTCGCCGGCGTCAGCCCCGGACCGCCGCGCCGGCCCTGGGCGGCAAGCCCATCTTTTCCAGCGTCAGCGTCTCGTCGGCGCGGCCCCAGCCGCCGTCGGCGACTTCCTCGACCAGCACCATCGAATACGGCCGCACGCCTTCACCGAAGTACTCGACGAACATGGCAGTAGTGCGATGGATGATCTCTTCCTTGCGTGCGTGGTCGAGGATCCCTTCGGGGAATTTGAAGTTTGCGAATGGCATGGCGTGCTCCTGGTTACGATGAAAGATGTTTGATGGCGCTCATGCGAAGCCGCCGTTGACGCGCAGCACCTGCGCATTCACCCAGGCGCCATCCGGTCCGGCCAGGAAAGCCACCGCATTGGCGATCTCGTCCGGTTCGCCGATGCGCTCGAGCGGGGCCAGCTTGGCGATCCCCTCGATCTGCTGGGCGGTCTTGCCGTTGAAGAACAGCTCGGTCGCCACCGGTCCCGGCGCGACCGCATTGACGGTGATGCCGCGCCCGCGCAGCTCGTTAGCCAGCACGCGCACCAGCTCCTCGGCGCCGGCCTTGCTGGCGATGTAGGGGCCGTAGCCGGGGAAAGACTTGGCGATCACGCTGGTCGACAGCGCGACGATGCGTCCGCCCTCCTGCAGGCGCCGTGCGGCTTCGCCCAGCACCAGGAAAGTGCCGCGCAGATTGGTCGCGATGACCTTGTCGAAGGCATCCAGGTTGTCCGGGCTGATCGTCGCCATCGGCATCATGCCGGCGCTGTTGACCACCACGTCGATGCGGCCGAAGGCATCGCGGGCGCTATCGAACAGGCGCGCCACGTCGGCGGGCTGAGCAACGTCGCCTTGCACCGCAACCGCCTTGCGGCCCAGCGCCTCGACCGCGGCCACGGTCTCCTGCGCTTTCGTTTCGTTGCCGACGTAATGCACGGCGATGTCGAAACCGTCGCGCGCCAGGCGCAGCGCGATGGCCCGGCCGATGCCGCGCGAGGCGCCGGTGACGATGGCGGATTTCTGTTTGTCCTTACTCATGTCCTTCTCCTGTTGTGTCGATGACGATGGAGCTATTCTGAGCGTTTCGATTGTGGAGATAAATGGGCGCAAACCAGCTACACTATTCAACCTCCATCAACAATCGCCCGCCCGTGGACCGTCTCGACGCCCTCCAGCTCTTCATCCGCATCGTCGAACAAGGCAGCTTCAGCCGCGCCGCCGACATGCTCGGCATGCCGCGCGCCAGCGCCACCCACGCAATCAAGGAACTCGAAAGCCGGCTCGGCACGCGCCTGCTCGAGCGCAGCACGCGCCACGTGCGGCCCACGCTCGACGGCCAGGCCTATTACGAGCGCTGCGTGCAGGTGCTCAGCGACCTGGACGACGCCGAAGCCGCGTTCGGCCACATGGCAGCCAGTCCGCGCGGCATGCTGCGCATCGACATGTCGGGTTCGCAGGCGGCGCGCGTGGTGCTGCCGCGCCTTCCGGAATTCCATGCGCTGTACCCGGACATCGAACTGATGCTCAGCAGCGGCGACCGCCTGGTCGACCTGGTGCGCGAAGGCGTCGACGTCGTCATCCGCGCCGGCATGCCGCGCGACGTCGACCTGGTCGCGCGCAAGCTGGCCGAGATGCCGCAAGTGGTCTGCGCCAGTCCCGACTATCTGAAAAGCGCCGGCACGCCGCTGCATCCTGACGACCTGGCGGGCCACCGCGCGGTGCGCTTCTTCGCCAGCAGCGGCAATGCCGATTACCCGTTCGAGCTGGAAGTCGACAGTGCGATGCGGCGCATTGATGTCGACGGCTGGCTGTCCGTGAACGATGCCGAGACCTATAGCTTGGGGGCGCTGCGCGGCTGCGGCCTGATCCAGGTGCCGCGCTTTCACGTCGAGCAGGAACTGGCCGACGGACAGCTGGTCGAGGTGCTGGCCGACTGGCGCAGCCCGGCGATGCCGGTGACGGCGCTTTATCCATACCGGCGCCAGCTGTCCCCGCGCGTGCGCGTGTTCGTCGATTGGCTGGTGGGGATTTATGCCGAGCGCTTCGGAGGCAGCGCTTGACGCCGCCCGTCGGTTTGCGGCGCGACCTGCCGCGCTGGCGCCATCTGGTCAACCCGGACTGGATCGCGGCGCTGGTCGCGGGCGCGCCGGTCGAGGCGGCGCCAAGAGGGGAATGGCGCTTGTTCGAAGCCGGCCATGCCGAGCTGGATGCCTTCGTCGAAGGCCACATTCCTGGCGCCGGCTACCTCGACACGACGCGGCTCGAACACGGCCCGCTGTGGAACAAGGTGCTTGACGCCGACCTGGCGCGGCTGCTGTGCGAACTCGGCATCCGCCACGACGCCACGGTCGTGCTTTACGGCCGCAATCCGCTGGCGGCCGCGCGCGCGGCGCATCTCTTGTTATATGCCGGCGTCATCGACGTGCGCCTGCTCGACGGCGGCTTCGATGCCTGGCGGCGCGCCGGGCTGGCGCTGGAACGCGGTCCGGGCCAACGCTGGCCGTCGATGGAAACGTTTGGCGCGGCACTGCCCGCGCGCCCCGGCTATCTGGTCGATATGGCCGAGATACGCGCGCTGCTGGCGCACGGCGAGGCCACGCTGGCCAGCATCCGCACCCACGCCGAGTTCATGGGCGAAACCTCGGGCTACCGCTATATCGAGGCGAGAGGCGAGATCCCGGGCGCGGTCTGGGGCCGCGCCGGCCTCGACGGCGACGTGAACAGCATGAGCGCCTACCTGGACGCTGCCAGCTGCATGAAGCCGGCGGGCGAGATCGCTGCGATGTGGGAAGCGGCCGGCATCGTGCCGGCGCGCCGCACGGTGTTTTACTGCGGCACCGGCTGGCGCGCTTCGCTGGCCTTCTTTTATGCGTGGCTGATGGGCTGGGAGCGCATCGCCGTGTTCGACGGCGGCTGGTGCGAGTGGAGCCACGATCCGGCCAATCCGACCGTCTGTCGGGTCAGTTCCCCGCCACCACCATCTTCTCGAGCAGGATCGAGCCGGTCGACTTGTTGCCGCGCGTGAGCACGTCGCTGCCGATGCCGACGATGGCCTGGAACATGTCCTTCATGTTGCCGGCGATGGTGATTTCCTCGACCGGGTATTGAATGACACCGTTCTCGACCCAGTAGCCCGACGCGCCGCGCGAATAATCGCCGGTGACGTAGTTGGTGCCCTGCCCCATCAGTTCCGTGACCAAGAGGCCAGTGCCCATCTTGCGCAGCATGCCTTCGAAGTCGTCGGTGCTCTTGGTATTGCGCGAGACCATTTCCAGATTGTGCGAGCCGCCCGCGTTGCCGGTGGTTTGCATGCCCAGCTTGCGCGCCGAGTACGTGGACAGGAAGTAGCCCTGCAGGACGCCGTCGCTGACGACCTTGCGGGTTTGCGTTTTCACGCCCTCCTCGTCGAACGGGGCCGAGCCGACGCCGCCGACCACGTGCGGGTCTTCGACGATCTGGATGTCGGCCGGGAAGATGCTCTGGCCGAGTGAGTCAAGGAGAAAAGTCGATTTGCGGTAGAGTGCGCCGCCCGAGGTGGCTTGCACGAAGGCGCCGAGCAGGCCAGCGGCCAGCGGCGCTTCGAACAGCACCGGGCAGGTGCGGGTGTCGAGTTTTCTCGCGTGCAGGCGCGCGAGCGCGCGCTCGGCGGCGTAACGGCCGACCTTTTCCGGATCCGCCAGGTTTTTCGGGTCGCGCGCCGACGAGTACCAGTCGTCGCGCTGCATGTGCGCGCCCTTGCCGGCGATCGGCGCGACCGACAGCGTGTGGCGCGAGAACGGATAGCCGGCGCAGAAGCCCAGGCTGTTGGCGGCGACGAAGTGCGACTGCTGCACGTAGACGCTGGCGCCTTCGCTGTTGGTGATGCGCTTGTCGACCGCAAACGCGGCGGCTTCGCAACGCTGGGCCAGCTCGACCGCATCCTCGGCGCTGATGTCCCACGGGTAGCACAGGCGCAGGTCGCGCGGGTTCATTTCCAGCAGATCGGCGTCCGGCAGGCCGGCGGCCGGGTCTTCGGCGGTGAAGCGGGCGATGTTGTAGGCCGCCTCCACCGTCGCGCGCAGCGAGGCGCTCGAAAAATCGGAGGTGCTGGCGTGGCCGCGGCGCTGGCCGCAATACACGGTGACGCCGATACCCTTGTCCTTGTTCTGCTCGATGGTCTCGATCTGACTCTTGCGCACCGTCACCGCCAGTCCGCTCCCCTCGCTGATCTCGACCGCGGCATTGCTGGCGCCGGTCTCCTTCGCGATCGCCAGCACGTCCTGTGCGAGCTGCTTGAGCTGATCCTGAGTGTGGGTAAAGGCGGAGTCATTCATGTGCGTTTTTCGTAGCGAGCCCTAAAACAGTTATCATAGCAGCCGTTTACTGTTTTTACCGTCACATCATGCCAAACGCAAATCGCGGCGCAGTCGGCTTCCGCTCCGACGAATTCGAACCCGAATACGATCGCCCATCCAAGTCGGAACTCAAACGCCAGAGCAACGATCTGCAAAAGCTCGGCGAAACCCTCATCGACGCGCCGCGCGACCGCGTCAAGCGCGTGCCGATGCCGGACAACGTGCGCGAGGCCATCCTGATGTGCCAGACCATCACCAACCACGAAGGCCGGCGCCGCCAGCTGCAGTTCGTCGGCAAGCTGATGCGCACGCTGGACGAGGAAGAAGTCGCCGTCATCCAGCGCACCATCGAGAGCTGGAAAGGCGCCTCGAAGGCCGAAGCGGCTGCCCTGCATGCGCTCGAGCGCCGCCGCGACAAGCTGCTGGCCGACGACAAGGCGCTGACCCAGCTGCTGGAAGAGCATCCGCACCTGGACGTGCAGCACCTGCGCACCCTGATCCGCAACGCGCGCAAGGAGCAGGCCGAGCACAAGCCGCCGAAAGCCTATCGCGAGATCTTCCAGATCCTGAAAGACCTGGCCAAGCCGGCCAAGGCCGCGCAGGCAGACGAGGACCAGGACGAAGGCGACCTCGAAGAGGATGCCGACCAGGAGTGATGCCATGAGTCTGGACAACAAGGTGGAAGAGTTGATCGTCGGCCTGGTGTCGGTCTCGGACCGCGCCAGCGGCGGCGTCTACGAAGACAAGGGCATTCCGGCGCTGCAGGATTGGCTGCAATCCGCGCTGACCACGCCGTTTCGCGTCGAGACGCGCCTGATCCCGGACGACCGCGCCAGCATCGAAGCCACGCTCGTCGAGCTGGTCGACACGGCGCGTTGCCACCTGGTGCTGACCACCGGCGGCACCGGCCCGGCGCGGCGCGACGTCACGCCGGAAGCCACGCTGGCGATCGGGACCAAGGAAATGCCCGGCTTCGGCGAGCAGATGCGCCAGATCAGCCTGCACTTCGTGCCGACCGCGATCCTGTCGCGCCAGACCGCCGTCATCCGCGAAACCGAAGACGGCCACGCCGCGCTGGTGATGAATCTGCCCGGCCAGCCGAAGTCGATCAAAGAAACGCTGGAAGGCCTGAAGGACGCCGCCGGCAATACGCTGGTGGGCGGCATCTTCGCGGCTGTCCCCTACTGCATCGACCTGATCGACGGACCGTACAGCGACACCAACCCGGACGTCTGCAAGGCGTTCCGGCCGAAGTCGGCCCAGCGTCCACTGACCCAATAAGCGACAAGGAATCCGCATGAGCGAGCTGCTCGAACACGTCACGATCGACACCGACGACAACCCGCAAGCCTCCGTGATCTGGCTGCACGGCCTGGGCGCCGACGGCAACGACTTCGTGCCCATCGTGCGCGAGCTCGACCTGGCCGGCATTGGCGGCATCCGCTTCATCTTCCCGCATTCGCGCCGCATTCCGGTCACCGTCAACGGCGGTTACGTGATGCGCGCCTGGTACGACATCACCGGCGCCGAGCTGGTGCGGCGCGAAGACGAAGCCGGCCTGCGCGCCTCGCAGCTGGAAATCGAAGCCTTCATCGCGCGCGAAAAGGCGCGCGGCATCCCGGCCTCGCGCATCGTGCTGGCCGGCTTCTCGCAAGGCTGCGCGATGACGATCCAGACCGGCCTGCGCCATCCGGAACAGCTGGCCGGCATGGTCTGCCTGTCCGGCTACGTGCCGCTGGCCGACAAGCTGGGCGCGGAGCGTACCCAGGAAAGCCTGGCCACGCCGATCTTCATGGCGCACGGCCGCCACGACAACGTGGTGCCGTTCGCGCGCGCGCAGCAGTCGCGCGATGTGCTGGTGCAGCTCGGCTACCAGGTCGAATGGCATGAGTACGCAATGCAGCACACCGTGTGCCTGGAAGAAATCCAGGCGCTCTCCAACTTCTTCAAGAAAGTGCTGGGGTAAGCGATGGCGAAGAAAGACGAGCAACTCGACGATGAGACGCTGGCCCTGATCAACTGGTGCATCGAGGTCGAAGGTTACCTGGTGGCCGGCGGCGCCACGCAAAGCCAAGCACAGGAGCACATCGAGGAACAGGTCGAGTGGTTCACCGACCTGTTCTACGACGGCTTGACGCCAGAGCAAGCGGCCAAGGAAGCGCTGGCCTAGTCTCTGTCGCCCCGGCGCATTTTCTCGCGTCGCCCCGGCGCAGGCCGGGGTCCGAGTTTTGTTATGCGGCTCGCTACACAAACCTGGATTCCGGCCTTCGCCGGAACGACAGTGGTTTGATGCCGCAACGACGAGCAGGTCAACGATTCGCGCGCGCCGTCGCGATCTGGTCGAGCACGTGCTTCGGCACCGCCGCGTAGTGCTTGAACTCCATCGTGTAGGTGGCGCGGCCTTGCGTCAGTGAACGCAAGGTGGTCGAGTAGCCGAACATCTCGGCCAGCGGCACCACCGCGTCGATCACTTTGCCGCCGCCGCCCGGGATCTCGTCCATGCCCTGCACCACGCCGCGCCGGGTCGACAGGTCGCCCATCACGTTACCGGTGAATTCCTCCGGCGTCTCGACTTCGACCTGCATCATCGGCTCGAGCAGCTCGGGCGACGCCTTGCGCATGCCGTCCTTGAACGCCATCGACGCGGCCATGCGGAACGCGTTCTCGTTCGAGTCGACGTCGTGGTACGAGCCGAAGGTCAGCGTGGCGCGCACGTCGACCACCGGATAACCGGCCAGCACGCCCGCCGGCAGCGTCTCCTGGATGCCCTTGTCGACCGCCGGGATGTACTCGCGCGGCACCACGCCGCCCTTGATCGCATCGACGAATTCGTAGCCCTTGCCCGGCTCGAGCGGTTCGAGTTTGAGCACCACGTGGCCATACTGGCCCTTGCCGCCCGACTGCTTGACGAACTTGCCCTCGATGTTCTCGACGCTGTTGCGGATGGTCTCGCGGTAGGCCACCTGCGGCTTGCCGACCGTCGCCTCGACGCCGAACTCGCGCTTCATACGGTCCACTAAAATCTCCAGGTGCAGCTCGCCCATGCCGGACATGATGGTCTGGCCCGATTCCTCGTCGGTGTGCACGCGGAACGACGGGTCTTCCTGCGCCAGGCGGTTCAGGGCGATGCCCATCTTTTCCTGGTCGGCCTTGGTTTTCGGCTCGACCGCCTGCGAGATCACCGGTTCCGGGAACACCATCTTTTCCAGCACGATCACGTGGTCCGGGTCGCTCAAGGTGTCGCCGGTCGTGACCGCCTTCAAGCCCACGGCCGCGGCGATGTCGCCGGCGAACACCTCCTTGATCTCCTTGCGTTCGTTGGCGTGCATCTGCAGGATGCGGCCCAATCTCTCCTTCTGGCCCTTGGTCGGGTTGTACACGCTGTCGCCGGAATTGACCACGCCGGAATACACGCGGAAGAAGGTCAGCTGGCCGACGAAGGGGTCGGTCATGATTTTGAAGGCCAGCGCGGAGAATCGCTCGTCGTCCGTCGGGTGGCGCTCGATCGGATTGTCGTCCTCGTCATGGCCGGCAATCGCCGGCACGTCGACGGGCGACGGCAGGTATTCGATGACGGCATCGAGCATCGCCTGCACGCCCTTGTTTTTAAAGGCGGAGCCGGCCAGCATCGGCACGATCTCGCCGGCGATGGTGCGCTGGCGCAGCGCGGCCTTGATCTCGTCTTCGCTGAAGGCTTCGCCGTTCAGGTATTTCTCGGTCAGCTCGGGCGTGGCCTCGGCGGCGGCTTCGACCATGTTCTCGCGCCACTGGGCGGCAACGTCGACCAGCTCGGCCGGGATGTCGCCGTACGCGAAGCGCACGCCCTGGTCCGCGTCGTCCCAGCGGATGGCGCGCATCTTGACCAGGTCGACCACGCCCTCGAAGTGCTCCTCGGCGCCGATCGGCACCTGGATCGGCACGGCGTTGCCCTTCAGGCGGTCCTTGATCTGCTGCTGGACGCGGAAGAAGTCGGCGCCCACGCGGTCCATCTTGTTGATGAAGGCGATGCGCGGCACCTTGTACTTGTTCGCCTGGCGCCACACGGTTTCCGATTGCGGCTGCACGCCGCCGACCGAGTCGTACACCATCACCGCGCCGTCCAGCACGCGCATCGAGCGCTCGACTTCGATCGTGAAGTCGACGTGGCCCGGCGTATCGATGATGTTGATGCGGTGCTCGGGGAAGTTGCCGGCCATGCCCTTCCAGAAGGCCGTGGTCGCGGCCGAGGTGATCGTGATGCCGCGTTCCTGTTCCTGCTCCATCCAGTCCATCGTCGCCGCGCCGTCGTGCACCTCGCCGATCTTGTGATTGACGCCGGTGTAGAACAGGATGCGCTCGGTGGTGGTGGTCTTGCCGGCATCGATGTGGGCGCTGATGCCGATGTTGCGGTAACGCTCGATCGGGGTCTTACGGCTCATCGCAAATCTCCTGTGGATTCGAAATACGTATCTGAGTGCCAGTTTCCGCTTTTCAACTTCCAGGTGCACTGCCCATTTTGCATGGGGCTGTGGCTTGGCAGGCGCGCGGCCGGCAGCACCGCACAATGTAGCGCGAATCGTGCGCTTGCGCTTGCCGTGGCCTTGCCGTGGCCTTTCAGCCCCGGCAAGCCGCTACATGCCGCGGAACAGGTGGTGAAAGCGCTGGCTGACCGGCAGCCGCGCGCCGTGACCGCGCAGGTGCAGCCACAGCGCGCCATCCTCGGCGCGCGCGGCCGCGGCGATGCGCTTGACCGCCACCGTGTAGCCGCGGTGGATCTGCCAGAAAGCGTCCGGGTCGAGCGACTCGGCCAGGTCCTTCAGGCTGAGGCGGATGTGCGCTTCGAGGTGGTCGGTCACCACGCGCGTGTACTTGGCGTCGGCGCAGAAATAAACCACGTCGGCCAGGTCGATGAAGTGGATGGTGTTGCCGACCGTGGCCTGCAGCCAGGCCGGTTGGGCTTTCGGCCGCAGCGACGGCGCCGGGGACACGGACCGCGCCGGCGCCGACAATTCCGGCGGCGCCTCGCCCAGGCGCGCGCGCACCCGCTCGAGCGCGCGCGCGAGGCGCTCCATCGACAGCGGCTTCATCACGTAGTCGACCGCGCCTTCATCAAAAGCGGCCAGCGCGTGTTCGCCGTAGGCCGTCACGAACACGATGCGGGTGCCGGATCCGAACACGCGCGCCAGCTCCAGGCCGTCCAGGCCGGGCATGCGGATGTCGAGGAAGGCGACCTGCGGCGGTCGCTCGCGGCCCAGGCGCAGCGCTTCGATGCCATCGGCGGCCTGGACGATGTCGGCCTCGGGCCAGAGCCGGCCCAATGCCTCGACCAGCTCGGCGCGCAGCAGCGGCTCGTCATCGGCGACCAGCACGCGCGGCGCGCTCATGCAGCCGCCTCGAGCGCCGCAGTGGCCGGGAGCAACAGCACGGCTTCGGTGATGCCCTCCTCCGTGCGCGCCAGGCTGAAAGCGGCGCGCTCGCCGTACAGCGCCGCCATGCGCGCGCGCAGGTTGCGCAGGCCGACGCCGCTGCCCAGCACCGAGTCCTTGACGCCGGCGCCGTCATCGAGCACCACGATGCGCATGCTGTCGCCCAGACGGGCGGCGCGCAGCTCGACCCGCACCGGGCCGGGCTTCGGTTCGACGCCATGGCGCACCGCGTTTTCCACCAGCGTCATCAGGAGCAGCGGCGGCATCGACATGCCGGTCAGTTCGGGCGGGCAGTCGAGCCGGTAGCCGAGCCGCTCGCCGAAGCGGATCGCCATCAGCGCCAGGTAATGCTCGGCCAGCTCGAACTCGCGGCCCAGCGTCGAGGCCTGGCTGCGCATGTCGGGCAGCGCGCTGTGCAGGTAGGCGATCAGGTGCTCCAGCATCTCGACCGCGCGCGACGGCTGGTGGCGCGCCAGGTAGCGCGTATTGGCCAGCGTGTTGTACAGGAAGTGCGGCTCGACCTGGGCCTGCAGCGCCTTCAGCTCGGCCGCCAGCGCCAGGTGGCGCAGGCCGGCCAGCTGCTGCGCATGGGCGCGCGTGCGCGCGTGCCACAGTGGCAGGCCGAGCATGGCGACGCTCACGCCGAAGGCGCAGGCCAGCACCTGCTGGTCGGGCAGCGCCACGATTTGCCATGTTTCGAGCAAGTGCTGGTACGCGGGCAGCACGGCTCGAGCCCCGCCGCCGCAGGCCAGCAGCAGCACGGCGCCGGCGCCGCGCCAGCCGAGCCGTTGCGGGAACAGGCGCGCCGCCAGCAGCAGCAGCGCGCAAGCCGCGAAGGCAGGCAGCAGGATCGCGCCGAACAGGCCGAGCAGCGCGTAACGCCGCAGCGCCAGCGCGCCGCCGACGACGACGGCCAGGCATAGCATGCTGAGCAGGCCCTGGCGCCAAGTACAGCCGTACAGGCGGCGTACGGCGCGGGCGCAGTCGTCGCTGGCGTCGATCATGCTCACAAGGTCGGCGCGGTCGGCAGCGGACGCTGGGGCGGCATGCTGTCGGCCGGTACGTCGCGGCCGACAGTCTCGAAGGCGATCGGCTCCATCCAGACCTGGCCGGTGCCGCCGGCATTCACGCCAAACAGGATCACGCGGGCATCGGCCGGAACGTCCAGCACCACGCTGCGTTCCTGCCAGTCGGTGGTGCCCTTGATCGGCTTGTCCGAGCTGTTATAAAAGGCGAGCCGCTTTTGGTCGCCGTCGACGCGCATCCACAGGCCAGCCCCGTGGCTGACATCCTGCGTGCGCACGCGGGCACGAAAGCGCACCCGCTGGCCGAGGTAGCGCTGGGCCTGAACCACCTGAACCAGCGAGGCCCAGGCTTTCGGGTCGCTGGTCGTGCTGCGCAAGAACTTGGCATTATGCCCCGAAACGGACGTATCGACGCCGGCCTGGAATTTGTCGGCATTGGCGCCGGTGACTTGCCAGCTCGGCGGCAGCGGCGTGGGCGCGGCGGCCAGCGCGACGACGGTGGTGGCGGCAGCAGCGGCGGCGAGGACGTAATGGGCTTTCATCGGTGTGCCTTTCGTGGTTGGGATGGCTCCACTATGCCGCGTGCGCGCCGCCCGTACCGGACCATGCGACGAAGGGCGGCGCCCGTTTGACAAGCGCGGCGCCGCGCCGACGAGCGCCCTCAGGCCTTCGGGAAAGCCAGCACTTCCTGCTGCTGTTCGCCGAGTCCCGCGATTCCCAGGCGCAGCGTGTCGCCTTTCTTGAGGAAGCGCTGCGGCGTGCGCCCGAAGCCGACGCCCGGCGGCGTGCCGGTGCAGATGATGTCGCCCGGCTCCAGCGTCATGAAGCGCGACAGGTAGCTGACGATTTCGGCCACCGAGAAGATCATGTTACTGGTGTTCCCGGTCTGCATGCGCTTGCCGTTGACTTCCAGGTAGAGGTCGAGGTCCTGCACGTCGAAGATCTCGTCCTTGGTGACCAGGAACGGACCGACCGGCCCGAAGGTGTCGCAGCCCTTGCCCTTGTCCCACTGCGAGCCCAGCTCGAACTGGTAGGCGCGCTCGGAGACGTCGTTGACCACGCAATAGCCGGCCACGAATTTCAGGGCATCTTCCTCGCTCACGTATTGCGCGCGCGTGCCGATGATCACGCCCAGTTCGACTTCCCAGTCGGTCTTCTTGGAACCCTTGGGCAGCTGGATCGGATCGTCCGGGCCGGACAGGCAGCTGGTCGCCTTCATGAACATGATCGGTTCCTTCGGGATCGCCGCGCCCACTTCGGCCGCATGGTCCGAGTAGTTCATGCCGATGCCGATGAACTTGCCGACGCCCTTGACCGGCACGCCGAGACGCGGGTTGCCGCGTACGACCGGCAAGGTCTTCCAGTCGACTTTGGCGAGCTTTTTCAGCGCCTTTTCGGACAGCACCGCGCCGTCGATGTCGTCGATCACGCCGGACAGGTCGCGCAGGCGGCCTTCTTCGTCGAACAGGCCAGGTTTTTCCTTACCGGGGCGGCCGTAGCGAACTAACCTCATATTCTCGATCCTCTGGATAAGCTTGGAATCAATCATTTTACCGGACGCCGAACCGGTCCGCGGCCGTCGCATCGGCGCGGCATCGGGCGCCCTCTTCGGTTCCTCCTTGCGACAGCGCAAACCTGCAGCGCCGCCCCCAGCGTACTGTGCCAAATGCAGTTAGGAAATTTTTATCAGGGGACGTTGCGTGTGAAACCGCATTTTGCCGCGCCAGTCCTGGCGCTTGCCATCGCTGCCGCTTCTTCAGTCATCCCGGCAGCCGCCCCTGCCGCCGGGCGAGGTGAACAAGATGTGCAGGATGCGGTGGTCCTGGCCGAACAGGGTGCCGCTGTCCTGCACGCGCAGGGCAAGGCCGAGCTGATCCGGCGCATCAATGCGCGCGACCCGCTGTTGGGGCGCGCCGGCCTGACCCTGCACATGGTCGACGCCAGGACTGGTGTCACGCTCGCCGATCCGGTCCACCCATCGCTGGTCGGCCTGGACCTGCTCGACGTGCCCGACGCCGCCGGCCGCGCGTACCGGCGCGACATCGTCGCCCTGGCGGCCAGCCGCGGCCAGGGCTGGGTCGAGCACACGTACAAGAACCCGGCCGACGGCCGTGTCGAGGCCTGGAGCGATTACATTCTCCGGGTCGGCGACGTGGTGCTGCAAGCCAGCATCGCCAGAGATCATCGATAACCACCCAGGAGAAGTCATGCTGAAAAAATTGCGGATCGGTCCCAAACTGCTGCTGGCGCCGGCGCTGGTGCTGGGCCTGCTGGTACTGCTGTCGGGCGCGGCCTATTACGGCATGGTGCGCCAGAACGCCTCGATGGAGAACATGGTGCAGGTGCGCGCCGCGCGCCTGCAGGCGGCGGCCGACATCGCCGGCGACGCCAAGTACGCGCACGCCGGCATCTACCAGTTACTGGCGTCGATGGCCGGCAGCTTCGCTCCGGACCGCATCAAGGCCATGATCGACGACATCGGCAAGAAGCATACGGCGATCCAGGGCCGCCTGAGCGAGCTGTCGAAGGTGGCCGAGCCGCTCGAAGCCAAGCTGATCGACGCGTCGATCGCGGCGCTGGCGAGCTACCACAAGAGCGTCACCGACTGCATCGACCTCGCCCAGCTCGACCAATCCACCGCCACCGGCGCGATGATGACCGCCGAGAAGCGCTTCCAGGTGCTCAACGCCGATCTCGCCCAGTTCGCCACGCTCGAGCACGACCTGAGCACACGCGCGCACGCCGACGCCAAGTTCGAGTTCCGCCAGCTCGGCATGGCGATGGCGGCGCTGGTGCTGCTGTCGATCGTGGTGTCGCTGGTGGTGACGATGCTGGTGCGGCGCGCCATGCTGAAGGATATCCACGCCATCTCGACCGTGGTCGCCGACCTGGCCGAAGGCCGCCTGACCAGCGTGGCCGCCAACAACGGCCGCGACGAGATCGCCGAAGCCTCGCGCGCGCTCGACCAGACCATCGCCACGCTGAACGTCACGCTGCGCAGCATCACCGGTTCGGTGCGCTCGATCGACACGGCCTCGAGGGAGATCGCCAGCGGCAACCTGGACCTGTCGGCGCGCACCGAGATGCAGGCCAGCTCGCTCGAGGAAACCGCCAGCGCGATGGAGGCGCTGACCGATGCGGTCAGGAAGAATGCCGAGAATGCGCGCCTGGCGACCGGCCTGGCGGCCGAGGCGACCCGGCTGGCCTCGAGTGGCGGCCAGGCGGTCGACCGCGCGGTGACGACGATGGAATCGATCCGCGCCAGCTCGCGCAAGATCGTCGAGATCATCGGCGTGATCGACGGAATCTCGTTCCAGACCAATATCCTGGCCCTGAACGCGGCGGTGGAAGCGGCGCGCGCCGGCGAGCAGGGACGCGGCTTCGCGGTGGTGGCGGCGGAAGTGCGCACGCTGGCGCAACGCTCGGCCTCGGCGGCCAAGGAGATCAAGACGCTGATCGCCGATTCGGTCGAGATCATCGACAACGGCAACGCCTCGGTCAACGAAGCCGGCATGAGCATGGGCAGCGTGGTGGCCTCGGTGCAGCAGGTGAACGACATCATCAACCGCATCAGCACGGCCAGCGACCAGCAGGCCGACGGCATCGGCGAAGTCAACCGCGCGGTCGGACAGATGGACGACATGACGCAGCAGAATGCGGCGCTGGTCGAACAGGCGGCGGCCGCGGCGGCCAGTCTGCACGAGCAGACCGTCAACCTGGGACGCGCGATCGCGATCTTCGAGATCGCCGATGAGGCGAGCGGAATCGAGGCCCGCGCCGTCGATGCCATGCCCGCGCTGGCTGCGCCGACCGCGCCGGAGGTAGACGATGCCGGCTTCGCGGTGCCGGCCGAGCGCCGCGCGCCGGACAGTCCGATGCGCGGCCAGCGCCGCGTGCTGCCCGATCAGACCCGCCAGCAAGGCCAACGCGCACGTGCGCGCGGCGGGCGCGGCTGACGCGTTTTCGAATGCGTAAAAAAACGGCGCCTCGCGGCGCCGTTCTCGTTTTGAAACCGGCTTATTGAAACCGGCTCACGCGATCGCCGTACCCAGCTCCTCATCCGCCGCATGGCGCCAGCGCATGACGGCGATCGCCACCACGCACAGGGCCGACACGGCCAGCGCAAAGCTGCTGATCCAGAACAGGATCGCGTACGACGCCCGTCCGCTCATCAGCGCCACCATCGCGCTGGCGCCGCCGGCCTGAGCCAGCGAAAAGCACAGGTTCATCGCCGTCCAGTTGCGCCGGTGCTGCGCGGCGCCGCCGATTTCCAGCGCATAGCTTGACGCCGCGCCGACGATCCCGGGCGAGAGAAAGCCGACCACGATCGACGACACCAGCAAGGCCGGCGTGCCGCTCGCCACCAGCGGCAAGGCGACGCCAAACGCCTTGAGCGCGAACCCGATGCCCAGCGTACGACTCAAGCCGAAGCGGTCGGCCAGCACGCCGGTCAGATACGGCCCGCAGGCCGCGCCCAGGCCGAAGCAGCCCCAGAAGAAGCCGGCCGCGGCCAGGGGCCGGTGCAGTTCGCGCGTGATGAAATCGGCCCAGAACAGCGTGTGCGGCAGGTAGCCGACGGCGTTGAGCGTATAGGCCAGGCACAGCAGCATGACCGGCACCGAAAAACCCTGCCAGGCGCGTTGACCATGCGGCTTGGCGGCCAGCGCCGCCGCGACGTTTGCTGCGAAGTTTGCCGATTCCGCGCACCAGTAGCGCCAGGTTACCGCCGTGAGCAGCGCGCAGATGCCGCTCAGGCCCAGCCACGCCGACAGCAGGCCGTAAGCCGCGAGGCTGGGCACCACGGTGGCCGCGGCGATGATCCCGAGGCCGACGCCCGAGAAGATCAGGCCGGCCACGCGGCCGCGCATTGCCTGCGCCACGCGCGGCAGGATCAGCACCGGCGCCTGCACCATCAGGATCGAGCCGCAGGCCCCGGCCACGGTGCGCCAGAACAGGAACCACGGCATGCCGCCGCCACGCCAGGCACAGGCGCACAGGCTGAGCGTGCAGGCCAGCATCGACCAGCGCACCAGTGCGCCGGCCGAAAAGCGGCTGGCCAGCACGGCCGCCACGCCGATGCCGAGCAGGTAGCCGGTCAGGTTGGCCGCGCCCAGCTGGCCGGCGGCCTCGCGGCCGAACCAGCCCTGCTGGACCAGCACCGGCAGGATCGCCACGTAAGCGAAGCGCGCGACGCCGACTCCGGTCAGCGTCGCGGCCATGCCGCACAGGCCGGGCTTGGCCTGTGCGGCAAGATTGCGCCATGCGGCCATGGACTCACACCGTCGCAAGATGGTCGGCTGCCGATTGGTCGGCGGCCGGGTGCTCGCCGGCCACCCGCTGCGCGCCCTGCTGCGGCCAGACGTCGAGCGGATAGACCGGCTCGGCCGGGCCGGGCGCTTCGGCCGGCGTGAACGATCCGGCGCCGAGCGGCGCTTCCAGGGCGCGCTTCCGGCGCTGGGCGATCACCTCCATCATGCGCCCGACCGCGCGGCCGGCGTCGACCATGCTGGTCGAATTCGCGCCCGGACGCGGCAGCACGAAGGTGTAGAACTTGCAGCCTTCGACCAGCGTGCCGAGCGCCCACAGCGACTCCTGCACGGCGCCGTTCGCGCCGACCACGTTCATCGTGCGGTCGACCGTGATGCCGCCCGGGTGGAAGCTGCCGTTCATGAAGGGCTTGACGATGCCGTGCTTGACCATCTTGCGCATCAGCGGCGCTTTGTCTTCGAGCGGCCCGGGCAGCGAAGCACGAGCGCGCACCAGCACGTTGGCCGGAGTGCTCTCGCCGCTCCAGTGGCTGCGCACCACGAAAGTACCGGCCTCCTCGTCGTACACGCTGCGCGCGCCGGGTCCGAAGTCGGCGCGCATCACGCCCGCATCCATCAGCGCCAGCCACTGGGCGACGCGTTCCTTGGGCGGGCCGACCGCGAGCCGGTTCATGATCGGCAGGAATTCGCTCAGCACCCAGCGGTGCGACTGCTCGGTCAGGCCGGCGAAGTCGATCGCGCTACGGATCACGTCGCGCACGTCGCGCAGCACGTCGCAGGCCGATTTGACCGGGCTGCTCAGGTTGCCGAGCATGGCCTGCTCGAAATCGCGCCACAGGAAGCTGCGCAACCAATCGTCGTACTGGCGGCGGCTCTGCAGCGCGCGCGCGGGGATCGGGTTGACCATCGCGTCCCAGGACAGCTGGTCGCGGCGCGGCACGTGCTTGTCGATCATGACCTGGCGCGCCTCGAAGTTGTCGGCCGCCAGGAACTCGTTGCTGAACACCAGCGCGGTAAGGCGGTCATGGCGCTGGTGCAGGTAGGAGAAATAATAGGAGAACTGCATCTCGCACCAGAGCAGCGGCATGATCTGCTGCTGGAAGTCGAGCTGGCCGCCCGGCGTCGCGGCGCGCAGCTCCTCGACCCTGGCCAGGGTCAGGAACTTGGCCTTGTACTGGCCGAACACGCCCTTCTGGTTGGCCGCGCGCGCCGTCAGCGGCAGGCCGGAGCGCGCATACAGCAGGATCTTCGGCTCCTTGCCCGAGGGACGGTAGCGCAGGCGCCCTTCCGGCTCCATCTTCCCGCACGGCTCGAACACGCCGCCGCGCGCGCTGGTCAGCTGCGCCACCAGGTCGCAGGTGGTCAGGCCCATGCCTTCGATCGCCACCGTGTCGCGCTCGGTCACGCCCGAGACGGCGTTGCGGATCGGGTAAGGCTCGAGCACCAGCTGCAGGCGCTGATTGCGTTCGCGCCCGGCTTCGACCTTGCGCATCAGGTCGGTCTCGGCATCGCTCGGGATCTTGCGCGCGTGGCCGGTGGTCAGGAACACGAAGTCGGCCGGATAGGCCTGGCCGTCGTAGGAGACCTGCCAGCCATCGCCCTTCCATTCGAGGTCTTCGACCGTGGAATAGTTGTGCAGGTAGATCGTCACGTGCAGCGGCGCCAGTTTCTTCACGTACTCGAAACACCAGCGCAAATAGTCGCCGAACAAGGCACGCGAGTAATAACCATTGCGATCGATCTCGACGTGGCCGGGCTGGGCATCCGGCGCACTGCCGCTTTTGCTGCTGAGCCAATCGGCGAAAGCGGGGCCGTACAGCAAGGGGCCGCCGCCGCGCACCGTGTCGTCCGAAAACTGGGTCATCTGGCACGCGACCGTGTTCACCAACAGATGCGCGCCCTGGTCGGTCGTATGGCAACCGGGCCCGAATTCCTTGCCGTCGAAAACGTGAAGTTCCAGCGGCGTGGCGCTGGCGTCGTTCCTGGCATAGGCGATGATGCGATCGAACACGGACAGGCCGCGCGGGCCCAATCCGATAATTGCAATCTTGTACATGGAGACCTCAGGTGAAGGATTTTGACGAAAGTTCTTACCACGGGGAAACGGAACCAATGGTAGATACGTGCTCATCCATGTACTTGCGTACACGCAATTTTTAGGACTTAGTAGCAACAATCACACAATGTTGCTTGTGCATCCGCAGATTGCCCCTTTTTGCGCTTTAACAAAGGCCAAAGTATTTACGTCGGTAAAGTCTTTCTTGTCATCAATTATTTGGAGAGAACCCATGAATCGCTTCCGACATGCTGTCGTATTCCTCGCCGCAACCAGTGTCTGCAGCTTCGCACTCGCCAACGACCCGAGTGAAAAGGACGCCATCGCCCTGGTCGAAAAAGGCGTCGCCTTCATGAAGGCCAAGGGCAAGGACGAAATGATCAAGCAGATCAACGCCAAGAATCCGGAATACGTGGAAGGCCAGATGTACCTGGTGATGCGCGACAACAAGGGCGTCGTGCTGGCCAATCCGGTCAACCCGGCCATGGTCGGCAAGGATCTGCTGGACGTGCCCGACGTCGACGGCAAGCTGTTCCGCCGCGAGATCCTGGAAGTGGCCAAGACCAAGGGCAAGGGCTGGGTCGACTACAAGTTCAAGAACCCGGCCAGCGGCAAGGTCGAGGCCAAGACCTCGTATATCTACAAGGTCGGCGACGTCACGCTCGAAGCCGGCATCTACAAGCGCTGAGCGCGGCGCGAGGCGAACGGCTTGCTCACATAACGCGAGCCGGCCAAGCCGAAGCGCCAGGGCACGTCGACCGCCTTGGAGATGCCGATGCGCGGTCCGCTCACCACCTCGATGCCGATGGGTGCCGGCGCCAGCTCGAACGGCGCCGCGGCCAGCGATGCGCCGTTCAGCGCACGCGTCACGCCGAGCGCCTGGCACAGCTTGCCGGGCCCGGAGCACAGCAGCCATTCGTCGCTCGTACCGCGCCGCTCGCGCATCCGTTCCAGCCCGGCGACCGGTTCGAGCGCACGGATCAGCACTCCCGCCCCATGTCCCTGTTCGCGGCACACGAAATTCAGGCACCAGTGGATGCCGTAAGAACGGTAGATGTAGGCATGCGCAGGCGGGCCGAACATGGCGAAGTTGCGCTCGGTCGGCCCGGAATAACTGTGCGAGGCCGGATCCTCGCCATCGTAGGCCTCGGTCTCGACGATCCGGCCGCCCACCCCATTCACCAGCACGGTCACGCCGATCAGCTGGCGCGCGACCAGGTGCGACGGTGCGGAAAAATCGATGCCTGCAAGGGTAGTGGATTCAGTAAAAGCCATACGCAAAGTGTATATAAGATGTGCTTGCCGAGTCGCACTGTCCGATTTGCTACACAAGTTGAATGCCTTAGTGCAACTTTTTAGCGACTGGTTTATAGTGACAGACTTTCCAGCAGTTTCGCGCAGCATTCATTCTTCCCGCCAGCCCATGAGTACAGCATTCGCCCCGGCGCGCCCGGGCGCAGCCGAAGATCCGGTCGACACCCTGATCAAGTCGATCCGCATCCCGCCCCGTCCCAGCCTGCTGGCCGACCTGCAGCGCGAACTGGCGTCGCCCGAACCCAGCCCGAACGCCATCGGACGCATCGTCGCCAGCGACGTCGGCATGTCGGGCGCCCTGCTCAAGCTGGCCAACTCGGCCACCTATGGGCGCGGGCGCAAGGCCAAGTCGATCGACCAGGCCATCATGTCCATCGGGATCAACCAGGTGGCGGCGCTGATGACCGGCCTGCTGGCGCGCCAGGCGATTCCCGCCAACAGCGCCGCCCTGGCCAGCTTCTGGGACGTGTCGACCCGGCGCGCCCAGGCGATGGTATTCCTGTCGCGCCGCCTGCGCATCGGCGAACCCGACGTCGCGCACACCTTCGGCCTGTTCTGCGACACCGGCCTGCCGCTGCTGATGGACCGTTTCGCCGACTATGCCGGCACCTACGCCGCCGCTTCGCTGGAAACCGAGCGCGCCTTCACCGCGATCGAGGAAGAGCGCCACGCCACCAGCCACGCTGCGATCGGCTGCCTGCTGGCGCGTAACTGGGGCCTGTCGGGCGACGTCAGCTGGGCGATCCTGCAGCACCACGACTACGCCGTGCTCGACGATGCCGCCTGTGCGCCGGCGGTGCGCTCGATGATCGCGCTGTCGCTGCTGGCCGAGCAGGCGATCTGCAAGTACCGCGGCCTCGAATCGTTCGAATGGAACAAGGGCGGCGCGCGCGCCTGCGCCTATCTCGGTCTGGCCGAGGACGAAACCGCCGAACTGGTCGACGAGCTGGTGGAAGCCTTCCACGACGAGCAGTAAGTCCACGGCTTCGTCTTTACATCGGGCCGTCTCGGCGCGATACTTCGATCGGACACTGGCGACTTGACTGGTGCTGACGGAGGAGAGATGCGACGCCTTTTCCTGTTTCTGCTGGCCATGCTGACGGGGTGCGCAGCCATCCATCCCGTCGAGCCTAGGACACAATCCGTTCTCCTCGCCGACGGCGCTTTCGCCCCGCCCTCGCATCCGATCGGCACTGCCGACCTGTTCGCCCTCAGTCCGGCGATGCGGGCTTATCTGCAAAGCCCGGCCTTCAAGACCTACCTGCGCGACAACGGCATGGAGCAGGGCCTCGTCAAAGCCTTGTACAGCCGCAGCGCCCTGCAGCTCGAGTACGACGCCAGCAAGACCCGCAGCGCCGCCGAAACCTATGCCGCGCGCTCCGGCAACTGCCTGGCGCTGGTCGTCATGACGGCCGCCTTCGCCAAGGAACTCGGCATGACGGTGCGCTACCAGAGCGTCGACGTGGAAGAGAGCTGGAGCCGCAGCGGCGCTCTGTACGTGGGCAGCGGCCACGTCAACGTGGTGCTCGGCCACCGCGCGCGGGTGCTCTACGACTCGAGCGCCGGCCAGGAACTGGTGGTCGACTTCCTCGCCCCCAAGGATGCAGGGCGCCTGCGCACGCGCAAGCTGGAAGAGGAAGACATCGTCGCGCTGTACATGAACAACCGTGCAGTCGAAACCCTGGCCGAGGGACACGTGGACGATGCCTACTGGTGGGCGCGCGGCGCGATCGCGAGCCGGCCGGCGAATGGCGCGCCCTACAATACGCTGGGCGTGATCTACCAGCGGCACGGCGACCTGGCGCTGGCCGAGCGCGCCTATCGCGCTGCCTTGGCGCACGAGCCGGACAACGTCACCGTGATGCAGAACCTGGGATCGATGCTGGCGTCGATGGGACGCGGCGCCGAAGCGCAGGCGCTGGCCGAGCGCGTCGCACGCTTGCAGCCTGCCCCGCCCTTCCACTACTTCAACCAGGGCATGCTGGCGATGCAGCACGGCGACTACCGCGCCGCGCGCGACCTGTTCGCGCGCGAGGTCGAGCGTGCGCCCGACGACGACGTGTCCCACTTCTGGCTGGCCCAGGCCCTGCTGCGCCTGGGCGACGCCACAGATGCCGACCGTCAGCTGGCGATGGCGGCCGACACCAGCATCCGGCCCGGCGACCGCCAGCGCTACGCCGCCAAGCTGGCCCACCTGCGCCAGCTCGCGGGCACGCAGCCGCGCTGACACGCGCGCGGGCGCGCATACGACAACGGCCGCGCCGCCGCATCAGGAAGACACGGTCGGCGCGGCCGTCAGGCAGCGCTGGAGTTCAGCTGAGTTGCAGCTGAGGTGCGGCTTTCGATCAGCGGCGGCGCTGGCGCGAAGCGTGCGGCGACGGCGCGTGGCGCGTCTCGATGTGGCGGAAGGTGATGCGGCCCTTGTTCAGATCGTACGGCGACATCTCCAGCGTCACACGGTCACCCGCGATGATGCGGATGTGGTTCTTCTTCATCTTGCCCGAGGTATACGCCACCAGCTGGTGGCCATTGTCGAGGTCGACACGGAAGCGCAGCTCCGGCAGCACTTCGGTGACCTTGCCGTTCATCTCGATCAGTTCTTCTTTCATGGTCTCGTCCTTTCGATGTAAGTCCCGACCGCCGCACCAATGGCCCATGCGACGGCGAACATGCCATCGCAGCACCATCCTCGGGATGCTGGCCGTTGCGTTATCGGGTTGGAAAAGCTGGCGCCTGCTGCAGCCTTGGCGCCATGAATTCGGGGATGAACTCAATATAGGGACGTTGCGCCAGAAAAAAAGAGCTGTCTGCAGGAAAAATCAAACTCAGCGCTTGCCACCACGGTAACCGGTCCTGGGCGCACCGCGGTTTTCGATGTGGCGGAAAGTGATCCGGCCCTTGCTCAAGTCATACGGCGACAGCTCGAGGCTGACCTGGTCGCCCGCCAGGATACGGATGTGGTTCTTGCGCATCTTGCCCGACGTGTAGGCGATCAGCTTGTGGCCGTTCTCGCAATCGACGCGAAAGCGCGAATCGGGCAGCACTTCGGCGACGACGCCATTCATTTCGATCAGTTCTTCTTTGGCCATGTTCGGTGCTCCGGTGAGGATGACGAAAAAAAAAGCCCGCTCGCTGCGGGCTTCGTTTCAATGTGAGACCAAGTTTCAATGGCCGCGCCAGCCTTTGCTATCTGCAAAGTGCCGGGCCATGGGCGCCAACGCTATCTGCGGAGTGCTTCCATCGTGAGAACCGAATGAGAGATTGGAATGACATCTCCGAGCGGCCTGTGTGCCGGCGCCATCGCACGTGGCGCCCTGCTTTCCGCTGGAGAACGACGAAGTCACACAGACTTGCCGACTGACGTAGTCTACCACGTTTGTTTGTGCGGCGCACAAATGCCTTGTAAGGACAGTGACGATGAATACTCGACAGCGCGTGGTCTGTTCCAATTGTTGTGAGCAGAATACGGACCAAACCCAAACGGAGAAAAATCATTTGGCAACGCGGTAGAAGAATGCCGAGGGGGCATCCGCTACGTCATCGACCGATATCACTCGGCGAACGCCGCCAAACTATTTTGGCAACAACATCATTGGTATTGAGATGAATTCGACAAGAGCCTTCCCAGCAATGCTTGCATTCGTCTGCGCCGAGGTCTTGGCTGCCCCGCGATTCGAAGACTTCACGGCACCCGCCTCCCACGCCGGACCGCCTGCCGCGGTCCATCTGCAAGGCGCAAAAAGCCGTCTCTATGCCACGCAGTTGCGCCAGGCCTCGCGCCAACCTGCGAATTTCTCGGGCCGCTATGTCCTCGCAACATGGGGTTGCGGCGCTTCCTGCGTCATGGGTGCGGCGATCGATACCCAGACCGGCTCTGTGACATGGGTCCCCTTCACGATTTGCTGCTGGAATCTCGACATCACAGAACCTCTAGAATATCGGCGCGACAGTCGCTTGCTGATCGTGCACGGAAGTCTCGATGAAAGAGGCGACGGCAGCGCCGTCCATTATTACGACTTCGATGGCCGGCACTTCCGGCCGGTCGCACACATCCCTTAGCTTTCCACCAGCCGCCGCCACACCGCCAGCTTCTCGTCGAAACTCATCGCCATGTGCGCCGGCGACGACGACGGCAGCACCACGGTCCGGTAGCCCGCCTCGGCAAACTGCGGCGCGAACTTGCCCGACGCCTGCCCGTTGAACCCGACCGTCTCCAGTTGCGGGCACAGATGGCGCAGCCGGTCGAAATCGTTGGCGGCCGGCTTGCGGATGGCGGAATCCAGGCTGCCTTCGCGCTCGCAGGCGGCCAGCACGTCCCACAGGCCGAAGCGATGCGCCAGCAGGCGCGGCAGGCGCTCGTCGTACGGCAGGCCATACAAATCTTCGCCGACCAGCGCGCCGACCAGTTTCCAGAACTGATTGCGCGGGTGCGCGTAGTACTGCTGGGCCGCCAGCGATTGCGCGCCCGGAAAACTACCCAGGATGAGGATGCGGGTGTCCGCGGCAATGACCGGCGCCAGGCCGATGAGCAGCGGTGACGATGCGGGGGAGGAAGTGGAAGCTGGGTTCGGCATGTGCCGATTGTAATAAAAAAGCGGCGACATGCTCGCGCACGTCGCCGCAAAGGGCCACCTTGAAAGCAGCCAGGGACAGACAATCGTTTCAGGCCGGGTCAGTTCCTCGCCTGGGCATTGCTGCCCAGCGGCGCGACCGGCAGCGCCGCCTGCGCCACCGCCGCCTGCGGCGCATCCCAGCCGCCGCCCAGCGCGCGGATCAGCGCCACGGTGGTCAAGGCACGCTCGCCACGCAGCTGCACTGCGTTGCGCTGCACCGTCGCCAGGTTGCGCTGGGCGTCGAGCAGGTCGATGTAGCTCGAGCGCCCGGCGTCGTACAGCTTCTGCGCCAGATCGGCCGAACGGCGCGCCGACACCACCGCCTGGTCCA
>Ga0308160_10000341_pt1 | contig 98476 bp, 143 predicted proteins | sample PhyFR1_FD_201036 | JGI IMG/M metagenome (GOLD analysis project Ga0308160, IMG submission 201036) | Phyllosphere microbial communities from UC Gill Tract Community Farm, Albany, California, United States - DLSLF.R1 | ecosystem: Host-associated > Plants > Phyllosphere > Unclassified | place...
CAGCCGCAAAGGGGACAGACACGCGGGGTCAGCAGGGTCGGGGTAGGGCCAAGGTTGGGGACCAAGGCGTCCAGCGTCGAGGCGAGGACGGACAGCGGAAGGATGAAGGACGAGCGGCCGCTTCATGGCGTTGCAGGATGGAGGGCGGATGGGAGGTCGGGCTCGGCTCGGCCTGACGGCTGCTGCGTGCGGAGGAGTAGGCGCCTCCCCGACCCTCATCACCATCTCACTCGACCGTCCCGCCCTCAGCCCAGCAAGCCCTTCGTCGGTCTCCCATCCCGCTCACTCACATCGAGTCCTCCCGCCGATATCAAGCTGACCAAGATTCCTGCCTCTCGCTTCTTTCGTAGCTCGTTCGCAACCTGTCCCTGCGACGCGTTTCGGCCTAGCCGCCCCCTTCCAGATGCCAGACAGCATTGTCCCTCTCAGCCTCGATCCGAGAGAGCCGCCGCCGTGAGCCCTCTCCTCCTTGCTCTCTCTTTTGCCTTCAGCTGCGATCTGTGTGTTCGACGAAAGGGGTCTTGCCGGCGACAGCGTCGCGGGCGAGGAGCCGCCCGCTCATGCTCGCATTTCAGCATGTTTGGCCTTCGCCCGCAAGGGGCGGGCTGACGGTGCGAGACGGACCTGCTGTTCGTCGCAACTGAGGCGGAGACAGGACGACCCAGACGAGGATGGCGGACCGAGCGAGATCATGCCTGCGAAAGTGCGTTTTCACTGACGCTGTGGCTTCATCTCTCGACCCCCTTCAGTCGGTCGAGCTCGCGCCCGCCGACGCGTTCGCTCACGCCCCAGCACACCTCGCGGCCCGTCTCGCCCCATCCGCCGGGTCACTCGCCCCTCCCCCCCTTTGGCGGCGGCGGCGGCGGCCACCATCAGGCCGAAATGCCACCGGCGTCGCCCATGTCTTCCAACCTGAGCGGCCACGTCTCGCCGCACCAAGGCGGCGGCGGCGCTCGCGAGGAGGGCGAGGACAGCGACATCTTTGAGCGCGACGTCGAGGCGGCCGTACCCGTCTCGCTCGGGTCGTCGTCGACGCCTTCGGCACCGGCAACCTCGGCGACAGGGACGGCCCCTCCTTCGCCGTCGGCCTCGCCGCTCGGCAGGTCGGCAGGCCAGCACCCGCACCATCACCTTTCCCATCAGACGTCGGCGTCGTCGTCATCGCCGTCTGCGGCTACGTCGCCCTCGCACGTCCATCACCCCGTCACGCGCGGGTCGGTGACGGACCGCATCTTCCCCACGGTCCTCGACGACGCCGTCGAGGCCTTGACGGCCTCGAGCCAGGGCGGGGCCGACGTCTTTGTCGTCTCGGCTTCGCAGACGCCGTCGCGTGACCAGTCGCCCTCACGCGTCTTCCGCCGCGAGCCGACGCTCACCCCGCGCGAGACGAGTCCTCCCGCCGCCGGCGGGGGCAGTCCAAGGGAACGCAGCGGCGGCAGCAGCAGCCATCGTGACCGGCGTGAGAGCGGCGTCTCGCTACGGGGGCAAGCCGATAAGCTCCTGCACGACGGGAGCGCCCTCGGTTCGCCCTCGTCCCGGTCTTCGCCCGAACCCACCGAGGGCGTCGCTGGCGGCCAGCCATCGGCCTCGCTGGAGGGCAGGCTTGCCCAGCTCGCCTCCTCGTCGCCCTCGCAATCCCCCCGGCTCGGCCGGTCGCCGGCGCCCTCGCCTCGCCTCGCGCCTCATGGCCTCTCGCCCTCGGCCTCCTCGTTCCCCTCGTCGTCATCGATCCCGGCCTCGCCCTTCATCGGCAGCGGAGGAGGAGGACCAGCCGGCTCGCCCTCGGGCCCGATCCATAGCCTCAGCTTTGTCTCGCCCCAAGACCTCATCACCTCGCCGCCGCTCTCGACCCAGTCCCTCTCGTCCATCACATCGGGCGCCTCCCTCGTCCCTTCGATCAACAGCGCGACCGTCGCCGCCGCCGCCGCCGGTGCCGTCGACGGCGGGCACCAGAGCAGCTCCAGCTCACCGCCACCGCTGGCCGGAGGCAACGGCGGCCAGTGGGAGCGAGGCGGTCTCGGCCGAGGCCTCGAAGAACGACTGGAAGAGCTTGCCCTGCGCGATCGAGCCGAGCTCGCCGCGGCCGGCCGAGCAGTTTCCCCTTGATCCCTCCCACCCCTCCCCCCTTTCCTGCAAGGGTCCTGTACGCTTCCTCCCGCTTTCCTTTTTGTATGCACATGGCCGAGGGGCTCGTCTCGATGGTCTAACGCGAGAGAGGTGTCACCGCTGCGTGGCGGCCTTCTCGCTGCCACTGCCGTCAGCCGCCGCCTTGCGGGCGAGCTTCCCCTGCCACTCAGCCGTCCACTCCTCGACAGCCTCGACGTCGACGACGGCAAACGAGTCGAGGTTGCTCCCGGCGATCGGGCTCGCCGTCAGTGAGTCAGGATCTGCCGCACGGCGCCGGAGGATCTCGAGCTTGAAGTCGTTGAGCCGGCCCCAGGCGGCCCGTCGCTGGTCCATCTGCGCGACAGGGCCGCCCAAGGGAAGGGGGCGTGTCAGCGAGGCGAGACCCGAGGGGTGGGGGGAAGGTAATTAAATGATGGGACTGACGGTGTCACGGCAGAGTCCACTCGTGCTGCTCACCGCCCAAAAGTACGTCTGGCGGACTCGACCTTTGCCGTCACTCGGGTGGACGACCTTCCACGGTCTTGGCGCATCCCAGCCGGCAGCGGCGGCCTGCGGCCCCTTCTTGCCGCCCGCTTTGCGCCGCTCAGCCGCGGCCAGCACAAACTGGACCTCACGCCAGATGTCCTTGCCGACAAAGCAGACGATCTGCGGCCGGTATCGAAGGATCTTGGCCAGCAGGACCGGCACGCCGGGCCGCATGTCGTGCGCGGCCGAGAGTTCTGAGGCGGCCGTCGTCGGGCGCGAGACGAGGTTGGTCAGGCCGAGGTTGTAGTCGGCCGGCAGGCGGGCGTCGTCCTTGTAGGTGACGACGTCGGGGACGAGGCCAGATTGGTGCAGGCAAGGCCAAAAGCGGTTCGTCGGCCCGGCATAATGGTGGCCCTTGGCTGCCGACGAGACGCCCGGACTGAGAGAAGTGGGAAGAAGAGGGTAGTCAGGGTTAGCTCACCGAGCGCCGCACTGCCGAGAGTGCAGTCGCAGGACTTGCTTGATACCGCAGAGCACGACATCGTTCTCCCATGAGCTGGGCAGGATGAAGGCAGAGAGGAGAAGAAGGGCTGGTCAGCCTGTGGTGATCGCTGAAGCACAGACGGCCTGAGCAGTCCGACGCACAGGTGGTCGGTGATACCGCCGAGGTGCTGATACTTCTCAGGCGAGGCAAAAGGCCTAAACTTGGCAAAAACCTTCTTTGGCGGCACAGGGGCTAGCTCGAGGTCCGGAAGGATAAAACCGCCGCCGCCGCCGCTGCCGCTGCGGTCTTCGTCCTCGTCGTCCTCTTTGGCAACCGAGAGCATCGACGCCTTGCGCTTCTTGCTTGCCGACGACGCTGCGCCTGCTGTAGGCGAAAGGTGGCTGCTCCTGATGGTAAGAATTGGGGAGGGGTCAGCCCGGCCATTGACCTGTCTGCGCACCCCTCTTGGCGGGCCCGATCGCGACGCACTGCAAAGGGCTCGGTTCGCTAGCATGGTCATCGTCGTCGCCCTCGACTTTGACGGCGCCTGGACTCAGCGTCGAAGCGAAGAAAGGCGATCGCCCCGTCGCCATTTTGGGGTCGGCAATCGATGGCGAGGTCGAGGTAGCCTGTCGCTGGCCGCCATTGCCCGCAGCAGCAGCAGCGATGTCGGTGGCGACGACGTCGACCGAGTTCGCCGAGGGGCTGGCCGGCTTGTACTTGAGATGGCCAAAGAGGCCTGCGATCTTGAGCGGCGTCTTCAGCGGCGTCTGAGCGGGGCTACCGACGGCCATCCTGGGCCCATGTCGTTGTGGTCGCTGTGTCGGTCGTGCAAGGCAGCAGATGGACGTCGAGGTGCTTCGATCCAGGGGCAGGCAGCAGCCCGGCTCGAGGCGTTTCGCACCGTGGGCCAGACGGCGGCCGTCCTTCCAAACCCCCCTTTGACGTCGAGGAGGACCCTCGCTTCCCTTCCCCATCTCTCCCAGACCTCTCGCCGCCCTAATGGTCCGCCATGCCCACCCGCGGGTCGAGGCCTACGTCGCCGCCCTCACGCTCGACGACCTCCCACCGCTGCCCAAGCTGACCGGCCCGCTCTCGAAGGAGGTCCGCGCCCACCGCTCGTACCGGGGCATGCAGCTCGACGGCTTCGAGGAGCCCGAGGGCAGCAAGGCCATGGACTATGAGCGGCAGGAGTATGTTGGCTCGTCATGCCTGCCAGATATTGCGCGCGTTCGTCTCGGGCTGACCCAGCAGGTCATCCGCCGTGCACGCGGCGGCCAGGCTCAACGGCGATTGGGAGCTCAGCTTCATCACGACCCTGTACATCGACGAGCTCTACCCTCGGCTAGGTGCATCTTGCAGCACCGGGCTGCTGTAGCTGTCGAGCTTCTGGCTAACCAAGGCACCATGTCGCGTCCTGCTCTGGTACAGCCGTCGGCCAGGTCAGTCGCTGGACGACGATCTCTCTCGGATGGCGCCTGCGCGCCGCCGGAAGCGTCCCAAGCGCTGACAATCTCCCTTGCCCCCCTGTCCTGACTGCCCGATGGATCACCAGCGAACCTTCATGGTAAGCACTCGAGGACCCTGGCCGATGCACGGATGGCTGATCCATGCCTCCCTCTCCGTGCCCAGCACGACGCGATCGTCACGAACCGCGTCCTCCGCGTCCTCTCGCACACGTACGGGCTCGAGAAGCGGCTGCTTGCAGCCGAGTCGGAAGGGCTCGCCCTCTCGCGCAACGCCTCCATCCAGGCCGATTTGTTCGAGTCGTACCTCGGAGGTGTCCAGACGCAGCTCGGCGAGGAGGCGGCCGAGGCTTGGATCCGAGGCGTCATCGGACCGATGATCCCCCTCGCATACAAGGACCGCAAGGAGGCAAGCGCGCTCATGGAAGAGGCCAAGCGCCAGCTCAGGCGCGACAAGAAGGACAACCGGCCGTCGCGGATCCAGAGCGGGACGGCCACGCCGGTCGGGACCACGATCGAGGACATGGACGAGATTGTCTACCCGCGCAACTCGTGCGTCCCTCGACACGCGTCACCTTTTCCGGGTGCTTCTGACGAACGCTCTCGCCCTGCTCAGGCTTTCGGAGGCTCAGACGATGGCTCGAGCGCAGGGCAAGGCCGTCTCATTCACAAAGACGGACGTCAATGCCGGCGTCATCTACCTCGACGAGCTCAAGGTGGCCGCGCTTGAGGGCGAGCCCGGCGAGGATTGGAGGAGCGTCAAAGCAAGGTACGTCCTCTTCGAAGGGGACTCGACTCATTTTGGCAGATCCTGACGCGTCTCCCGCTCGCTCGCGTAGGCTCGCAGACAAGCTGCTCGAGTACCTCGAGGGACTTGATGACGAGCGAGCACCCGCCTGAAAGCCTGCGCTCACTCGGACAACCCCCGCCCCCCCGGGCCTGATCAGCTCGACAGCGCGCGGCCTCAGCTGCAAGTACGCTCGGCCGCTTGACGGCCGTTTCCGCCAGAGGCTCCCCGACTGCTCTTGAGCCTCACTGGCGGCTTAGCATTGAGGCCTCTCTCCGCCCCCGGCTTCTACTTCTGTCCTCCGGACCGGAAGCGCTCAGCCGAGGACCCCTCTGTCATGTCCCATCTCCAGAAGTCGCTGAGGCCGCGAGAGTGCAAGGGATAGTCAATCGTCGCGCACCTCGAGAAAGAAGCGCATGCTCCGTAGGCTAGCCACTTGGGGGGTCGGAACCCGCCAGCCAGCACAGTCAGCGTCCGTTAGCCCACCACTTCGCCTACGCGCGTGAGCGGTTCCTGGACCGCTGCAGCCGAAGCCATCAATCTTCGTCGATCAGCTGCATCGCCTGCAGGCCCGCTTCCGTCTTGACTCCCTGCTCGGTCTTGACGCCGGCTGCCGCCTCATCGCTGCCAGCCTTCGGCTCGGCCGCGAGTAGAGCCAGCAGCCGGTCCATGTCAGGCGTGACAATGAAGCGCCGCTTGGCCTCCGCGATCGGCGTCGCCCGCTTCGTCTTTGAGTCGAGGTGGACGAGGTGCTGGAGAAACTCGAGGTCCGAGCCGGGGTTCACCTAGAACGGGCCGACCAGGTAATGGTGGGTCAGCCATCAAGCGTGCGTACCCGTCGACCTCCAGGCTGAACGGCTTGGCGAGAGACGCACGTCGTAGAGGATGCCATTGCCGAGCCGCATCTTGACGCGGCCCTTCTTGGTCGTAACGAGCTCGCCAATCTGCCCCTCCGGCCTCCGGATCTCCGCCTTCTTCGACCCGCCAGCGGCCGACAGCACCGGCTTGCTCTCGGCCGCCGAAGACTCCATCTTGACGTCGGCCGCGAACGAGACGCCCTTCTTGCCGGTGGAGGCGGCGGGCGCATCGACGTCCATTGGAGTCGAGCTGACAGCCGCAGGCTCTGACGTTGGCAGCGGCGTCGGCAGAAACTTGGGGAACGGCTTGGGGAACTGGAAGAAGTAAAACTGGTTGTCGGGCACCTGCAAAGCGGACACGAGCGCGGTCAGCCGGATGACATCGGGGAAGCCTTGGTGGACGCGCAAGACAACGCACGGGTTGGCCCTCCCAGCCGATAAAGTCGCCCCGGACGTCAACGATGTCCTCCGGCTCGTCCTCCTCATCGAGGTCGAGCGCCTGGGCGGCGTGGATGGCTGCCTCAGTCATCTCCTCCTCATCGTCCGAGAGGCTGCCGGCGAGCGAGACAGAGCGCGAGACTTCTTTCGAATCGGGGCCGGGCGTCGACATGGACGACGGCGTGTCGTCCCCTCCCGGCTCGGCCTTGACTGCGGGCGATGGGAGCGCGACACAACACAGCTGCCGGATCAGCCCGAGCGCGCGAAGAGGAGCATCGTTGCGAGCACTGGGCGACGGACCTCGAGCCAGCGCCTTGCCTTTGCTCTTGAGCTCCTTGGGCTTGGACTCCTTCTTGACCTCCTTCTCGCGTCGAAGCGCGGTCGGCGCCATGACGTCGAGCGTCTCGAGGTCGGCCATATCGACGATCTCGACGCCGGCCTCCTGGTCGGAGTACTCCTCCTCGTCGCCGACGCGCGGCTTGCGGTCCTCCGGCAGCTTGTACGACGGCGCGTTCGTCGAGGACGGCGCGTCAAACTGCGACGGCCCCGTCCGGACGGCAGACGAGCGCGAGCGGCCGGCTGCCGAAGCACCACTCACGACAGATCAGCTGGACGGCAAGGCCGGGTCAGACGGACCGAATGCGACGCACCCATCTGCGACGGGCCCATTGAGAAGACGCCGCTGGCCGTCATACCGGCATTGGGGTCGACCTCCCTGGCCCCTCCGGCTGCGCCTCCTCGACCTCGGCCACGCCCGCCCCGGCCGCGCTCGCCGCCCCGGCCCCGACCACGGTCGCTACCGCGAAAGGACGTCCCTGGAGGAGGCGGGATGACAGCCGGTGCCCTGATCGCGGTTGCGTCCAAGATCGCCACGCGCTCGACGTCAGCAATCGTCTTGAAGGGAGAGAGGTACGCACGCGCGCCGGTTCCTCGTACACTGGCCGGCCAGGCAGCGACAGGCGCCAGGATGAGCTGGGATGGAGGACGCACGGCTCGCGTTTGCGGATCGGAACGACCGGCTTGAAGATCATCTTGGGCTTGCCGCCCGCTGCGGCGCCGGCCGAAGACTTGGCCGGATTGACCGTGTTGGGGATGATGACCGGCGGCGGGGCGGGCGCGCCGCCCGAGCCGCTCGCGGCCGGAGGGTTGCCGTCGGCCATGGCGCTGGACTGGGTAGAGCGGCTGGGCAGGAGCTGATCTGTTTGACGAGCTGCTCGAGCGACCTTTCAGGCAAGACTGGGGTCGTACAAAAGAGGGAGAGAGCTGGCAGAGGGGGGAGACCGTTCAAGGGGCAAGTTCTGCGCGGCCCGCCGGCGCGCAGAAGAGGCGAGGGCGTCCGACCGACCGGCTCAGCCCTGATCGTGCACGGCGATCTCCCGTCTCGACCTCGTCAATCGCAAAGGGCCGCTTGGGTGCCAGCCAGTACGGTCCTCAAACAATCTCCGCCCCCAATGTCTGTCGCTCATCGAATCAACGGCAGCTCCACGGCCTCGTCCTTGCCGCCGCCGTCGTGGGCCGCCGCGGGTTCCGTACCGTCGCTTTCGATCCGGGCGCTGCTCGCTGCCAACCTCGCCGCCCAGTCGGCCCTCCTGCCGCAGCTCTTTACGCTAACTGCGAGTCTCTCGACGCCTGCCTCCTCGAGCGCGTCGGCCCGGACGCAGACGGCCATCGTGCGCATCTACGGCCAGCTGGCCACGCTCGACGAGGAGCTCGCGCAGCTGACCGAGCGCGCCCGGCGGCACGCGGCCAAGTGGGAGCGGATGGAGACGCTCAAGCGCGAGTGCATCGCCGTCGAGGGCGAGGTCCGCCAACGAGCGATGCGACTCGAGCGTGGCCGGCGAGAGCTCGAGAAGCTCGTGAAGGACGCACGAAAGACGACCGAGGGGATCGAACTCGCCCGAGACCGTGAGTCCCCTGCTTTGCAGACGGCGATCCTGCTGGCAACGAAGGGCCTGACTCGGGGTCTCTCCCGATCTTCCAGGGCCCCTGCCGCCGGCAGATCTCCTGTCGTATGCCGCGACGCTGGCACCTTATACCTCGGCCCCACCCTCGTTCGACCCGGCGACGACGCCTCACTCCGGCCCAGGTGCCTTCTTCCCGCCCTTCCCGACCGAGCATTCGATGCGCAGAGGGCGGCTCAACGCCGGCGGAGAGCTTGGTGTCGTCGGCCAGACGTCGGAAGGTGCGTCCTCTGTGCTCGCCGCTGCCAGCGATATACCCCCCCCCCCCCCCACCTCGAGGTTTCGCTGATCCGTCTTTGCCCTCGCGCAGTCCAAGACCTGCCCCGGCCCGAGACGTCAGCGGCAGCCGAGCCGTTTGTCCACGCCCTCGTCCAGCGGCCCCAGCCGACAGCCGAGGTCTTTGACTTTGACCTCAACTCTGACCTCGACGACTGAAAATGGATGGATGCATGACCCTCGCAGCGGCTGGGCGATGAACGCAGAGTCGAAGGGGCTTGCGACCAAGAGCAGAACGAGAGCAGAGCGAAAGCAGAGCGAGAAAAGAGATCATTGCATCGCGTCAGGAGCTCTCCGCACAGCACTCAGCCCTGGAGAACAAAGGCCGCGTCGTCGACGACGGCAGCCTGCGAGTCGACGGCCGCTGCCTTCGACTCCTCGCCGACCCACTCGTCCAACCAGAGGAAGACCTCTTTATGCCACTTGAGCGAGTTGCCCGCCTTGAGCACCCAGTGGTTCTCCGAGGGGAAGAAGAGGAGCCGCGAGGGGACGCCCCGTGTCTGGAGGGCGGTGAAGGCGGCCAGGCCGTTCTGCTCGCCGAGCCGGTAGTCCTTGCCGCCGTGGATCGTCAGCTGCGGGGTCGTCCAGCGGCCGACAAAGTTGGCCGGATTCCACCTGCGGAAGGATGATCGGGAGACGTCAGGGACGCGGATGGCGAGGCTGCGGGGGATGCTCGCTCACTTCTCGTACAGGGCCCGGTCCTCCCAGGGGGTCTTTCCGAGGTTTTCGCGCTGTCCAAGGCGGAGTGAGGGGCTGTCAGCGCCAGTCCATGCCGAGCGGAGGTCTGGGTCGCAAGAGTCAGAGCTCGCCTTGACAAAGTAGAGCTCCTCGGTCGTGTAGTAGGCGTCGGTCGTGCTAAAGATGCCGTCGTGGCAGACGAGCGCCTTGAAGCCAAACTGGTCGTTGTGGCCCTCTGAGCGAGCGACGGTGGACGGCGTGGGGGAAGGGGTCAGCGGTTGACCTCTGAAGACAGCAAGGGGCCAAGGGGGGGGGGAGGACGCACGGATCCAGTTGATCATGTAGCCGCCGTACGACGCGCCGAGGGCGACGGTTCGCTCGCGGTCAATCTCTGGCCATGTGTCGAGGGCGTACGCATGGCCGGCGAGCAGGTCGCGGAACGGCCTGCCGCCCCAGTCGCCGGCGATCGCATCGGTGAAAGCCTGGCCGAACGAGGTCGAGCCGGTCGGGTTGATGGCAACGACGAAGTAGCCTTGCGAAGCGAACACCTGCGGGTTCCATCGGCTCGACCACGCGTCCTCCCAGGCACCCTGCGGACCGCCGTGGATGAGGAAGGCGAGCGGGTAGGTCTTACCCTTGTCGACGCCGCCAGCTGGCTTGACCGCCCAGCCCTGGACGGCATGGCCCTCGGCGCCGGTGAAGGTGAAGCTCTCGGGCGTCTCGAGCCGCTTGGGAGCCATCTGCGCTGCCGTGAAGTTGGTGATGGGCCGAGCCTCGACGAGCGTCGCGTGCGAGGACGGGAGGGTGATAATGAACGACTCTGGCGGGCTCGACATAGACGAGCGAGTGAACACGACCTGGGTCTTTGCGTGCGCGACCGGCGGCCGGACGACGACGGGGCTCGAGGCCGAGTGCGTCGCGTAGACGGTCGACGGCTGACGGGCAAGATCATCCTCGGTCGGCTTGCGCGGGACTGGGAGGGTGTAGAGCCGCGAGCTGGCGTTCTCCGAGGCGACGAGGAGGACGTTGTCGTCGTCGATCCACTCGAAGGCGGTCCGAGCCGTGTCCCACCCTTGGGCAAACTCGTGCCGCTTGCCCGAGCTGAGCTCATAGATGACGAGCCGGTTTCGGTCCGCCTCGTAGCCGTCGATGGCCATCTCGAGCCAGGCTGCGCGCGAGGCGTCAGGCGAGAAGCGGACGTTGGCCGTCGCGCCCTTACCGCCGGCCGTCAGCTCGCGGATGTCCTCGCCGAGGTGCTCGTGCAGCGGGACGAGGTAGATGGGCCGGCGGGTGTGCGTTGCGGGCGAGAGATGGGGGTCTTTGGCCGAAAGGAGAAGGTGCGTGGCCGAGAGGGCGAAGGAAGAAAGGGCGTCGGGCGAGGGCGAGCCGAGCCCGGTGCCGTTGATCGGCGCCCGGAAGTGACCCGACGAGCGCCAGCGGCCCTTTGCCGACGACGACTTGTTGGCCCGGTTGAGATCGACGTGAAAGATCTGCGACTGCTTGGGTCCGCGCCAGGTGTCCCAGTGGCGGACGAACAAATCGTCATAAACGAGGCCGTCGTCGCCCCGGTCGGCGAAACGGGCGTCGTGCTCGGCCACGGCTGTTAGATCGCCGTCCGGCCAGACCCAGGCGGTGAAAGCAAGAGTACCTGAGCCTGCGTGGTACGTCAAATCGCCGACCTCGATTGGGAACGAGACAATCGGCTCGGCGCTCGAGACGGCGATGGCGGAGGGCGCGAGCGAGAGGTCGAGCGCGAGCACCTTGAGCGTCTGGTCGGCCGGGTCGAGGAAGGCGAGCTCAGAGTCGGATAGCCAGAAATGGCCCTCGGAGGGGCCCGAGCGGATCGCATAGGGCTCATGACCGAGCGGGTCGGCGACGGACGAGAGGTAGAGCGTGCTGTTGCCCTGGACCGAGACGGCGTGGACGGCGTGAGCGCCTGTGGGCGACACGACGGCGGACGACACGCGCGGGAGGGTCGTCAGGTCGAGGGGCGTGAGGCGGTGGTCGTCCGAACGGAGCTGAAAGGCGCCGGCCGCCGAGCTTGCAGCGGCAGCCAGCGTGGCCACAAGAGCCAGGACGCGCATCTTGAGGAGGGAGAGGAAGGGAGGAGTTAGTGAGGGTCAGGAGGAGAGAGCCAGCTGGGCCGACGACTGGGCCTTCCGTCCATCTCCTGCGGCTGGCGAGCTGGCTGCATGCGGCGCCGGCGTACGCCGCGATGCGATCGAGCGGGCGAGAGCCAGAAAGGCACGTCGAGATGGCCCCTTGCCGGCGCCACCTGCTCTCAGCCTCGAGGGTAATCCAACTCGACTGGACATGGTCAGGCGCTGGCGAGATCGACGACCTGATCCGGTCCCCGGTCACTCGTCGCTGTGAGCTGAGATCGAGAAGGGGGACCCAGACGGACAGGCCGCGCCTCGAGCCGACCTCTGCTGTGGCGCGCGCGCGCGGGCGATGGCCGACCGTGCCGATCAGCGCTCAGCCTTCGTCCCCCTTGCCAAGTCACCTCCGACGCCCTCCTCCTCTCCGCAACCTCATCAAGCAACACCAGTACTTCCCTCCGCAGCATGGTACCTCAAGAAGAGCAGTCGATCCTCGAGTCGCTCATCAAGTGCGTCTTTCCGGCGTTAGGGCCGCGGCCCCGAGAGAGGAAGGCTCTCTGCCGAGACGGCCCTTGTTGCTCTCTCTCCTTCTGGCCCGTCGTCTGCCTCCGCCGGCCGAGCCAGAGCTCACCCGTCCGTTCCCTTTTCCATCGTTCACTTCCAGCATCCGCACGCGCCTGCAGGCGCTCAAGAAGCGATCAGCCAACGACTACATTCGGCCGCAGGGTGCGTCCGAAGGATCGGGGGAGCGCGTCGCCACCCTCTCAGACTCCAGCCTAGCAGAGACAACCAGCGGGCGCCTGGAGTCGCGCGACCTTCCGGACGAGCCATGACTGACGAGCGGCTCCCTTCGACACGCGCCCTCGCTCGACCAGACGTCGAGTCGATCTACCATGCCGTCCTGAAGCAGGGTGCGTCCGTTGCTGCCTCCATCGGCTCGCTCTTCTGAAGGCTAGCGCGTCGGTCCCCTCGAACCGGGCCAAGGACTGACTCACCCATCCCTTTCTCTCTCCGTCCGCCTTGGCCACAGTGACAAAGCTCAACACGGTCCGTGACGAAGCCTCCGCAGGCGATCTCTCCGTCTCGCATCCGACCTCGTCGTCTTCCTCGGCCAACGGCGCCTCGGACCAGGGCCACGGCGGCTCGACCTCGGTCGCGGGCGCCGGTGCCAGCGCGGGTAGGGGAGACGAGGACGGCTCGGGGCCAGCCAATTCGCCCAATCGCGTCGATCAGACGCTGTCGGACGTCTTTTCGCTCGTCTCGCTCTTTTTCCTGACCGTACGTCCCGCGTCTTCGGGGTCCGGCAGGCCCTCCTGCCCAAGCGACTAGAGCCAGCCTGTCGAAGTTGCCGCCATCGCTTCAAGTATGAGCGCTCTCCTTGCTGACCATCTCGCCGTCCGCCCGCCCCGCCGCAGATCGGCAAATCGAGGACGAGCGTCGCCGGCTACTGTCAGCTGGCCTCGATGCGCGTGCGTCCTTGCTCGACTCCCTCATCCAGACCCCGTCAGAGGTCAACGCCAAGCGGCCCGCTAATGTTCTCCTGACCTCGTCGGCCGGCCCGCTCTCTAGCAACTGCTCCAGCACATGAACGAATCAGGCGTGTACACTGAGACGGACCTTCAGCCGTACCGGACGCGGCTGGCCGAGCTTCGAACGGTGATCGCGCACGAGGTCGAGAGCGGCCAGCTGCCGCCGCCGATGGAGAAGCTGCTGATCCGCAAGCTCGAGGACTCGGGTCGGTCCCTCCGTCGTCTCTCGGTGCTCACTCGTCCATCCCTTCCTGACGAGCGTTCCTTTATCCGTTGCCACCAGAACGCCTGCTTGACGCGCTGTTCAAGTCACTCTCGGTCTTGTCGGTCGAGCTCGTCCCGATCCATCAGCGGCTCGTCTCGATGCGCAGACAGCTCTCGTCGCTCGCCGCGCTCGAGAAGCCCCCGAAGGCCGAGGTCAAGGCGCTCGTCGAGGAGCTCCGAAAGATCGACTCGAAGCGGGTCGACGGCAAATTCTTGGGGCCGGGCGGGAGCAGCGTGCCGACGGGCCAGGCGATCCTGAGCGGCTTGCTTGAGGAATGCTTCGAGATCGCGCAGGACATCCGCGCCCTTCACGACGACGACGTCCCGCCGCCGCTCAAGCCGGTCTGTCCTTCTCTTTCGGCGAGCGAGAGACTCAACCCTGGCTAACCAATGGCTTGTCCCTCTTCGCCCGTCGCTGCGCCCGGCAGATCTTTGACCGGCTGAGCGAGCTCCGCGCCAAGCTCGAGCGGCTGCAGCTGACGCACCGCTGGACGCTGCGCGAGACAGACCTATACAAGTGCGACTCCTCCATCGTGCAATCCGGATCGTCGCTGTCACTCCCGGCGCTGATCACCGTCTGCCGCGCTCTTGCCCCCAGTTACTCGATGGCGCTGCAGGAGATTGATTCGATGCGCGTCGACGGCAAGTTTGTCGACGCCGACGGCGAGGTTCCGCCCGAGGGCCAGTTTGTCAGTCCTTCTCGTTCTGCCACGCCCAGTCCACCCAGCGCTTCGCCGCCGCTTGCTGACTCGCCCGGGCGTCGCTTTCATCCGACGACAGGGCCTGCTCTACCTTCTCCGGCGCTGCCATGGCCTCATCTACAAGCTCATCTCGTCCTCGGAGCCTATCTCGGAGGAGCTCATGCCGATCGCCAACAAGCTCTCTACCATCAAAAAGTGTCTGAACGAGGTGCTCAAGTATGGCGGGCCCTTCTCGGCACGCGACCTCTATCCCTACCATCTGGCTCTCAACCAGATTGACGGCTTGCGGAAGGACGGCAAGTTCTACAGCCAGGACGGGAGCGACAGTATCCCGGAGGGCCAGGCGATCCTCGTCGCCCACCTGAGCGAGTGCCACGAGCTGCTCGAGATGTACGTTCCGCTTCCTGTTGCCGTCTCGAGCAATCCGCCGGGCTGATCTGTCCCCTCTCTTGCCCCACTCTACACAGGCTGAAGGCCGGCATGGACGAGAGCGACAGCGATTGAGCCCGGCCCCTGCACGGCCAAGCCGTCCCTCGTCGAAGGCGAGAGGACGCAACCGGGGAGTAACAGCGGAGCGGCCTATCAAACGCCCGCCTTCCGCCCTCGTTCCCTACCCGGGCCATCGGCCTTGCTTAGCCGTCGGTCGTCCAAGACGTGACGGACCCTCGTATCTTCTCTGCGATCGTTGCCGCTGCCGGTCAATGGCTGCTCAGGCAGGTTGAACGCGAGCCGGCGTCTCCCGCAACCCGCCATGCCGACCGGCGTCCACCAGTTTTTGCTCGAGTTCCCGACCTCGCTTGCGCAACTCTTCGGAAAACCCTCACCACTCCTTCCCTTCATTGCTAGTGCTGCTGTATGACCATCTCGCCTTCCTCCAGGATGCATGTAACCCCTCGTCCGACCGCTCACAGAACGACCTCGCAAGAGACCGATGCTTGTTCTTCAATTGCGGCAAGAAGTGGAAGGTCATGGTCGAGGCAGATACAGGCCTGGGGAGCGAGCGTGCGTGCGCGTGTGCAAGGGAGGAGAGTGCGAGGAGACAGAGAGCAAACGAGAGCGGCGGATTGACTTTTGTGTCCGTGCGAGAGAAGTAAAAAGAAAGGGAGAGCGGCCGTCCGACCGTTCAGGTGCAGGCACGGTCAGAGGGCAAGGCGAGAACGAGAGATGAGTGGCCGGCGAAAAGGGGCTACTGGCCGGTCAGGTTGGCCCTTGAGCTCGACCGAGGCGTCGATGACCGGCTCGGCTGCTGCGGCTGCTGCTGCTGGGCGCTGGGCGAAGCGCGCCGCTGGCCGCCCTGTGACTCGGGTCCGCCGCCGCCGCTGAAGACGGAGCCGGCCCGCGAGGCCGCGTAGGGCTGAGCCGGGAGGTAAGGGCTCGGGCTCATGGGCGGCGCGGCAGGGGGCGACATGGCGCCCCAAAAGGGCGTCGGAGCCTGGCCGGGCCAGACCATTGAGGGCGACGGCATCATGCCCGGGCTGCCCAGGTGCGAGCCCAGCTGTGAGCCCATCTGCGACCCCATCTGCGAGTACGACATCATCGCCTGCTGATAGGCCTGCAGTACAGGATCGGAAGCGCAAGATAGGGTGGATCAGCGTCCGATCTCTCTTGGGATCGAGGAAAGTCGGACACACCATCTGTGCCGCCTGTTGCGCCATCATCTGCGCCTGCGGGTCCATCTGGCCGCCGTAACCGCCGTACTGGCTCATGGCCGGCGGCATGCCCCAGCCCATGCCCCAGGGCATCATCCCCGGCATCATCCCTTGCGGCGGCGGCTGACCGTACGGGTAAGCGCCGTTGTAGCCGTGCTGCGATATCTGCTCCATCTGCGATCGCTGCAAGTTGTCGGCCTTGCGCGCCCGCTCGTCCTGGACAGCCGGAATGGGAGGCTCGATCAGCCTCGGGGGAAATCGAGATGCCAGCAGGGTAAGGCAGACGCACGGCTTCGCGGCGCTCTCGGTCACGCTCGGTCAAGGCAGCACCGACGCCACCCTCGCGCGAGCGCTGAGCTTCGTAGCCGGTGATGGCGCCGAGCAAGCCCATCTGAGGCGGAGGAGGCGGCGCAGGGACGCTGACTGTGCAAGAGCGGAAGGACATCAGTGAGCGGAAGCTGCCATGCAAGGGGCGTCAGAGGGTGGCATAGAGGACGTACCGAGTGAGCTACCGTCGGCTCTGGCGAGCTCCTCTTGCCGCTTGGCCGACCGCTCATCGCGGTCCGCGAGGCCGGCCTGAAGGAGACCGTTCGGATTGAAGGCCTTGGTTAGGGTGGCCGCGGGTTCGATTGTGACGAACTTGCCGCTGTCCTCTTGCTCGGCCGCCTGACCGCCGTGCGGCGTCTCGAGGTGCGTGTTCCACATTGTCGAGCGCGAGTGCGGCATGTCGCCCGTCGCCCGTGGCTGGGGTTGGACGACCTGATGCAGCGTCGACCGCGACGTCGACTGGGGGAGCGAATGGCCGCCGTTGTTGACAACGTAATTCGACGCCGGCCGGGCCTGGTTGCCGCCGCTGCCGAAGTGGTGGCCGTTGGCGTAGGCGTCGGCCTCGGACCGCGGCTGAACGTCGTGCTGCGAAGGCGAGCGTACCGGCTGCTGCTCGCGAGAGCTTAGCTGGCCCGACGATGGGTTCTGGGGCAGCGGGCGAAGCGTTTGAGCTTGCGACGGCTGCGCGCCGTTGCGTGCGCGGTCCCCGTCCTCGTCCTCCTCATCGTCGTTTTCCTCTTCCTCATCGTCCTCGTCACTGCTCTGCCAGCCGCCTGCGCGAGGAGGCTTTTTGAACGTCGGCTGGCCCTTACTGCGTCCAGGCTTGTGCAGAGCCTCCTGGCGCTCCCTCTCGGCCGCCTCGAGCTTGGCCCGGCGCTCGGCCGCCGCCTTGCCTGGCCCGAAGGACGAAGGGAACTGAGGTGGCTGCGGCCGGGCGTCCTGCCCAACGGGAGCGACGGCCTGAGCCGAGCCGTTGAAGTCGGTCGTGATCCGAGGCAGCGATAGCCGGCGGTCCTCGGATGACGAGGCCTGCGGGGCCGACGGGAGGTCGCGCATAGACGACTTCTCTGGCGAGGCCGACGTCTCGAGGAAGGACAGGGCAGCGAGAGCATCGGCTGCGTGGCTGTCTCCGCCTGGCGACGAGGCGGGCTCCATGGCGGCCGTGTGCTGGTCGGGAGTACGTGCTCCGTTTGCCGGTTCGACGGGGTGCTGCTCCTCCTCGTCAGAGAAGGCCGGCATGGACGAGGTCGATCCAGAGGCAACGCGGCGCGGAGGGGCCGCGCGTGCGCCAGACGGCCGGCGGCCGAGCGAGGCCATCTCCTTTCTGCGAACAGCCGTCGGCGGCGAGGCGGCGATCGGGGACAACGTCTGCTGCGAGACCTGGAGCAGCAGGGTTTGCATCGTCACCGTCAGTCAGGATGAGAAGCAACTCGACACGTCCTACTTGGTCAATACTCACCTGCGGGTGCGCGGGCAGCGGTGCACTCTCGACCGGCAAGCCGGTCTCGATCAGATGCGCAGGCAGGTAGTCCTCGATGCCCTCCTCGCTCGGCGCGCGGGCAGCCTCGCGACGGACCGGCGCCGGCTCAGACATCTCCTCCGGCTCCTCACGAAGCGTCTCGTGAACGGCGAGGCTAGGCGGGCCGCCAGTCGACTGGCGAGAGGCCGCTGTGCCCGGCTCAGCGCTCGACTGCGACCACTCGCTCGCGGGCGTCCGTGCCTCGGGCGTGTAGTCGTAAGCATACTCGGGCGTCGTGGCCGCCGTCGTCTTGTCGGCCCGCCGGGCAAGCAGACCGGCGACGATCGGGTCGTTGCCTGCAGAGGACGGTGTCTCGGTCGGCGCGAGCGTTGAAACGGACTGCTGGCGGGCCGTGTGCGTCGTCGTCGGCGGCTGCGAGGATGCCTGGTCGTCGTTAAGCGCTGCCGAGGGCAGTCTCGGCGTCCGGTCGGCCGAGTCAGGTGCGACCGAAGGGATCGGCTCCAGCGGTGGAGCGATGGCGGCCTGAGTCTGAGCAGGCTGCGAGCGCAGCTCCGTCGACGACGGCCGCTCGCCATCGAACGATAGCGGAGGGAGCTGGAAGCCTCCTCCGTTGGCTCGCGAGGCGTGACCTTGGGAGCCTGGCGTCGAAGATCGGCCGCCGTCGGTCGACTGGCTGATGCGGCTGAGGTGCTCGGGTCCGCGGTCCATCTCGCGTGAGCCGCCACCGTTCATCGGAGGCGAGCGCTGCTGCTCCTGCTGTCGGAGCTGAGGTTGTTGGTACTGGGCCTGGTGCTGCTGGTGCTGCCGCTGCTGGCTTAGCGGTGGCGGTAACTGCTGCGGCGAGATGTTCCTCGCGCCCGTGGCCGGTCCCGGTGAAGCCGGCCCTCGAGGGGGAGCCCCGAGTCTAACGCCCATCTTGTCGGCGAGCGCCGCCGTCAGTCGACCGCGAACGAAGCTCGGCTGAGCGGTCCTGATCTCGTCCGGCCGGACAGGCGCCTTGGCGAGAAAGACGTTGGGCTCCGACGGCCCGCCTGGGTGGCCGAAGAAGAGCGAGCCTGGGTCGCGCGGGTCCCACGAGTAGTGCCGCGGACGGCCGTAGAGCTGAAAGGCGTCGTGGAAGGCTGCGGCAAACAAGGCAGTCGTCAGCGCACGGCATCGGACAGGGGCTCAGAGTGACTCGTTCCTTTGCCAGGGCCGTACCCGTCAGCCAGCGGATCATCTCGTGCTTGCCGCCGCTAACCCACTCATCCCCGCGCTTGTCGCCCGGGATGAGTAGGCACCAGCCCTCCTCGCGCTTACGGCCACTTGCGCCGACAGCGTCGCCTCGCATCGCGCCCTCGAGCTTGAACATGCCCGAGGCGTCGACGGCGGCGGGCGTCTCGGGGAAGACGGCGTAGGCCTGGTGGAGATCCGAGATGACGAGCACAGGCTGTGTCGGCAGTTGCGGCTGCTGCTGAGCTTGCGACAGCGACGACTGTCGACTGGCAGCTGACGATGCTGCGACAGTCGCGGTTGACGTCGTACCTGGCGGGGTAAGGTAGAAGGACGCCTTGACGACGGGCACGTTGGAGAGCGTCGGGTCGAGCTGCTGCGGTTGGTGCTGCTGGGCGGCGAGCACCCCGCCGGCCGACGTTGGGCTGCCATCACCCGGGACAGGCGGGTGGTACGGCGTCGGCGCCGGAGGCGCGTCCTTGGAGCCCCCAAACATGTTGGACAGCCGCTTACGGCTCTTGGCCGATCCTATAACGGCCGACGTCGCGTCCGCCTCGGCCTGCGCGGCTATCGCAGCGGCTTTGGCGGCCCGGAGCCGGTCTTCGGCTTCCTGCCGGGGGCTCGCAATTGAAAGGACGACCCAGAGGTGGGTCCACGAGCGCGAGCCAAACGTTCGGACATCGAACCAGCCGGCGAGCGTCGGCGCGGCCGGCGTCAGCTGCGGACCGAGCGGGGCCTTGAGTGTCGCTCGGATCAGGTGGCCGGTATAGACTTCTTGTAGGCGCGAATTCTCCCAGCCAGCGAGGCGGATGGCAGCGACCCATCTGCACGCAGACGACTCGTTAGCCTTCCTCGGAATTCGATGACTGGGAAGCGTCGAATGAGTTTGCGACTCACTCGTTGCGATCTGCCTCGCTCTCGCACGAAAAAAGGACGGCATTGAGTCCGGCCGAGTTGACCGAGAAGACAAAGGGGTGCGGCCGGTCGTCGCCCTGGCTCTTTGCAAAGTCGGTCGGCGGAAGGGCCGGGACAATGTCGACGTAGGCGTCGGTCTAGAAGAGGTGAAGGGGACGGCGCGTTAGCCCTTGTCCGAGGAGCCGAGGCGAGAAAGCGGGCGGACGCACGATGTTGGTTCGTGTCGGATGACGGTCCTCGCCCCGCGCATTGTACTCGGCGACCTCCTTCATGTCCCACGAGTCTGCACGCAGTACACAGAGTGTTCCCCCTTCAACTTGGTCAGTCGAGCTCTAGTTGCAAGGGGGCCAAGCCGAAGGAGAGCACGCACGGAGGACGACGCCCCGGAGCTCGAGCCACGTCTCGCGCCAGTCGTTCGTCTCCGAACCAGGCACGCCGACCTTCGGATGCTTGCCGTCGAGGCCGTACATCTGCAGGCTCCGGACCGTCGGCGGGCTCGTCCGATAGACCTTGTCGGGCTGCGCGGCCGCGAGAAGGTGAATCGCATGCCGGAGGCCCTCGGCCGCGGCCGCCGAGCGCTGTGCGTCGATGCCGGTGCCTGGCGGAGCAGGACCAGCGGCGGCAGGGGGTGTCGGGGCTGGCGAGGGGAGCTGCTGCGAGGAGGCAGAGCCGTTGGCGTTGGCGAGCGGTGACGAGCGGGAAGTACCGTTGCTCGCGAGCCGCTGGGCAGCCTCGCGCCGGCCGGCCTCGACCGCCTGCGGGTCGTCGACCTCGCCGCCGGCGGCGGCGTCGTGCGTCGAGAAGCGCGAGGTCGTCCGGTTGAGCAGACCACCGAAACCGCTGCCGTGCTGAGCCGGCTGTTCGGCTCCATCGTGGCCCTTGGCGCTCGCCCCAAAGCCAAAGAAGGAGCCACGTCGGCCACGCTTGCTGCTGCTGCCGCCGGCGGTGCCGTCAGCGTCGGCGCTCAGCTCGACCGAGGTCGACGACCGCCGAGGGCCCTGGAGCAACGGCCGGCCGTCGATCGACGACGTCTGCGAGGGCTGACGCTGGCCGTGTGCCGGCAGAGGGGGCGGCGAGACGACGGACGACGACCGGCGGTCCCGGTCCTTTTTCCGCGAGAACATGGCGGAGGAGGACGAGGAGGCGCGCGCGCGCGCGATGGCAGAGGGGTGGGGGCGGTGACGAGGGCCCGGAGGGAAGGGTGCGTCAAGGGTGCGTCTCGGGACCGGGTTGAAATTCAAGGCGGGGGTCGGAAGGGAGTACGCCTGGACCTGGAACGCGAGACTGTATAAGGAGGCCGAGCTGTCTCGAGGAGGCGTAGAAACGGCGAGAGGGAGGAGCACGAGCAGAGCAGCTGGAGGAGCTCGCTCCGAAGAAGCCGACCGACGAACGGTGACCTGACCGCTGCGCGCGGCCGCGGCCCTCAAAAGTCCAAACTGAGACGGTCTTCCCCCGACGGGGGTTGCGACCGGCATACCGGCAAGGGAAGCTGCCGAACCCCGTGCGAGCAATTGGCCGGCCCCTTCTGTCCTCACCCTCCCACCCTCACGGCTTGCCCACTCTCCTCCCCTTCTCGCAGCTCTCCCACCTCACACACACCGACGCACGCGCGATGGCCGACGCTCAGCAGTCTCCTGCCATGAAGGAGTTCACCAAGGACGAGGTCGCCAAGGTCGGCGCACCCCCCCGCGTGCTCGTCTGAGCACCCCGTCTCGGCAATCACGCGCTGATGCCCCTTCCCTCCCGCCTGTCCCTGTACCACGACCTGCTCCGCCTCTGATCCGAACCCTGCTTGCACGACGCTCGCACGCCTGTTCAATGACGCTCTGCCCTGCAGCACAACAAGGAGGGCGACCTCGTGCGTTCGGGCCCTGCCGCCGCATTGCTGCTTCCCTCGTCTCGGAGGGCTGACCTGCCTCGCCCCCTCTGACCCTGTCGCAGTGGATCATCATCGACTCGGTCGTCTACGACCTCTCCAAATTCGGCAAGTTTCATCCGGGCGGCCTCGCCGCGCTCAATCACCCGGACGTCGCCGGCCAGGACGCGACCGACATCTTCTACGGCCTCCACCGGTCCGAGATCCTCCTGAAGCCGGCGTACGCCCGGCTCAAGCTCGGCGTCCTCAAGGGCGAGGCGCAGAGCATCTTCCCCCGGGCGAAGGGCGAGCTCAAGGAGGTGCCCTATGCCGAGCCCGTCCGTCCCCGCTTGACCTCTCCGCGCGACCGCATTCTGAAGGCTGACCTGGCGGTGGTCCGACCCCTTCCCCCCTCCCCTCGCCCTTCACAGACGTGGCTCACAAAGGCCTACCACTCGCCCTACTACAACGATTCGCACCGCAAGCTCCAGAAGGCGATGCGCGCGGTCGTCGACGAGATCGTCTACCCAGACGCCCAGGCCTGCGAGGACTCTGGCAAGTGCGTCGCCGCGCGCCCAACTCTCTCTTGCTCCGACGCCTGCTGCTGCTGCTTCTGCCAGTCGGCCGCGATCGCTGACAACCGATCTGGCCTCTTGTAGGTACCCGAGCCAGAAGGTCAACGACCGGCTCGCCGAGCTGAACGTCCACGCTATGCGCTTCGGCGTGAGTCTATGCTCGCCTCCTGCCGCTCTCCTGTCAGCCGAGCTGACCCCTCAGCGCGCTGGCCGTTCCGATTCAGCCCGGACCGCACCTCAAGGGCCTGACCCTGATGGACGGCCTCGTCAAGCCCGAGGAATTTGACTGTCTGCTCTGATCCGTCTTCTCGCGCGACCGGTCTACCGAGCACCTCGGCTGACCCCCCGCCTGCCGCCCCGCCGACCCTCCCCTGCACACAGACTTCCACGAGCTAGCGATCACGCAGGAGCTCACTCTCTGCGGCGCCCGCGGCTACGGCGACGGCCTCGGCGGCGGCAACGTCATTGGCCTCCCGCCCGTTCTCAACTTTGGGTCGGACGCGCTCAAGCAGAAGATTGTGCCCGAGATCTTTAAGGCCGAGAAGACGATCTGCCTCGCCATCAGCGAGGCCTTTGCCGGCTCGGACGTGAGCAACCTCCGGTGCGAGGCCAAGAAAAGCGAGGACGGCAAGGAGTGGATCATCAACGGCCACAAGAAGTGTGTGCGCGCGCACTCTGAGCGCATCGTCGGTCGGCGGGCTGAACTCTGACCGCTCCCTCTCTTGCGCAGATGGATCACCGGCGGCGCCTTCGCGTCCTACTTCACGGTCCGTCTCCTCGCTCGCGCTCCTGCTTGCGGGTGAAGAGGCGACTGACGACGTCTTCCCGTCCCTCCTGTTCCAGGTCGGCTGCCGGACCGACGGCGGCCTGACCGTCATCCTCGTCCCCCGTCAGGAGGGCGTCGAGACCAAGCAGATGACGACGCGCTACTCCAAGGCGGCCGGCACGGCCTACATCACGTTTGACAACGTCCGCGTCCCGGTCGAGAATACCCTGGGCGAGGAGAACATGGGCATCGTGCGCCCCCCTCCGCCTTCCCATCCGCGTCTCCTGTCCTTCGATCACTGACCGCGAGAATGCCACCCTCCTTCCTCTTTGGGCCGACGCTAGTACGTCATCCTGTCCAACTTCAACCATGAGCGCTGGGTCATGTGCTGCTCGTCAGCGCGGACCTCGCGCCTGGCCGTTGAAGAGTGCCTCGTCTGGGCCTCGCAGCGGCGCGTCTTTGGCAAGCCCCTCATCGGCCAGCCCGTCATCCGGCAGAAGCTCGCGAGCATGATCGCAAAGGTCGAGGCTTGCCAGTCATGGCTCGAGGTCAGTCGGAACCCCCTCTTCTCTTGCATACTGAGTTCCTGTCAGCCCGCCAGCTCACACACCGCCTCCTGCACCTCTGGCTCTCCCATAGAACGTGACGTTCCAGATGACCAAGATGTCGTACAAGGAGCAGAGCAAGCACCTGGCCGGCCAGATTTCGCTCCTCAAGATGTTCTGCACGCGCTGCGAGGGCGAGATCGCGACCGACGCCATCCAGATCTTTGGCGGCCGCTCGCTCACAAAGACGGGCATGGGCAAGTGTGAGTCTGCGACCTCTGTCGTCGTCTCGCTTCGCAACTTTCCGACGGCTTGTTGACGGTTCCCCTCTCTTTGCCGCACCAGTCATCGAGGGTTTCTCGCGCAACCAGCCCTTCAACGCCATTCTCGTGAGGTCCCCCTCTTTCTCGAGGGCTCTTTGTGGGCTTGAGGCTGACGCTTGCTTTCTTCCGCATCGGTCACAGGGCGGCGCCGAGGACGTCCTCGGTGACCTTGGCGTCCGGCAGGCCATGCGTGCCATGCCCGACGACGCCAAGCTCTGAGTGAGCGGGCCCGTGCACCGCCGGCTGACGGTCGCTCTCCCCTCCCCTCTCACACCCTCTCCTTGCCTCTCGCTCGGACTTTGTAGCGCTCTCTCCATCACGACGTCTGCGCTCCTTATTTCTTCCCCCTTGTACACTATCGTGATGCCCACCCCCATGTCCGACCCCCTTTCCCTTGTGCCCGCTGCGTCGACCGACGCGACCCAGCCAACAGCAGACGGCGCATGATGGATACGAGAGCTCGGACGAACTTGCCCCTTCCTTCCGAGATCGCGTAGAGCAAGGGCCGCCGGGCAGCAAACGAGGGCAGGGCGGAGGTAGGGAGAGAGCTGAACGCCTGGCCGGTCGGCTCTGCCCATCGGCCGGCAGGTGGTGGTTGTGCAGCGAGCGCGGCGACTAGGCAGCCTCCGCTCCGTCGACCGGCGGACGTGACTCGATCCTCGCCTGCTGGCGCTGGGCCTCGCGCTCGCGATCGGCATGGGCGTCTTCGGTCGCGAGGACGGCCTCCTCCTCGAGCCGGATGCGGCCCTCGCGGCTGCGGACGCGGTTGAGGGCGAACGAGAGGAGCCAGACGAGCGGGTAGAGGATGACGAGGGCAACGAAGAGGGCCTCGAGCGCGGTCGTCTTGAGTGGCTTAAGGAAGAGGGCGATGAGCAGGTAAGGCGCGGCCACCGTCCAGACTGCGCGCGGGGCGGAGCAGAAGTACGTCAGTCGCAAGTAGCCGCGCGGGTCGAGGGTGCCTGGAGGGACGCACCGGCATCGCGCGTGAGGAAGACCCAGATGAGGCCGACGAGGTGGCAGCCGGCGACGATGCCGACCGCCTGCCACGAGTAGCGCGCGTACGTCGCCGGGTCGCGGTTCTCCCATCCGAGGACGCTGTAGGGAGATTGGGGGGGGACAAGGCTGTCAGCGCAGCGCGGGAGAGCGAGACGCCGCGAGCAGTAGGCGTGCGCACATGAAGCCGTTGTCGAGCCAGTCGATCAGGAAGAGCATCGCGAGGAAGAGCCGCATCGGTGCGTGGACAAAGATGTAGGCGAGCCACGAGTGCGGGGCTTTGTGCATGTGAAGCGTGATGATGACGGTCGCGCTGGAGTGAAGACGAAGGCGGTGTGAGCACGCGCCGGTCTAGGCATAGATGGTCGAGCGGGTCGGCGACAAGGGATACGCACAGGTTGATGACGTTGAGCAGGATGCAGATCTCGGCCGCAAGGAAGGACCAGCGCGAGCCGAACGTCCAGAAGATGGCCCAGGCGGCCTGGAGCCAGTTGGCGATGGCGAAGCGCATGCCGACGCCCCGGATGAGCGTGTCCTTCATCTGCTCGCTCCGGGCGAGGACGAGCAGCAGGCAGAAGCCGACCTGGAGCGCGTAGACAACGAGCTGAGAGCGGTCTCGGTCAGCTCGCGAGGATGAGCAAGAGGAGGGAGCGCGGCCGGAGACGGAGGAACGCACCCAGTACGAGACGATCATCGACGTCAGCGGCGTGAGCAACGTCGGATGGGCGCGCGAGATCTCGGCTGGCGGACATCCAGGGCAGTCGACGGGCGGCTCGAGTTCAACATTCTGGTAGCGGATCCGGGCCTGCGGCGGCGGGGAGGCGGCGGGCGTCAAGGTGGGGGGGACTGACAGCTGTTGGGCTTGAGCAGGGAGGCACACACGACGTTGGCCCCGGCCGAGACGAGGAGCGAGAGCGGCGAGATGATCTGGAGGCGGACGAGGCGGAAGGTGGCCCGGAGCTCCTCCCGCGTGGCCGGCAGGTCATCGTCGTACGAGGACGGCATGTGCAAAGAGGTCGAATGGGAGAGGAGGAGAGATGATGTTGATGGTGAGGGGGGCGGTGAGTCCGTCGAGGGGCGAGAGCGGGGCGGTGTGACGCTGCCGGCCCGTGAGGACGGAGGGCTGCGCCTGGGCTTCGGAACCCCCGACGGGAACCCCGCCGCTCGAAATTCAACGAGACCCGTCGTCGGTCGTCGGCCTCGTGCGACCAGAGGCGCACGCACGACGACGCGAGCAGGAGGAGGGCATGCGATGGCAGCAGTGGGAGGTCGTCGGGACTGATTTGGCTGCCCCGCCTGCGTCTGAGATCACGCCGACCGATGAACCGATGAGATTGCAATGTCGAGAGGTCACGACCGTCTCTGCTGGCTGCATGCTGCAGCTGGATGTCGTGCTTCAGACTGTCGCCTGCGCGCGTGGGGCCGCGAAGGTCAGCTTCGAGCCAGCCGCCCCGACCAGCTCCCCCACACCGTCCTCCCTCTCTCCCTCCCTTCACCCGCCTGCGCTCTCGCTCTGCTCCTGCCCCCGGATCGCCCGGCGCTCCGTTCAAGCGACTCTTCCCCTCCAGCCCCCTTCAGCTAGCCAGGCCAGCCAGCCCCTTGAACACCAGGCGGCCCATGTCGCCCCGCTCGCCGCCGCCGACGCCTCCGGACGCGACGACGCCGCTGCTGCTCTCGCCGTCGCACTCGCCCGACAAGGACGCCGGCCGGAGCTCGCACCGGGCCGCCAGGCCGCGGAGGTCGCTCGGCAGCATCGTCCGTTCGCTCGGCGAGCACTGGGCCGGGCTGAGCGAGTATGTCGTCGGCGTCGTCATGCTCCTCCTCGTCGTCTCGCTTTGGACGACGTCCAGCTTCATCACGAGCGTTCGTCCCTGCTCCGACCTATCGAGGTCCAAGGCCGCCTTGGTCAGCTCCTCTCCCTCGTGGGCAGCCGTCGCTGACGCCCTATGCCTCACCGCCACCTCTCTTCCCTCAGGATCTCTTTGGTGCGCCCCAGACAGCCGCCTCGAGCTTACCAGAGTCACCCTGCGGCTGACACCGAGCTTCCTGCCATGCCCCAGCCGACGGCTACAACAAGCCGTTCCTCGTGACCTATCTCAACACGGCCTCGTTCGCGCTCTACCTGCTGCCGCCTTTCTACCGGCGAATGCACCACAAGACGCCGGCACCGACGCCGTCGCTCTCGCCAGGGACAACCTACGCCCGGCTGCGGTCCTCGCGCTCACGCTCGCCGCTCGCGACGCTACACCCGCCGCTCACCCAGGCGGCCTTCACTGACAGCCGGGCGACCGACCGGCTGACGACACGCGAAACGGCAAGGCTCGCCCTCCTCTTCTGCGGCGCCTGGTTCGCCGCCAACTGGAGCCTCAATAAGGCGCTCGAGTGGACGAGCGTCGGATCCTCGTGCGTCCCGTCCCACTCAGTGCGCGAGCTGCGCCTGCATGACGAGCCCTCTGACTCAAACTGACCCCCTCCCCCTCCCTCATTCTATGACAGAACGATCCTCGCTTCGATGAGCGGCTTCTTCACGCTCGCCATCGGCCGCGTTTTCCACGTCGAGACCTTCACGCCGGCCAAGCTGCTTGCCGTCTCAATCTCGTGGGTCTGGTGACGTCCATCTGCGTCTGACTGCCCACGCTGACCCGCCGACGCCAACTCCAGCTTCTTCGGCGTCCTGCTCGTCTCCTCGGCCGATTCGTTCTCGCCGACGACAGCGCTCGCCACCGCGCTCGACGTCGACATCCCGCACCCCTACCGGCTGACGGGCGACCTGCTCTCGCTCCTCTCGGCCCTCTTCTACTCGATCTACCTGATCCTCCTCAAGGTCCGGATCGGCGACGAGCGTCGGATCGACATGCAGCTCTTCTTTGGCTTCGTCGGCCTCTTCAACATTGTCGCGCTCTGGCCGATCGGCCTCGGCCTCCACCTGCTCGGCTGGGAGACGTTCGACTGGCCCCGGGGCGGCGCCGTCTGGGCCGTCCTCGTCGGCAACATGTTTATCACGCTCATCAGCGACTACCTCTACGTCAAGGCGATGCTCAAGACGACACCGCTGGGTGCGTGTTGTGGCGTCAACCTCCTCCGTCTTGCTCGCGGTTCGCTGACTGCCAGCTCCGTCCGCCCCGCAGTTGTCACGATCGGCCTCTCCCTGACGATCCCCTTTGCGATCTCGCTCGATCTCGTCCGGGGTACCTCGACCGGCGGCGTCCAGTCGCTCCTCGGCGCCGGCCTCGTGCTCGCCTCGTTTGGCTTCATGGGCGTAGAGGGCGCCAAGGAGAGCGATGAGGATGCGCGGCCCGGCGAGGCCGACGGCGAGACCGACCTCGAGCGCGGCCGGCCGAGGAGTCGGCGTAGCAGCGGGTACTCCTCGATGAGCTCGCAATCGCGATAGACAGACGACTCCTGATGTGCTTCTTCTCTGTGATGACCTTGACGACCTCAAGTATCGCCTCCTTCCCACAACCGTCCTGAGGCGAAGTGGGAGGGGGGATTAGTAGCAAGTGGAGCGATCGCCCGCGCCAGGACTCATCGGTTCCCCCCCTTGCGCGCGCAGAGGGACGCGCCCCGGCGCTCGACGGGCTCGAGCGGGCCAGCTCGGCTCTCTGTCGTCCACGATCTCCTCTGCATCCCCGCCCCAATCCTTAGGATAGAGGGCCCCAGGGGACTAGCACGCCAGTCATGCCTGCCGTCACGCGTCACTCACAAGCGAGCGAGGCTCAGAGCTCTCCGTGCGTCCCTTCGGCAGCTGGCGGCGCATACAGCCGACGAGCTCACCTCTTGTGCCCCTTCTCCCCTCTCCCTCCGTCCGATCTCACGCCCACAGCGTGCGCGAGAGCGAGGGCGAAGCCGAGATGCTAAGCGATGCCGAGGCTCCATCGGCTGCTCCGGTCACTCCCGTCGAGCTCGTCGACGACGAGGTCGAGGACAAGAAGCCAGCGCTGACGCAGGACGAGGACCGAGGTGCGTGCGGCGCAGGAGCTCAGTCGAGCTCGGGAGCGCCGGATAATAATGCTGACTGCCGGCCCCTTGCCCCTACCTGGTCGATTGCAGGCTCCGAGAAGTGAGCAGCAGCTCTGGGTGTGCTATCTCACTGTCGATTACGCTCACTGATCAGATGTCGCCGCCGCCGCCGCTGCTGCTCACCAGCACGTTCCGCATCCTGGTCGCGACCGACTCGCACCTCGGCTACAACGAGGACGACCCCGTGCGCGGCCAGGACTCGTTCGTCGCTTTTCGGGAGGTGCTCGAGCTCGCACGGGACAAGGAGGTGCGTCCTCCTGCTCCCTCCACGAGCCTCACATGATGTCCCATGCTGGCAGCCAGCTGATGACTCGCGGCGATGCGCTGCCCCCCTTGGCGGGCTGACAGGTCGACTTCCTCCTCCTCGCCGGCGACCTCTTTCACGAGAACTACCCGTCAAAGTATACGCTCCGCCAGACGATGGCCCTCCTGCGTGAGTTTACGCAGGGCGAGCGGCCGGTCCGCATCGAGCTCCTGAGCGACCCGGACGAGGGCAAGGTCGGCGACTGGGAGTGCGCACGGTCCTGCTGCGCCTCGACCCCGCCGCCCGACCAGAGCGCTGAGGCCGTTCCTCTCTCCTCCCCTCAGCTTCCCGACGGTCAACTACGAGGACTACAACATCAACGTCAGCCTGCCCATCTTCTCGATTCACGGCAACCACGACGACCCGACGGGCACCTACGAGGTGCGGACCCCGCCCTGCGCGCCCGCGAGTAGGCAGCCGGCGTCCGAGCTAACCTCTGCTGCACTTGCGTCAGTCCGGCGCGCTGAGCTCGCTCGACCTCCTGTCAACGGCCGGCCTCGTCAACTACTTTGGCAAGACTGACCTGCCAAAACACACCAAGTACGACAAGGACGGCGCGCCGATCGGCCTGACGGTTGAGCCCGTCCTCCTCCGTAAGGGCACGACCTCGCTCGCCCTCTATGGCATGGGCAACGTCAAGGACGTCCGGATGAACGCCGAGCTCCGTGCCGGCCGCGTCACGATGCGCAAGCCGATGCCGCAGGAGGGCGTCGAGTGGTTCAACATCGTCCTCGTCCATCAGAACCGGTGCGCGGCGGGAGCTGCCTACACATTGCCCCGCCCTCGCTGACGACCGCCTCTGCCCGTCGCGCCTCCAGGGTCGCCCACAACCGCAACGAGTTCGTTCCCGAGAATATGTTTGACGATCAGACCGACCTGGTCATCTGGGGCCACGAACACGACTGCCGGATCGTACCCGAGCCGGTGGCCGACCGGCTCTACTGGATCTCGCAGCCCGGCAGCAGCGTCGCCACCAGTCTGTCCGAGGGCGAGGCGCTCGAGAAGTAGGAGGCCGCTCGCTCTCGTGCTGCTCTTCGAGTGACCGAGTTCTGACGCAAGCGACCTGCCCGCCCTTTGTCTTTCGCACAGGAAGGTCGGCCTCCTCCTCGTCCGCGGCAAGGAGTTCATCCTCTCGCCGATCCCGCTACGGACGGTCCGGCCGTTCGTGATGAGACACCTCGTCATGGAGGACGAGGCTGAGGAACACGGGCTCGACCTCGAAAACAAGGCCAAGGTGACCGAGTTCCTGCGGCAAAAGGTACGTCTTGGCAAAATTTACTGTCGGCGAAAGGCTCGATACCTCGCTAACCCAACCGATCCGCATCCTGCCAGGTCAAGGAGTGCGTGGCTGAGGCGCTTGCAGAGTGGGACGCCAAGAATGACCCGGAGCACTCGGGCTCGCAAGATGTCGACGCGCCGGTCAAGAAGCCGCGGCCGCTCGTCCGCCTGAAGGTGGGTTTACAACGGCAGATGCTCCCGACAGTAGCTCAGGCTGACGGCTAGGGTTCTGATGGCCGGCAGGTCGAGACGACGGGCATGTCGCTCATCAACCGAGCCCGCTTCGGCGAGTCGGTCAATACGCTCGTCGCCAACCCGGGCGATATCCTGGCCTTCTACCAGAAGAAGAAGGCCGTCCAGCGGCGCGACAAGGTGACGGTCGACCGGCCCGACCTGCTCGAGGTTGGCGACGAGGACGACGAGGGCTCGGGCAAGCCCAAGGTGACGATGGCCGACCTCGTCAACAAGTACCTCGCCGCCCAGGAGCTCAAGGTCCTGCCCGAGCAGGGCATGGAGCTGGCGGTCGAGCACTTTGTAAAGGGCACCAAGACGGCCATCAAAGAGTGCGTCGATCAAGGGCTTGAGCGCTGATCGACCGCCCTGCGGCTGACCGTGAGCAATGCGTGCACTAGCTTCGTCAACGCGACGCTCCAGACATACCACAAGAGCGCCGACCGGGGCAGCACCAAGGAGGACGGCATCGAGGCCGAGGTGCGGCCGCTCTCGCGCTTGACTGGGCCTGCCCTCTGCTCGCAATGGGTGTCCTGACGTCCGGGATGGTCCCCCTCGCGCCCTCCTTTGTTCTATGTAGCTCGAACGGCAGAAGTCGCTTGCCGCTGTCGAGATTGCCTCGCAGCAGCAGATCGGCGCAGGCCCTTCAAGGCCGGCCAAGGCTGCGGTACGTCGCCTCACCCTCTTGCCTGCTCCCTTCTGCATTTCTGACGCCACTTGCCGCACATGCAGACCAAAGGCCGCGCTGAAGACGACGACATGGACGAGTCGGACGCGTCATCCGCCCCCAGTACTCGGGGCAAATCCAAAGCCCCGGCCAGGAAGGCCGCGCCAGCTACCAAAGCGGCCGCGTCCAAGGGCAAGAGCAAAGCCTCGGCCAAGGACAAGCTGGTGCGCTTCGTTTTATCCAACTCTGTCTAGCATGTGAGCGAAAGGGCGCTGACGTCCTCTGGTCGCTGCCATAGTTTGATGACGAGGAGGAGAGCGAAGGAGATGTCGTCATGATGAACGACGACGATGACGACGCGCAGAGTATGCTCGACGACTTTGACGACGACGACGACGACGACGAGGACGATGCGCCGCCCAGGCGGGGCGGTAAGAAGACACCTGCAAGGTCAGGCCCCTCCACTCCTGCCCTCCCTTCTCCCATCTGGCTGCGCTGACATCCCACGCCACACAATAGCAAGGCCAAGGCGCCAGCGAAGAAAGCAACGCCTGCGGCCCGGGCCAGGACGCCCGCGTCAAGTAATCGGCAGTCGCAGCTCTCGTGCGTTTTGCCGTTTGTCTTGCCGCAGCCAACCGCGCCAGCTGACAACCCTTGCCTTCGGCCATCAGCTTTGCGCCGCCGCCACGGGCGACGACCTCCCGGGCGGCGAAGTCAAGACCGACTGTCGTGCGCAGCCCATCCATCTTGCACCACTCGAACGCTGGCTGATAGAGCTGGTCATTGGGACCAACATCTCCCGCAGTACACGCTCGACAGCGACTCTGAGTGATCGTGGCGCAGACCACCCTCGCTGCGGTCGCCGTCAGCCAGGAACGCATCGGCATCAGCCCACGGCGCTCAGAAGACGACTCTCGTTTCAAAGAGCAACAGAGCCGTCAGCGATCCGGACCTTTCGCGGCGAGGGATTACCGCCCACATGCCTGCCCTCCTGGTCCCTCACGTACTTGCGGCTGTACCGTTTCGCTCGCCTTCGCCCCTGCCGCACGCACGCTGCCCACTGCTGCACGCCCGCCGTGATTCTCATGCACCTCTCGAGCCAGATCTTGGTATCCCTGCCTTCTCCCTGCACTGGTCGGCCGAGCGAGACCGCGGCGAGATTTGGCTGTGTCGTCAGCTGCTTCTCGGCCCGGGACGGCCTCTGCGCACCGGCCGGCCGCTGCGGGTCGGGCGGCTCAGCAGCAGCCTTTCCACCCTCCGACCACGACTGCCCCTCCATCGCTCCCTCTGCTTCCACCACACCTCTCCCTCTCCTAGACAGGCGCTCAAGCATGGGCAGGCGGACGAATCTGAAGAACAAGGCGATTGAGCTGCTGTCGCCCAACAAGACGCTGCCCTCACCGGAAGAGGCGGCGGCCCAGGCCGAGGCCGAGCGCCAGCAGGAGGAAGAGAACCTCGCAGAGTACCGCAGGCAAGAGGCCGCCGAGCTGGAGCGCCTCAAGGCCGAGAAGGAGGCCGCTCCGGAGCCCGGCGCGGCCGAGGGTGCTGGCCGGAAGAAGAGCAGCAAGGACCGCTTCAAGGAGCGCGAGGTCGGTCGCCCCTCCCCTTTCGTCTCACCGAGCTGAGCTCGTCCCTCCACCTAGGTGCCGCGCGGGCTGACCCTTCCCCCCACCTTCCGTCGGCATCTCCTCCTGCTGTTTCGTCCTGGCAGGCTCGGAAACAACAGGCCCTGCTCGAGTCGCTGCCACCGGCTGATGAGGCACACGAGAAGGCCATCATCCGCGCCAAGGCTGCGGAGGAGGCCTCGCTCGACAAGACGCGGAAGGCACTCGGCCTGATCGAGTTTGAGGTGCGTCTGGGCCGCGAAGACGCAGCTCTGCCCCTCCCCCGCCTAGCTCACTGACCTAACTCATCCGCTGCCGCACCAGATCCAACCCGACGGCCACTGCCTCTACTCGGCCATCGCGGACCAGCTGACGATCCTCGGGCTCATCCCGGATGGCAAGGTCAGTCCTCTGCGGTTCCACGCGCGCCTGTCAGCAGGAGCTGCGCCCCTGACGCCCCGCGCCCCCCTTCGATCGCCCCTCGACGGCCCGGCAGAACAAGCACGAGACGACAAGGGATGCTGCGGCGAGCTACATCGAGGCGCACAAGGACGACTTCCTCCCTTTCCTCGCCAGCCCCGTCGGCGAGGACGCGGCGGGCGCGACGAACGACGGCATAATGACCGACGACGAGTTCGTCCAGTACATCGCCAACGTTCGCAACTCGTCCGAGTGGGGAGGCGAGCCCGAGGTGCGCAATTCTGCTGATTCTGCCTCGCTGCGAGTGGCTCGAGCCCTGACGGCCATCATCTGTCCGCCTTGCTGGCCTCCTGCGTTCGCCTCGCTTTTGCAGATCCAAGCTCTCAGCAAGCACTTTGACGTGCCGATCCACGTCGTCCAGGCCGCTCCGCCCTTTATCGTCTCCCACTCGCCGATACCCGAGCAGAACGGTGCGACGTCGGCGGCCGAGAGCAAGGCGCTCCGGGCGGCGCGCATCACGTTCCATCAGCAGATGTACGGCCTCGGGGCGCACTACAACTCGCTCCGCGAGCCTCACACGTCTGTCCCCGAGCCGGTCGTCTGAATCGGCCCTTCCTATCCCGCCTTCGCCGCGCCTAGTCAGCGGCCCTGTTAGTCATGACGATCATCCGAGGGCCCGTCGGAGACATGGGAATGCGAAGGGCTCTGGACCGAGTGCGGACTCGACGAGCGAGCGAAGGCGTGGGCGGCGAAACCCTAACGTCGGCGCCCAGGCTTGGGCTCATGCCCCCTACACGAAACCTCTCAGCCTTCGGTCATCGTGGACCAGGCTCTCCTGAGGACACCCTCGTCCGTTCGACGATCGTTCGGCACCCTCCCGTCGCTCTTCTCTCGCCGTGTGCTCTCGAGCGAGAGGCGCCGTCCCGACGCACAGGCACCTGCCTGAAACGGATGCCCCTTTTTCTAGCGCGCGGTCGCGTCGGCTGACAGGCACCGACTCGCGCGCCTCCTCCGCCCAACGCGCGCCCCTTGTCCGATCAATCGCCGGCTTCGGAGAGGCTCCCGCTCAGAGCTGTAGGCTAGCCTCTCTTACCCCATACCAGCTTCTACCGAGCTTCAACACACCTCCTCAAGACGGCTTATCCCTCTCGAACCGCACCTGATGGTCCCTCCCTTCGACCCGGCCCACCGCGTCGCCCCGTCGCCGGACGACACCTCGGCGAGACGGCCGCTCGCCCTGCTGGCCCTCAGACCTCTCCCTGCGAGAGCGACACGTCTCGTCTTCGCTCTGGGAGCGGCATGCATGGCCGTTCTGCTGCTTCAACACGTCGCCGGGATCCAGAGCGGCCGCGCGAGCACTGCCCTGAGCGTCGAGATGCCTGGCCTCGCGACCCAAGAGCCCTGGCCGTCACAGCATCTCGACTCCGAGGCAAGCGAAAAAGCCGGAGGACTGTTCAAGGGTGAGCTCCAGCCAGTTGCAGGTTTAGCACGCGAGCCTCGTGAGCAAAGTGGGCTGACGCTCGGTGGTTTCCTTCTCAAGACAGCCTGCGGGCAGACCGACAATATCTGACAGGCTTCGCGGCAGCCGGATTCACGAACCAGGTCCTCGGGGCAATGAACCTCCTCCACGTCGCCTTCCTGATCAGCCGCCTCGAAACGTCGTCGCCACCTCTCGTCGTCGTTCTGCCACCGGTAACGCCGCACTACGACCACCTCGAGGCGACGGACGACGACGACGATATCGACCCGCTCCCACTCGGCGCCGTCTTTGACCTGCCCACATTTGAGCAGGCGACAGGCCTCGCCGTCGTTGACTGGCACCACATCAAGGATGTTACCCGTCTCAAGCCAGCCGTCGAAAGCCTCGCTTGGTGGTCGGCGACTTGGTCTCAGTTCAAGCAAGCCCCTTCGTGGCGACCGATCGACGAGTGGCTCGGCATCCGTACGTGCCCTTCGTCCCGCCTGCCCCTCTTTCCAAAATCTAGTAACCGCTGACAAATTGATGCTTTATCCCTCCCCGTCTGATCTGCTCCGGCAGAGCGGATCTTGACGCCCTTGCCGCCATCGCTGCTGTCCCCGACCGACCGGCAGCCGCCTCATTTTCTCCTGCCGGCGGTCGCCGGCCTGCTGAGCCCACCCGACAATCGAGCTCACCACGACTTCCTGAGCGGCCAGTCCCGCGAGGCCGTCCACTTGATGGACCGCTGGGAGATGCCCGACGTCGACTGGCGGACGGTCTGGGGCAGTCGCATCGCCGGCTGGCGCGAACCCGACAGCGGCACCAACAAAACTATCGCCTGCATCGATGGTTCATACTTTGGCAGCGAGCGCGGCGAAGAGGTGCGCGAGATGTATCTCGGTCAGCAGCCCTTCGTCGCAGCCCCATTTGGCCCGTGGTCGAGTATCGGCCGGCACCTGCGCTGGCACGCCGGGCTCCTGGCTGAGGCAGAGGCGACGCTCCGCCTCACCCTTGGCTTGACGCACGACGACCCCGTCCCGTCCAGCCTAGCGACGATGCACATCCGCCGAGGCGACCTCATCCAGAGCTGTAAGCCCAAGGGCGCCTGGTGAGTCAAACTATGCCCTTCTCACTGGTAGCTTGCCGTCGCTAAGAATGCCTTACTTGCGTCCATCCTGCCTTTGTCAAGCGGCGCTGTCGCCGTCTACGCCAAGCGCCTCGCTGCCCTCCAGCACGATCTCATCTTGAACGGATCTAGCGACGCCAAGGACTGGCCGGTTGTCGTCACGACCGATGAAAAGGACCCCGAGTACGTCTGCGGTCCTCCTGCTTCTCGTGACGCTCCTGAAGTGACGCCTTCCTGAACCTCTGCGCGTAGGTACCTGCTCGACATCGAGGCGCAAGGCTGGATACTCGTCGATCATGCCGCGCTCAGGACCAGGGAGCGAGTCGGGCACTGGGGACCGACGCTGCTAGACGTCGCCATCCTCTCGCTCGGCACACTTTTTGTCGGTGGGTGACGCTTCGCTGGTGCTTCTGCTCCAGCTGCGCACGCGTCTGGCCTCTGACTCGCCTGCTTCCACCGACAACGCAGGCACAGACGAGAGCACGATGAGCATCCTGACCCTGCGCCGGGTGCAAGATTGGCAGGGCGGCATTGGAGGGCTTGTCAGCAAGTGGGAGAAACTCTGATCACTGAGCAGTCCCCTCCGTAGATTCCAGCCGTGACGGCCGCCCGTCCATGGCCCAACACTAGCGACGGAGCGCTGCGATCCGGATAAAGTCATGTTGCTATCCTCTCGAGCCGCGACAGGCGGCGGTGAGTCGTGAGGGGCGATGGCCCATGCAAAGAGGCAGCGGTCGCCGTCTAATCCTCGCTCACATCGCCAAACTCGTACTGACCCGCACGCTCGCGCTTAGCTAGGTTGGTTGCGGTCTCGAGGGCAGAGACGAGGGGCTTGTAGGCGCCCAGGTAGCGGACGGCCGAGTCGATCGACGCCAGGCCCTCTCGCAAGAGGTCAGAGTTGACGCTCGACGTCGGGTCGGATGCTGCAAGGGGGATGGAAGCAGACGGTCAGACCTAGAGACACATGGTCCAAAGCAGATGGGCAAACAAGCCGCACCCGTCCGGGGGTCCTTGGGGTCGATCAGCCGAAGGTGCAGCAATGGGTTCTGGATCGAGGGCTCCTTGTAATCGACGTTGGCACTGCAAAGTTTTGATTGTGTCAGCAGCAGCAGCCAGCAGACCGGAGAGGACAACAGGACGCACATGAGCTTGCGGCCCTCGGCGAGGTCGCGGAAACGGTCGAGCGACTCGGCGCCGTAGTCGGCCTCGGGCTTGACCAGCTTAACAAACGACAGCCGGGCCTCCTGCGCCTGAGGCGGGAGCGTCTTGAACTTGGGGTCGAGGGGCCGCAGGCGCGAGAAGGGCAGGACCTCGTCGTTTCCGCTGCAGGACAGAAAAGGGCGCTCATCAGCAGGTGTCTCGCCGAGACGGATGGGCAAGCAGCAGCGGCGGACGCACTAATCGATGTAGAGGACCTCGGACTCCTTGCGCATGCCGGACACGCGCTTCGTCCGGGCGCGGTACCACTGGCCGTCCTCGGAGAACTGGGCGCTGACGACCTCGCCCGGCTTGGGCGTCCAGCCGACCGGCGCCTTGGCGGCTGTCGTCTTGTGGTGAAGGGCAAACTCGCTCATCAGCTTCTCGAGCGCCTGACCCTGGTTGTTTGCCGCGTTGAGCGTCTGGACGTAGAAGGCGAACGGCGGCGTCGTCCGGACGTGCGAGACGATGACGTCCTGGTACGACGTCGGGAGCGCCGTCGCGGGCTGGAGCGAGGCCGCGGCGACCGCTTTCTCGGCCTCTTCGACCGCCGGGTCGTACGAGCTCCAGAGGCCGCGGCGGGCCTTCTTGGCCTCCTCCTCGGCGGCCATGAGCGCCTTGCCGGTCGACAGCTGCTCGGCCGAAAAGCCGTGGACCGAGGCCAGGCCGGCGCGGACGAGCTCGACGCCGACGTTCGTCGTCTTGTTGGCGTAGAGCGAGCCTACGTAGCCGCCAGTCTTGTCGGTCGACTCAAACTCGACCTCGACGTCGCGCTGCATGAACTGCGACGAGAAGCGGGCCGACTCGGGTCCCCAAGGCTCGGACTTCTCGCCAGCGCTACGAGCGGTGCGCGGGGCGCCTAGACGGGGAGGACGACGCGAGTCAGCGCTCTCGCCCGGGGGTATCGCAGTCTGACGCGCAAGTGCAACCACTCGCGGATGCCGGCGAGAACGAAGGTGAGCTTCTTGTCCTCCTTGGGCAGCGTCACCTTGAAGCGGGAGCCGGCGGCGACAAATTCGACGATGGCAGGCTGCCGGCCGGCGCGCTTGAAGAAGGGCAGGAACTGGGCGGCCTTGGCGCCGCTCTCGGAGGCGTCGATGATACGGGGCAGCGTCTTCTCCTTCGGGTCGTGGATGCCGCGCGACTCTGCGAGGGCGGCCTGCTCGGCCGTGATCAGCTCCTGGATCTCGGCGCTCCGGTCGTCGTCGTCCTTGCGGTGCCGGAGGACCGAGCACAGGCCCTTCTCGATCAGGAGCTGAGCGATGTTGCTGCGGAAGCGAAGCGGGTGAGAGGATCGGAGTCAGCGACAGGGTCGGCGGATGAAGGGTCGAGGTTCGCCAGGACGCACGTGTGGCCGCCGCCAAACTTGATGGTCACGCAGGTCTTCTCCTCGAACTCGCCGTCGGCAGCTAAGAAACAGGGCAGCCCGGGGATGACGCATCAGCATCGTCCGTGAGCAGCAGCCGACGGCAGACACACGCTTGACGTAGTCGACCGTCACTTGGACGGTTTTGCCAATGAGCTTCTTGCGAGCAAGCCTGCGGAAGCGTGGATTCGTGAGCACCGCTACGACGATGGTTTGGCTACCAGTTTAGTTTGAGCAGAGAAGAACGCACTCCTTGCCCTCGTTGGCCCAAAAGGCGAGCTTGGGGTCCGTCGCCCTCGGTGCGCGCACGCTCGACAGCTGAACGCGCCGCTCGCCGCCACCGAAGACGTTGGCATCGCCGCTCTCGACGATCGAGACGCTGTCGCCGCTCCAGACGCGGGTGACAACCGCCTGGAAGGTCTTGCCCTTCAGGAGCGCTGCAGCGCTCGGCCCGGCCGGAGCAGACGCCTGGGCGGCACCGTTGGCGGACGGAGGAGCAGCCCGGGTCGGCTGCTGGAACGACTCCCAGATGCCCTTGCGGCCATCCTTGGCCGCCTTCTCGGCAGCGCGGAGCTTGTCGAGGCCACCGAAGGAAGAGAGGAGACCGGCGTGCCAGTCGAGCACCTTGGCGAGGCCGGCCTGGACGAGGAAGTCGCCGATCGAGCCCTGGGGCGCACGCACGAGGCCGATGAAGAAGGCCGGCGCGCTTGCTTGGCTGCCGTTTGAGGCGGCGCCGTTGTTGCCGTTGGGCGCTCCGGGCATGGGCGACTGTCCGATCGAGGCCGGCGACGAGATGAGAACGCACTTGACCTCGCGCTGAAGGAGACGCGACTCGACAAAGAACTTGGACTCCTCGGCGAGGGGCTCGGCAGCGTACGTCGCCGCGTCCGACGACGTCTTGGGCGCCTTGAGGCCGGCGAGCGAGAGCGTGACGAACTGGTGCCGCTGGGGAGCAGCAGGTGCCGGGGCGGCGCTGCTGCTAGCCTCAGCGTTGGCCTGCTCCGAGGCACCCTCCACCTCCTCGCCCTCAGGCGCAGGGGCCGACGGGGCCGGTGCAGGCGCCGGCGTACCGGGCAAAATCAGACGCAGCCGCATGGTCGACCCGTCGCGGACGCTCTCAACGATCGCGTCGATCTCCTTTCCGCGCTGTTCGACGAGAAACGCCTGGGCGGCATCGCCGCTCATGCCAAAGCTGACCTCGGGCCGGGCCGTAGGACTTGCCTCGTCGGCCCAGAGCCCGACTTTGGCCTCCTTAGCCTGGGTCTCGAGCGTCCGGAGCGACTCCTCGTCGGCGGACGACGCGGCGTCGCGCACGCGGGCGTAGCCAGCCGAAAGGAGCAGGTGCGCGAGGTCGCGCGGGGGCTGACCGGGACCGAGCGGCGCGAGCAGCACTTGGCCGTACTCTCGCGGTGCCTCCTGATGGAAAGGGCGGGTCGTCAGCCGAGCCGCAGCTTGAGCCAGCGCAGCACAAGACCGATCACACGCACGCCATTCGAGCCGCCGACGCTGGTCGCAACCTTGAAGGCGACCTCCTTACCGACGACGAGCTTGCGCACAAACTCGCGCGCCTCAAACGCATAGGGCTCATCCTCGCGCTGAGCCGAGCCGAGTCGCGGAGACGAGAGCGAGGCGAGATGGAGGACGCTGAGGTTCGATCGATCGTGAGTCGGTGGCGCATGCGTTGGCGAGCGATGAGGGGAGGCGGTTGAACAGGGCGAAAGCAGTTCCTTTAGCGTTAGCACGTCGCACGCAAGTACACAAATGTCCAGGGGCATTTTGGAGGGACAGGCGTCCAGCGGGCGAGCCCTGGCGTGTCCGGGCCGGCATCGGCCCGCACGCGAGGGCAGAGGGAAGGCGCACGCACCGCTCCTTTGGCGGCTGGCCGTTGACCGGGCCGGCCTTGTGCCTGAGCACGACAGTGTCGCCGGACAGCACGGCTGCGAGAGGTCACAAAGCAGCGGGCAAACAGTCAGTTGGGCTGCTTTGAGGTGTCAATGGTCGGCAAGGGGGCTCACACTTGACGATCTGCCACGGTCGTAGGGAGCGGCGACGCGAGAGATGGTCGCGAGGGCGAGGAGGATCAGCTGCTGGCAGGTCGACCGCCGGCCTCGTAGCGCCAACAAGATGGAGAGAGACTGACCGCCTTGAGCTGCTGAGGCTGAGCCATGATGATTATGCAATGAAAAAGAGTGTATCTGGAAAGGGGAGAGGGGAGGGAGATGGTGCAGAAGGAGGGAGGGGCGAGTGCTGGGCTCAAGCAGGCTCGAGGTCGGGCGCCCGCGCGGCAGGGGCTGCCGTTTTGCCTCCGACGGCCTTTGGATCTCGGCGCGGGCGCGCGCCCGCGTCGCGTCCATCCTCGTCGTCCTTGCTCCCCCTCGCTTCCGTCCCTGCCTCTCTCCCGTCCTTCGCATTCAGCACTTCTAGCCGGAGCAGGAGACTGCGATGGCCGACGATCGAGACGAAGCATCTCCGCCGCCGGCGGCGCTTGGGGCATCCACCGCGCTGCCGCTGCCGCCGCCGCCGCCGTCGCCTCCCGCGCCGCCGGTCGACGCAGGAGCCGCCTCCCCTGGGTCATCGTCAATGCCTCTCGCTGCTATCAACCTGCCCGAAGGTGCCTCAACTGCCGAACCTGCGACGGTAGCAGAGATGTCTCAACTTGATGTCGACACGCCTGGCTCGCAGGCGCTGCTCGAGACGCTCTTCCCGAGCGGGTCCGAGGGCGGCTCGCCGCCTCCGTTGCGGCGTCGGCCGACGCGTTCGCCGTCACGCGAGCCGGCGCAGCTCGACGGCAGCGTCGTCGCTGAGGGCAGCAGCGGCGCTGGCCTGCACGGCGGTCGAGAGCAGGCTGTCGTCAACGGACAGCCCTCAAACTTTTCGTCCCCTGGTCCTCCGTCGCCCTCAGCCGAGTCATCGCTCCCAGCCGAGGCGATCTCGTCGCTCGCCGGCCCGTCGTCGCACGAGCCCGCGCTCCCGCCTGCTTCTCAGCAGCAGCGCAATGCCTCTCCCGGCCCATCACGCCCATCGCCGCTGCCGCCTGCTACCTCGAAGACGTCTGCCGTCGTCCCGCCCGAGCCGGCGGCCGCGGCGGCGGTGCCGAGGCTCAACCTGCCGGTCGTCTCGTTCCGGATCGTCGAGCGCCCGCCTCGGCCGCCGACGTCAGCGGTTGCCCAGTCGTACGGCTACAACGCCTCGGGCCCCAATGGCGGGCCGCCGCTGTTTGTCCAGCCGATCCACCTGATGCGCTCGGTCGACCCGATCGAGTCCGATCTGATGGACCAGGTCGAGTACGACATGGACCCGCAGGACTACGCCTGGGTCGAGACCGTCAACGCGTCGTACCGCAAGGGCCCAAATGATCCAGTGCCGAACGTCCTCTCCGACGAGTTCTTTACGATCGCCCTCGACCGGATTGAGAAGGAGTGGTGGGAGTTGACGAAGCGGATCCCGAACCCGCGAAGCCAGATGCCGAGCGAGGAGGAGGCCTGCGCCATCTGCGACGACGCCGACGGCGAGAACAGCAACGCCATCGTCTTCTGCGACGGCTGCAACCTTGCCGTCCACCAGGGTGAGGATCTCCTCAGTCCTCCCTCGTCATTATGTGCGCTGCCCTTCGCGCTGACCAGCAGCTTGTTCCGGCTCTCCCGCCCGCACAGACTGCTACGGCGTGCCCTACATCCCGGAGGGCCAGTGGCTCTGCCGCAAGTGCACCGTCTCGCCTGAGAACCCCGTCTCATGCGTCATGTGTCCCTCGGAGGGCGGCGCGTTCAAGCAGACGACGACGGGCAAGTGGGCGCACCTCCTGTGCGCCATCTGGATCCCCGAAGCCGGCGTCGGCAACACCGTCTACATGGAGCCGATCGACGGCGTCGAGATGATCACCAAGCAGCGCTGGAAGCTCGTGCGTCGCTCATGCCCCGGCCCCTCCCTCTTTTCAGTTCGGCCGTTTGACCCTCTGCCCATCCCGCTCTCTCAGAAATGCTCGCTCTGCAAGAAGCCTGGCGGCGCGTGCATCCAGTGCGAGAACAAGTCGTGCTACACGGCCTTCCACCCGACGTGCGCGCGCGAGGCCGGCCTGCTCGGCAGCATGAAAACCTACGGCGACACTGGCGGCGTGCTGAAAGCCTACTGCGAGCGCCACATCCCGGTCCGACCCCCTCCGTACTGCTGCCTTCGCCGCCCTCACGACTGCGGCTGACTTGACACTTTCCTCTCCTTGCTCTCGACCCGCCAGCCCGCCCTCAAGGTGACGAATGACGCCAAGCGCGCCCTCTATCATTCGAATCACGCAAAGAAGACCAAGAAGTCGGCCCGGGCGCACGCAAAGGGCTACGAGGTCCCGCCGCCGCTCCTGCCGCACCTGATCCTCGACAGCGTGATCGAGTACTGCCGGCGCCTACCCGGGCCTGGCGGTCGCAAGCGCGAGCTCGTCGACCGCATCGGCCGCTACTGGAGCCTCAAGCGCGAGGCCCGGCGCGGCGCACCGCTCCTGAAGCGGCTGCACCTCGAGGTGGGTCGCCGAGCACCCGATGCCCCCTTGGCGGTCTCAATCCGCCTGCTGACTTTCCCCTGCGCGGTTGTCGACAGCCCTGGACGGCCGCCGATCTGGCCAACCAGAAGACGGAGGAGGAGAAGGAGATGCAGGCAACGTACATCACGCGGACGCGCCAGGACCTCGAGCAGGTCCGCATGCTCAACGGCATGGTCCTCAAACGCGAGAAGGCCAAGCAGCGGCAGGTCGAGACGATCAGCGACCTCCTGCGGCCGTACCTCAAGCCTTGGGACGAGCGCATGTATGATCTCGTCGACAAGCTGCGAGAGTGTGTCCTCGGCCTCTGGCACAGCTGCTCGAACAGGGCGCTCTGCTGACTCGTCATCGCTCTCTCCCTGACCTGCTCTGTCCAGCTCGGATAAGCGCAAGCTCTTCCACGAGCCTGTCGATACGACCGAGGTGCCAGACTACGACAAGCTGATTGCCCGGCCGATGTCGTTCGAAACGATCGAGGACAAGCTCGTCGCCGACCGCTACCTGACCTTCAGCGAGTTTGAGGTGAGTCGACTGGCGCGACTGTGAACGTCTGCAGCGTCTGCTCTTGCCTGCTGACCTCTCACAACCCGCTGCGCACTCTCGTAGACCGACGTCCTGCTTGTCACCGACAACGCGATGACCTATAACCCGCCAGGTCACCCGGTCCACAAGGCGGCGTCCAAGATCAAAGAGGTCGCAATCCCGCTGCTGGCTGAGCTGAAGGCGGCGGTCCTCGCGAACAGCCCGATCGAACAGGTTCTCAAGCCGCACCGGCAAGCATGGGCGGTCAATTACCACTCGCTCGGTCAATCGATCCCACCTTTCCCTGAGGCTGAGATCCTGCACGAGCTGCTCGGTCCCAGTCACGAGCCGATCGACAACCTCGAAGCCCACCCGGACGTGCTCGCGATGCTCGACGAGCCGCTCGAGGACGGCTCCGGCCAAACCTTCCTTGACTCGCTCTTCGATTACCGCTACGAGGTTGAGCCGGAACCCGAGCCCGAGCCCGCGGCCGTCCCAGCCACCGGCCAGACGAACGGCAAAGGCAAAGGCAAGGCACGCGAGGATGGCCGCACGCTGGCTTCGGGCTCGACTCGTATCCGCCTGCGCGTCCAGGACCCGACTCCGAGCGGCGACACGCCAGTCCGCCAGTCCTCGCGCAAACGACCGCGCGAGACTTCGACGACGCCCCCGCCATCGGGCGACTCGCGTCGGCCGAGCCTCGCCGAGTCTGTCGCGAGCGAGACGGTCGAGGATCCGGCCGTCGCAGAGAAGCGCCGGATGTTCACAAACTTCGAGCAGCCGACCATCCTGCCAGAGGGCACGCGCCGGCGGGCGGCGGCGGCTTACGTGCCTCCGCGCCCGATCAACCAGGCGCTTGCCGCGACTCAGCAGGAGCAGAACCGCAAGAAGGCCTCGCAGCGGCGCGAGAAGGTCATCGTTCCCCAATCTTTTGTGCCCAACGTCAAGGTCGCCAAGCGACGGCCCAAGGGCGACAAGAGTGCGTCGAGCTCTTTTCGCAGCGACGGCAACGCAGGTGCTGACCGGTCCCTTCTCCTTCCGACTCGCAGAGGACAGGAGGGACGTGTCGCCACCCCCGGCCGGTCCGACGCCGCGCTGGACGTTCGACGACGACTCAGATCTTTCGTCCCTGTCGTCGCACGTCTCCGAAGTCGAGTCCGAGTCAGAGCCCGAGCCGGCCGTCTCCGAGCCCGAGCCGCTCGAAGAGCTCCTCGTGGTCGAGCCTCGGCCGAAGAAGACGCCTCGGGCCTACTCGGTCAGCAGCGGTGACGACGACGACGAGGTTCAGGAGGTCCCGCCGCCACCTCGCCCATCCTCCAAAAAGCGGCGCCCGCCCGCCGTTCCCGTCGAGGAGCCAGCAACACCAGGCCCGGCACCGCGCGCTCGCTCCGGCGTCGCAAATCCTTCTCGTGCCGCCCTCTCGTCTCCGGCGATGGAGGCGCTTCCGCCTCCCAGGGTGACCCGCTCTTCGCCCGGCCCAGCCCTAGCGCCGGCCTCGGCCATGCGCAGCAGACCGCCGGCCAAGCAGAGCGGCCTTCGCCGTCAGCTCGTACCCGACTCGGACGAGAGCGATCTCAGTGCAGTGGCTGGGCCGGAGGAGGCTGACGACGACGACGGCTCGCTCTTCGGCGGCTCGCTCGGCGATGAAGACATCGTTGAGAGCCAAATCCCGGCCCTTATCGACGACCCGCCGCGAATCAAGTCGCAGCCCTCTGCTCTCTCCGGCCGCCGGGCCTCACTCGCAGAGCGACAGGCGTCGACGCCCAAGGTCTTGCCCAGGAGCTCGCGACGAGACGCCGAGGTCGAAGCCAGTCCAGAAGCGAGCTCGTCGACGTCACGGACGCGGTCTAACCAGCCGGCGCCAACACCCAAGACTGTGCCACGCGCCAAAGCGATCGTCAACGTCCAGATTCCGACAACAGCCCGCTCGCGTAAGGGTCTGGTCACGGCCGACGTCCCGCCAACCCCCGTCGTAGCAGGACCGACCCGGTCATCGGCACGTCGCTCGTCTCTTGCCGCGCCGTCGCTTCCGTCGCCGGCCCCAACGACCGGCAAAGAGATTAAGCAGCCCGTCGCCTCCTCGTCAACGACGACCGCCCGGCCTCGGAAGTCAATCTCGACGGGCAAGGGCAAGGCGACGGCTGCCGCGGCCCCCATCGACGTCGACATAGAGGAGTCGCTCCCGGCCGTCGATGCGAGCGCTCAGCCAATGTCGAAGCGCAATACCCGGCGCTCCTCGCGGGCTCACGGTGCCGCGTCCGATCCCGATCTCGCAGGCTTATCAGGTTTCGAGCGCGAGCCAGAGCTAGAGCCAGAGCCAGAGCCAGAGCCAGAGCCAGAGCCAGAGCCAGAGCCAGAGCAAGCACAGAAGCCCGCTTCGGGATCGGAGCAGGACGATGTCACAACCGATGCCGAGCAGCCGGCTCACATCAGTCGGCCAGTCTCGCCCGATGCGCGGTCGCCTGCAGCCGGGATGCCGTCATCCGAGGGCGAGGAGCAAGACGCGCCGGCGGACCCTTCACCAAAAAAGAAGTCGAAAAAGGCGACCGCTGCCCGCCGGGCATCCACTGGACCCGTCCGCTCCGCCGCGACGCGTGGGCGCCGATCCTTGCTTTTGGCAGCCGAGCTCGAGCTCGAAGATGAGGCCGAGGAAGACGACGAGCCGGTCCCGGCCAAGCAGCTGTCAAAGGCCGCTCAGCAGAAGGCTGCCACTGCCGCCGCCGCCGCCACCGCCGCCGCCGCCGCCCAAAGGCAGACATCGCAGCCAGCTGAGCCACCTCGCGTCGCATCGGATGCGCTAGACCCTGCACCCCTTTCGGTCGCCTCCGAAGCCGAGGTGGAGCCCGAGCCTGAATCCGAGGAGTTCGACGAGAAGGGCCGGCCAAAGCGACGGCGTGGACTGCCCAAGCGCTTTCATCAGGAGGAGGTTGTCTTCTCCGGCTCGCCGCCTCCTTCGGCCAAAAAGCAGAAGGTCCGCCGGGCAGCGGCCTTTGAAGCAACCGCTGCCGCCGGCGCAGACGAGCCAGAGCCAGCCGAGCCGAAGACGGAGCGGGAGCAAGAGGAGAACCTTGTCTTACCCCCAAGCGGAGTCTGGGACGACCAGGAAGACGAGGACGAAGTTTTCGCCCACGGCACGCTCGTCTGGTGCCAAGGTGCGTCGGCTCGCCGCTGCAATGTGCCCCTGCTCGTCCTGTTTGCTGACGCGCTCCGTTCCTCGCCTCGGCGCTGCAGCTATCGGCCACCCGTGGTACCCAGGCGAGATCGTCGTCCCGTGCCAAATCGACCACGAGGACCTCGATGAGGAGGAGATTCCGGCTGACATCCATCGCGCCTACAAGGCGGCGCGCGAGACCTGGCTCGACGACGGTGGCGGCGCGCCAGAGGGCCGGCCGTTCCTCGTCCACTTCTTTGACGAAAAGCGCTTCTGGGGCACGGTCCGGCCCAAGCAGCTCTCGCAGCTGTCGGAAGATCAGGGTGCGTTCGCAATCATAACCCTTTGGCTCGTTTGGAGTTGCCTCTGACACGCGATTGTTCAACGGGACGTTCCTACAACGACAGGCCACGACCGAGCGCTGCTCACCCACCAGACGAGCAAAAACTTCCAGAAGGCCAAGAAGGACATTCTCGGTGCTTACGAGTGCGTCGTCTTCAACCGTCAGCGAACCGTCAGCGGTGGACGGTCGAGTAGCCTGCTGATGCCGAATTATACCCTTCGCTGTACTCGACAGACGCGCCTGGGCGACGCTCGAGCCAGAGCTGCCAAACCCACTGCCGCCGTGGTTCGAGGAGGTTCGGAAGCTCGTCAGCGAGGACAAAAAGAAGAGGAAGGCCAACAAGAACGCTGCCAGGTTCAAAAAGTCGGCCGCTCCGGCTGCGGCCGAGTTGACGCCGCAGCCTGTGCCCGAGGCTGCTTCGGCCGAGACGCAGCCCGACGAGGACGTCCAGATGGCCGACGTCTCTATCGCTGCCGACGAGCCAGTCCCTCCGCCATCCGCACCGGCAATCAATGCTGCCGCGCCCGCCTCGCCCTCGGCTTCGGCTGCGACGCCCGCATCCTCGGCGACCCCGTCGGAGGGCACCCGCCGGTCTGCCGCCGCCGGCAAGGCGAAGCAGCCCCAGCCGGCCAAGCGGGCGTCGACACGCAGACGAGCGTCAGCCGTCGGTGGAAGAGGCTCAACATCGACTCTGGCTCTCTCCTCGCCAGCTCGTGCGACGACGGCCGACGACGACGAACAGGAGGAGCAGCAACAGGCGGAGGCGATGGCGGTCGATGAGCCTGCGCCTGCGCCTGTCGTCGCCACTGATGACAAGGCCGCCGGTCGGACGAGAGGTTCAACCCGCCTGCGGGGCAGGTCCTCTCAGGGCGCCAGCGTCGCTGCCGCCGCCGATGCCCCGGAGGCGGAGGATGACCCGATGGAGTGAGCAGTGGCCGACCTCTTCACGAATCACTCTTAGTACGCGTCCTGCCCTCTTTCCCCGCATGTTACCGGTCCGTGTTACCGAACTCATGAACAATTCCATCGGGAGGTGGCTTGTGGCGTGCGAGGGGGGCAAAATTGGGGTACGAGGACAGATGCGAGTCTAGACGGGGCGGCAAAGCAGCGGGCGACATAGAGAGGTGAGGGGGGAGAGGGTGGCAATAGTAGACGCCTACAAAGGGGGTGTTGGAGCGCGTGTTTTTGGCAGGTGAGGCGGGGCAGGACGGGGCAGGACAAGGGCGGGAGGCAGGACAAGGGGCAGGAGGCGGGACAGCAGGCGGAGGGAGGGTTTGCAGGGAGCAACGAGGGTACATGGACAGCGAGGGGGTAGTGCAGCAGGGAAGATGAAGGGGGAAAGGGAGAAGAAGGTGGCAGCAGACCGGAAACAAGTAGGGGGTGACCCTTCCTTCCCTACCGCCGGCTCGAACGGCCCGTCAACGAGTTGAGGCAGGCGAACGAAGCTCAGGCCTCGGCGGCCTAGTCGTACCGCCGGCTCTCGTCGCCGATGAATGGGAGGCCCTCATCGTCGTCCTTGCGTCCGCCAGCGCCGGCGCTTGTCGCGGCCGAGTCGGCCGCCTGGGCGGCCTCGACCCGAAAGGCCTGGGCGGTCGACTGGGTCGAGGCGTAGATGGCCCAGATGGGGATGAAGAACCAGGGCGCGTTGAGGCCGACAAACTCGCCCCAGTAGCTAAGGGCACGCGCGAGCAGCAGCAGCGGGAGGTACGGAGGAAGGTCAGTTGAGCTCCTCGGAAGTCGAGCGCCCGCGTTGGGAGAGAACGCACAAGATGGCGCCAGGCCGGCTGACGGCGGCGATCGGGCCCTTGAGCGATTCGTCGATGATGGGGATGCCCCAGTAGAGGACGAGGCCGTAAAGTTGGCCGAGCGAGACGGCGAGCTGGGCCGGATGCCGGAAGGGCGAGCGCGCGGGGATCAGGTGGACGGCGAGGAGTAGCGAGAGCGGGCCCCAGAAGACCTGCGCGAAGGGGAAACGGATGGGGGTGTATGCGTCAGCGGCCGTGCGCGGGGTCCAAGGGGAAGGGAGCACGCCCGGTCCATCGAGCGCCGTGGCGTGCAAGCAGCGAAAAGCGAGACGAACAGCAGTGCAACCCTCCATCAGGACGGTGAACGTGTCGGCGGTGATGTAGCGGCTGTCGGAGAGCGAGTACATCTTCCACATCTGGCTCCGGACCGAGGTCGACTGGGCCATCGTCCGGGCCGTGAAGGCAAAGTAGCCTGAAGAGCAGGGCAGGGCAGGGCGGGCGGGGATCGGGATCAGCCTTCCGAAGGGGCGACGACGACGCACTTGCCCGCTCCCCCGACGCGTCGATGTCGTCGTGCGGGGTCGCGCGCGGGGGCGGACTGCTGCGGCGAGGAGACGCACCTTCGAACGAGAGGTGGATGGCTGCCGACGCGCCGAACCTGAGCGAGATGGAGGCGAAGGGAGAACAGGCGGGGTCAGCCAAAATTGCTGAGCTGCGATCGACCCGGGCCTGAGTGTGGCTTTTCCCGGCAACGGGCGGCAGGGGGCGCGTAGGGAGGGAGAGGAGGGGGAGCAGAAGGGAGAAAGGGCCCGCGCGGGCGGGCGCGCCCGCGCGGCCAGTGTGCGACTGGGTGAAGGGGAGGATGAGCGAGAGAGCGAGCAGAGGGGACGAACCAGAGAGCCCAGCCCATGTCGCCGCGCGAGAACTTGCCGGCCGTCCGGTAGGCGACGAGCCAGCGGACGGCGAGCAGCCAGCCGGCGAGGAGGGTGAAGAAGATGAGGAGGAGGCTGATCGGGTGGAGCGTGTTGGGCACGTAGTCGGGGGTGAAGACGATGGCGATCGGGTAGAACGGGTGGGCCGGTGCGATGACGGCCTGGGCCGGGACGGCGGCGGCCTCGAGGACGGACATGCTAGAGGGGAGAAGGGAGGGAGCGGAGTAGAGCAGGGAGAGCAGGGCAGGAAGCAGGTGTCGATGGGGAGACGGTCGGAGGGGGGGGAAGACGGCGGCCCAGCTGCCTGCGCTGGCTGTGTCGGGGCGCGGCGGGCGGGGGCTCCGCAGGCCCGGCTGGTGGCGCCCGCTTGGTCCGGGCCTCGACCCGGGAGCGTCGTACCCCACCCTAAAAGAATCATCGCCGGAAGCCGAGCGAGCGCGCGACCAGACGAGACCCATACGAGGCCACGACTCGAGGGGCGAGCATCGGACCAAGTCGGGGAGAGCGCACAGTCGTCGTTCCGGGCACCGCGGTCTGCGTTCGTGGGACGAAGCATCCGCGAGCACGGAGAGGGTGGTCCCTCCCTTTCCGCCGCCGCTTGTGCGTCCGTCGTCGCGTCCGAGTCGCGCGAGGCAAAGAGTCGAGTCGACCCGGCGTCGAGCATCAGTCGTCGGGCGAGGCCGCGCATATCAACCTTCGACACGATGTCGACGCTCGGGAGCTCATTGCGAAGGCGGCTGGTTAAGGGATCCGACAGGGCATACGGTTTGGACGTAGCTCGCGATGATCGTCGATGGACCTTTGACCGTTGCCTCTCGAAGTGTTGGAAGAAGGGGCTACTGAAAGCTGACGTCGGTCGGCAGAGCTTACGCCGCCAGAGCGGAGAGGTTGGCAGTATCCTTTCTTGTGCCGCCTTCGACCTCTTCAGCGCTGTTGCAGCGTAGCTGTGAGCTTCTGGGGGCGACCGGGTCGAGACGCGCTCCTCGGCTGTGGGCGCAGCTCGCAACGACGGTCCTGGATCGCTTCGTCTCTCGACCGGCCGCTCGAAGGCTTTCCTCAGCCGCAAATATATCCCTCGCATGCTCCTCATGAAGCTTTCGCTCCTCATCTCGCCGCAGGAGCCAGGCTACCTCATCATCGACAGCTGACCCACGACTTAGAGTGGTGCTGGGACGACTCGCGCGCACGGTGATCTTGCGCCTGCGCGACAGCCAGCTTCGGCGCGGAGGGACGATCGACGAGCGCGACGACACTGCTCCCAACCGTCCTCCTCTTCCTCGCCCTGCCAAGGACCCCAGCCGTCGCCTACCGCTTCACCAGCCCGGTCAAGCCGAGAGAAGACGAGAGAGCTCCTCGGCAGCTTGCTTGCCCGACAGACGCCTACCAACCTCCTTTCGCAACTCCTTGCCTCGCCCGGTCCGCCCCCATGGCCTTCGAGATCCCGGCCCATCTCAAGAAGGAGCCCTCGTCGGCTCCGCCCGCCAACGCCTCTGCCGCCGCCGCCACCTCCTCCTCCTCCGGACCAGCCGCAAGTGGCAGTGCATCCGAGCACATCCGCTCGTTGCTCGCGCCCTTGCTCGCTGAGGACTGGCCGGCGCTGACGCCGAGCGCGGTCGGGGCGCACCGCCAGCGGCTCGAGCTCGACGCGCAGGCGACCAAGGTGCGGTCGTCCCTCTTCCTCTCTCTCGCTCCTCTGAGAGTCGCCCAGCGCGGTAGCAGGCAGTCTAGCTGACGCTTGGTCGTCATCTTCCATTCCCGGTAGACGGCTGTTCTCAAGCTCATCAGGGACAACTACGCGGCCGTTGGCTCGCAGCTAAACGGCAACCTCGAGAGCGAGAGCCGGACGGCCGAGCTCAAGCGCAAGCTCGGAGCGCTCGAGGACGACGTCGAAGGGAGCGACAAGGTCAGTAGCTCCTCTCCCGCTACTCGCCGGAGGAGAGTCATCTTTTCCACGCCGTGCTGACCCCTACTCCTTCCCGTAGTCGCTCTCCCTCGTTCCACCGCTCATCACGGCCCTCCAGGCGCACTCTGGGCTCGCCCACCGGCTCGCCCTCGGCCAACAGCAGCTCGCGCTCGCCGAGCTGCTAGCCGAATATCGCTCGACCTTTGCGCCTTTTGCTGACGGCGCCGGCGGTCGGCCAGCGCCGCTGGACCCGCTCAAGGCTGTCGGCGTTTGGGCTGCGTGTCGCCGGCTGCTCGAGCGGCCCGAGTGGGCCTGGGGCGGCAGCGGCGACGGTGGTCCACTCGAAATGCTCAAGGCGGACCTCGGCAAGAGGCTCAGGGTCGTCCGCGATCGGATCGAGGAGGAGCTCGGCGCCCTCTTTGACGGCCTCGTCAGCGCCAGCTGGGATCCCGCCGAGAGGAAGGCGGTCGTCAGTGTTCGACGGCCGGCAAGCGAGGGCGACGGACCGGCAACGACAACGACGACGGCTGACCAACTCGTCAGCGCGCTCAGCGAGCTCGGCACGCTTAATGGCCGGACGCAGACGCTCGTCGGCCGGCTCGTCAACGACCTCTTCCGGCCGGCGTTCACATCGGCCGCGACGGCCAAGCCGTGCTTTTCGTCCTTTGCGAGGTCGACCTCGGCAGATGGCTCGCTCGCGCTCTTCCATCTCGTTCAGACCGAGGACGACGGACGGCCACCGCCAGCGTCGACGGCCGATCGGGCCTGGCGGACCGAACCGAGTCTCCTCCCTGCACTTGAGTCGCTCCTCGACTTCCTTTCGACGGCGCTCCCTCCTTTGCCGACGCCGGGCAGCAACCCGCCGACCGCCGCCTTATCACCTTCGCCGTCAACAAAGGACCTCGCAGCCCTGCTCGTCCCGAAGCTGATTCCTTTGCTCGTCAGCGACCTTTTGGCGCCTTCTCTTCGGACCATTGTCAACGAGCCAGCCTCGCTGCCCGTCTTTTCCAAGAGCGCCGAGGCCTACGCCGACTGGGAGCGGCAGGCGACCTCGGGCCGCTCGACCGAGCTCGGCAGCTTTGCAGCACGCGTCGGGCCGACGTGGGTCCGGCTCCGGCGAGCCGACGTGCTCGCCCGCGCGCGGGAGCTCGTAGGCGGGACGATTGAGGGAGAGGAGAGGGACGACAGCTGGCTCGAGCGCGGGAGGCGGAACGGATGGGCAAGCTGGACGTGGGAGCGCGAGACGGTCCTAGAACCGCCAGCGCCGGCGGGACCGGCAGAGGTCGCCGAGCCGGTCGCTGTCCACTCGGAGGTTGTAGGCGAGTCGGCACCCATCGTACCCGAGCCGCCAGCCGCGGTCGACGGCGCCGACGCCGGCGACGACGACTGGGCTTTCGACGATCCTATCGATGTCGCCGGGCCAAGTTCGCCACGGCAAGCCGCGACGGCCCCAGTTGCGCCTCCCATCGAGATGGCGGTTGCCGAGGACGACGGCGCTGACGACGCCTGGGGATTCGACGAGGACGATGCTCCACCAGCGGTGCCGGCTGCCCTTCTCGCACTGGATGACGGGGATGCCGAGCCGGACGCTTGGGGCTTCTCTGGCTCGGACGACGACGAGTCGCGGCCAATCGTCCTCGGCAAGGGCGCCGGCCAGCCGCGCGAGGCAAAGCGGCTCGGCAAGGCCAAGGCCAAGGTCGGCGGCGGTACGACGAGCAGCGACTTTGGAGGGGCTCCCCCACCGCCAGGACCAACTGCAACAGCAGGCTCGAGGAGCTCGAGCCTCTCGCGCATCGACACGGACGGAGCCGACTCAAGCTCTGCCAACGCGAGCCGCACGGGCTCGCCCGGACCGGCCGTTCGCAAGGGCGCAATGAAGCTCGGCAAGAAGACCTTGAACGTCCCTCCTGTTCAGTCGCACGACGACGAGGCCCATGTAGCAGCCATGGAGATCGACGAGCGGCCATCGACGCCGATGGATCAGCCTGCTCCCAACGCCGGCCCGCGGACCATCGTCGACCGGCTCAGACTGAGCGAGCGTGTCAAGCCGCTGTTTGACCTGAGTCGTGCTGTCGCCAACGACGTCAAAACACTGCAAAGCCTGAGGTGCGCCTTCCGAGCGATCGCTCTCGGTCAGCCGACGAGTGGCTCTCTGACTCCCACTCCGTACAGTGTTGATCGTGTGCCCGCTGGCACCTTGATTGAGGCGCCCTCGGCCCTGCTTCAGGGCGTCGTCCCCGACGTCTTCTCCCTCTACCGGGCTCTCCTGCCTGTCGCCCACCAGGCAACGATCGGCTCTGGCCCGGCGCTCGCCATGCAGGCCGTCAACGACTGCGACTGGCTCGCCACCCAGGCCGAGACCCTCTTCGGCCCAAACGACGGTTCGGCCAACCGCCTGCGCCAAGCAGGCCAGCGGTGGTTTGCCGACGAGGTCGCCCGGCGCGAAGCTGCCGTCCAGCTTATTCTCGATGGCGCCTTTGGCTTCGTTGACGTCGGCGATGAGCAGCGCGGGGCCGACAGCGAGGGCGCGGTCGCCGACGCCGTCGCTCGGATCGAAGAGCTCTCTTCGTCGTGGAAGGTGCGTTCCTGGGTTGCCGTCGTTGAAGTCTAGCCCTGTGACCGCCGTAGCCAAGACTGACTCTCGCGTACCTCGGTTCGGCAGCCGGTCCTCCCTCTCGACCGAACCTATGCCGCGCTTGGCCTCGTCCTTGACAGCGCCCTCAAACGTATCCTCAGGGAGATCACCGACCTCGACGACATTACGACAGCCGAGAGCCAGCGGCTGAACGAGATGCTCAAGCTCGTCCACCCGCTCGAGGCTTTGTTCGTCGAGGAATCAGGAGCGGTGTGTCCCCCCTCCCTGCCAAGTTTGACGCGCGGATCCGTTGCTGACCGTCCGCTGCGGCGACTCTCCCTTGCCAGCCGTCGGTCGTCGTCCACTACGTCCCCTCATGGCTCAAGTTCTGCTACCTGTCCGAGCTCCTCGAGGCCTCGATGGCCGACATCACCTACCTCTTCGACTCGGGCGCGCTCATCGACTTTGAGCCAGACGAGCTTGCCCGGCTTGTCCGCGCCCTCTTCAGCGACAACACGCTCAGAGCAAAGACGATCGACAAGATCAGAGAGGGCCACCCGGCCGTCTGAGAGCCCGCCTTCATGGATTGCATGGCGCCCCTCTTGGTCCGACCTGCGAATTCAGACAGCGGTCTGAAAGCCTGTTGCCGAACGGCAGAGACCTCGTCAAGGGCGGCGGTGGGGAGTCATGACTAGTAGCAGGCCAAATGCCGGGGGAGTTCGAAGAGAGCAGGCCACAAGACCATCCTATCGTGGCCATTGTCGCCAAAAGATCGACCAGAGGGCTCCCAACGCTCGGTCCGGTTGCAAAGTGCGTCCGTCGGCGGCTGCGAGTGACGCGTCGACGAGGAACGACACCGAGGCTGGCCTGCAAGGCGACAAGAATAACAAAGGGGTCGGCGGTGACGGCGTCTCGACCGCGTCCGTCGGAGGGCTGAACTCGTCCTCCGTAGTCTTGCCCTGCAACCTCAACCTCCCGGCCCCTCGCTCAACACGCTGTCGACCCAGGACGCCGTCTAAATCCCTTCCCGGCACGCCCACCAGCGGCGTCCCCTATCCCTCATGTCGGGCGCGTCGCAGCCGCCTCCGGGCCTCGTCCCACAGCTGTACAAGGCGCTGTTCGGCCCGTCGGCGTCGGCCGCCGCGCGCGCACCATCGCTCATCCAGGTCCGGGCCCACGTTCTCCTCCGCCAAGCCGCACGGGAGGAGCAGCAGAGGGCGGCTGAGGCAGGCGGCAGGTCTCTCGGTCGGCCCATACGTCGAGCGTACGGGACCGCAGCCGCAGGCAGCTCTCGCCGTCGACCGGCGCCGGCCGGGACGGCCGCTGGGGAAGCGCGTCGGGCCAAGTCGGATGAGCGACCCAAGACGATGCCAACCGATGTAGACGGTCGAGAGACGTTTCCCGTCGACAAGTCCGACTCGTATCCGTCAGCCTCGCGAGTCAAGCCGCCGCCGGCCGAGCACGCCTCGCCGGCCGCAGCGGCTCCGGGCCCAGGTCCGACCTCGGTCATCAAGGAGCTCATGCGCTCGCCCGACCTGTACCCGCCCGACTTCCGTCCGCCCCGACTCAAGGTCGTCCTCTGCCATGGCCTCTACGGCTACGGCGTCCGCGGCCAGATCCACTACTGGGCGAACGTCCAGGACGTCCTCGCAGAGTGCGGCGTCGACCTGCTCGTAGTCGAGGTGCCGTCGTGAGTCGCACGTGCCTTGCGTCAGCGAGAGGTGCTTACAAGCTGACGCTCTGGATGCCCGCTGGACTCCAGCACCGGATCAATCGAGGAGCGAGCCAAGATTCTGCATCAGACGCTTGAAAAGCATTGCCCCGATACCGAGGTCTGTCATTGAAGACAGAGGCTGTTCATCGGGTGTACACGCAGCTGACCTCCTCCCGTTTCGCTCGTCCTTCAGATCAACTTCCTGGCGCACTCGATGGTTGGTCCTGACCGCAAACGAGCAAGCGTCAGTATCAAGGCACGCTGATACCCTCATCTTGACCTTCTGCGCGACTTGGTTCAGGGTGGGCTCGACTGCCGCTACCTCATTACGCACATCAAGGAGCGGTCGTACAAGGTCCGCAGTCTGACGTGCATCGCGACGCCGCACCGGGGCAGCCCGTTCATGGATTGGTGCTCGGTCAGTCCAGCTCAGAACCTCATAACTGCCTCTCGTCGGACCACTGCGCTGACGATGACCGGCGGACGTGCTTTTTGCAGGCCACGATCGGCCTCGGCACGCCCATCGGCCAGGTCCCGAAGGCCGTCATCTCGAACCCGCGGCCGAAGCTCGTGCCAGCCTACTCGCTCAAGACGCCCCTGCTCGCGCTCGCCGAGCCGCCTCCGCCAGCCAAGGAGGGCGAGAAAGTCGAGACGAGCTTCTTCACGACCATCATCACGAACCCGGTCCAGTCGCTGTCCAAGATCCGCGACTCGCTCCTCCGGACGTTCGACTCGCCGGCCTACTTCAACCTGACGACCGACTACTGTAACAACATCTTCAATCCCTCGACGCCAGACGACCCGGACGTCCAGTACTTTTCGATTGCCGCCCGGGCCGTCTCGATCAACCCTCTGCACCCGCTCTGGTGGACCAAGCTCATCCTCGACCACACGGCTGCTGCGGGCGAGGCTGAGAAGGATGGCTTTGCCGGTAGCAAGTACGAGGGCAGCGACGGCATGGTCTCGGTTTCAAGCGCCAAGTGGGGCGAATGTGCGTCTCTCTCTGTCAACGCTTCCCTCTGGTCGCCCAGGATGTCTGACGCGCTTCGCTGCACGGCCGCTCGCAGTCCTCGGCATCGTCGACGACTGCAACCACTGGGAACTGCGGGCAAGAAACAGCTTCCTCGAACGTCTCATCTTGAAGTTTCCAGTCGTTCTTACTAGCTCCTTTGCCCCGCCCGCCTTTTCGTCCGTTTACCACATCCCGACCTCGTCACTGTTGACGCCACAGGGCGAGCACGGCAAGGGCCCCTCACCAACGCCGTTCGGCCAATCGACCTCGGAGCTCCACTCGCCGCCGACAACCGAGGGCGGCTGGACGCTGCCGGACATCAACAAGCACGTCTCGGGTCTGATCGAATCCTCCAAGGTGCTCCTGCCGCTCCCCGAGATGCTCGACCCTCGACCGGCCACGCCAGCACCCAAGTCGGCTAAGGAAGCGCAGGCCCAGGCGACAACTGCGCGAGAGGCAGCCGACTCGCAGCGGCAGAAAGCGTTCCTCGAGTCGCAGGCCTCGGCCGGCCTCTCGATCCTCGGTCGCATCTTCCCCGGCTTTGGCGCCGACAAGAAGGAGGAAGGCCAGCCGGTCGACAAAGCTCGGCGCGTACGCAAGGAGGGCGAGGCCGAGAAGTTTGACATAGAGCGCTTCTACCGGGCGGTTATGCTCCAGTCAGTCGCGCTCCCCGCTCCTCGTCTCGGATCAGATGTCGCCTGCTAACTATCTCCCCTTGTCTCTCGGTCACAGCCTCTATAGACGAGGGCTATGAGAGATGCCCTCCGCTTCTAACGACGCGCTCTTCCGAGAAAGCACATCTATCCGTCTACATGGCCGACATGAGCGCCAGCGCCACGTCATAGAGCCGCAGGAGCAGGGCACGGAGCTCGGGGCTCGCGATGAGGGCGATCGTGAGAGCGATCACGGCTCCGGCGGCGAGCCACCGATTGCGGATCGCCTGGGCCTCTTGCTGGCCCCGGATCCGGATCGAGATCTTGACCCTGCGACCGACCTCGGCTCGGGCCTCGCTTGTGTGATATAACCGCTGCGAGGCGCGGACCCAGACAAACTTGCCCTCGGAGCAGTCGATCAGTATGTCGGCCGGTGCGTGTCGGACGCCGAAGGTCCGGCTCGGGAAGAAGAGCTCCGTCCGGGTCGTTGCGAGCTCGGCGAGCGGGAGGTCGTCGGTCGAGGGCAGATCAAACACGAGGTCGTAGGCCGACGTGGTCGAGTTGTAAGTCGACGAGACCGGCGTACCGGCGAGAGCGATCGGGTAAGGGCGCTGCAGCATCGGGCACAGGGTGGCAGGGTAGTCAGTCCTTGTCTTAATCGCGTGCAAAGCAGTGCGTGCACGGTCAGCAAAGGGCGACGGCGACGTACCGAGATAACTCTGAGCAGCCTGCCGCCGGCATCGAACCAGCCGCCCTCGCCGTCGCCTTCCTTCAGGCCCTCTTCCGCGCGCTCCACAGCCGCACGCTCGGCCGAGAACCACGAAAAGTTCTCGCCATTCCACTCGTCACCGTCGCGGTCGGTGTTGGCCGGGTTGTAGTTCCAGAGCGTGAAGTGAACGAGATTGGCCTCGAGACCCGAGAGCAGAGCGTCCATCATGCGCTCCTGCCAGTGGAAGTCGTTTGTCTGGAAGGCGAGCTTGCCGCTGGTGGAGCGGGGGAAAGTTAGGTTAGCAGGCACGGGCGCGATCGAGTGCAAGGCAACGCAAGACGTACTTCAGGTCCATCGGAACGCCGAGCTCGCCGAGCACCTGCGGCCGGTTTCCAAAGTTCTCGTAGCCGCTCTCGATCATGTTGCGCAGCTGGAGCGAGTAGTTTGTGATCGCCGCCCGGCGGCCAAAGTACAGGCACAGCGGGAGGAACTTGCCCTGCGAGCGGCAGCGGAGGATCGGGGAGAGTCAGATTGTCTATGACGGCGAGCCGCATCAATGATGGCACGTACACGCGAAAGGCCTTGGACGTTAACCGACATGAAGCCAAACGTCTTATTGAAGAGTGCGTTCAGGTCGTACCTGACAGTGCCAAGGCTCGGTCGTCAGCGTCGACTCAAGCGTCCGACCCTTCGAAAACCAGAACGAACCAGTGCGGAGTGAGCAGGAGCCCTTCGTCCCGTCGCTCGGCCTCGGGCCATCGTGGACACCACTCGTTGGGGATGTTCTCGACAAAGAGGTACTTGCCGCTCTCGTCGACTGGACCGAGCGCCTGACGCATACGAGCCGTCCAGCACTCAACCTTTGACAGGGCCGGTTTCAACAGAATCAGCGAGTGTGTCAAGGCAGGCCGCCTAAAAAGACACCGCCACTCACGAAGGGAAAGTAGAAGTCGGTGTAAAAGTCGATCTGGCGCGGCACGAGGGGTGACCTAATCTTCAGCTTAGGTGCGAGCCTCGCAGAGGGACGATCGCTCTGACCTTGCTGCCGTCCTCCTTGACGCTGAAGTAGGTCTCCCGCAGGACGACAGGACCCTTGCGGTCCGCATCCCAGCCCCAGACGCCCATGCGCTCCCAAATGCACTGCACGCCGGCCTGCCAGGCCCGCTTGCCCTCGGCATTGACGAGCCGAGTGCCTGCCTTGCGCGTCGGGACCGGCCACGTACGCTTGTAGAAGGGGACCTGTTGGGCATGGCCCGCACCGAGGGCGAACGACTGGACGGCCGACGGGGCGAGATGGAGGTGGAGGTCCGTGTTGTAGTTGAACGCATGGAGCGAGGGCAGGCCGATGTAGCCCGGGTGGGGCTCGTTCATGAGCTGAGCACACGATGGAGTCAAGGGGCCAATTAGTCAGGTACCGAGAAGAAGGCCACAGTCTAGTCAAGCAAGACCGACCTCGAAGCCCATGACGCCCTCGAGGTCGCCAACAGCAGCGACGAGGACGTCGATCGCGTCGAGAAAAGCCTCCTGCAGGTAGCCCTGGATGCCAACCGTCTCTGACCCGGGTCCATCGCGCGCAGGCCGCTCAATGCGAAGCTTGGGCGCAAGAGCATCACCGGCCCAAAAGCAGGTGCTGCCGGACGAGAGAAGGTGCAGCAACACGACAGGCGGTCAGCCTGCTGCGCGCGCGGTCGCCAGGTCGAGCAGGACGCACTTCATGGTGGCCGCGACGAGCTTCTGGTAACCTGTCGGCCAGCGTCCGCGGTCCTCGCTCCTCTCCGACTTGCCACCTCGGATACCGCCAAGGTAGGCGCCCTCGGACTCTTCGAGCAGCCTGCCGTCGTCGCCGAGGTCGAAGCCGACGGCCTCGAGAGTCCAGCCGGGCGCACCCGAACCGCCGGACAGGCGTGACCAAACGTCCTGGTGCATGGCAACAAAGCAGCGCATGCCATAGGCTGGCAGAAGCTTGAGGAGCGCGCGAAGGTAGTCGAGATACTCCTGGTCGTACTGGCGGCTGTGCACGACCGGTAAGGAAGGGAGTCCGCACATCAGTCTACGGTCGAGGCGCCGGCAGCAGGCCGAGAATCAAGCGAGACTCACTGCCCAGCGTGCTCGAGAGCCTCCCAAGTGACGGTGATGCGAACTGCATGGGGGCGGATATACGAGCTCTCGTGTCAGTAAGCCTTCGACGTAGCGGCCCGGCCTGCGAGACGGGGCGATCTGTGCACGCACGGAAGTTGAACCCCCAGAAGCGCAGTCTCGAGAGATGGTCGTCTGCCTCCTTGAGCGGGAACGGCCGGTTGACGTAGCTGACCTCGCGATGCCTGTCGAGCGGGAGCCTTGCCGTCTCTGGCCTGCCAGTATAAGAAAGGGGAAGCAGGTCAGCCTGACGAGGCGGCTCATGAGGAACGACGCACTCAGCAGGGCCGCAACGCACGAGGGCACTTTGGACGCCGCGCCGACGTTGGCGCCCCGAAGCCACAGCGTACGGCCCTCCGGGTCGATAAAGTGGCGGCCGCGAGTGCGCAGAGCGGGGACCATGGCGCCGGAAGTGCTATACCGAAACGGTCTCGGTCGGGCACGAGTAGGAGAGAGGACGCAGCGGCGGGTCGGGCCAGAGGGGGTGACTGTCAAGGGGGGTCGAGAGATGTCCGGCGCGTCGCACCGTCGTTGCCGGTCAACCGTCTCCCCGACCTACCCTTCCCCGCCCGCCGATCAGGACAGGACAGCACGACTCGGCTGTCGCTCAAGACAGAGCATCTCGCTTCCTGGACGCTTCCGCCGACCCGCTCGTTCCTACAGACGAGGTCCAGGTAGCTGCCGAGACCGACGACTCTTGGCGCGCGCGCCGCCGCTGAGGTGCGTCGATCCCGTGGCTCGCTGCCCTCGACCCTCGGAAGAGAGAGAGAGATCTGACGAAACCCTTAGGTCTGGATCTACCAGACTGCAAAGTCAAACGAGCAGCAGCTCTTGAGCGCCTGCTTCCTGAGAAGAGCTTGCAAGGCCGATGTCGATCGCTCTCCCGATGCGAGAGCCGTCAGACGAGACGCTGTTAGCGAGCTCCGGCGCCGGTGTCTTCCTCGCCCCCCCTCTCGCCGCCTTCAGCGGACGGCGGCCCGTGGTCGACCAGCGGCCGATCAGCAGTATCCAGTCGGAGGACGCGGCCGGCTCCATCTTTGACCTCTATACGTCGGACGAGTCGGCGCCCGACCCAGACCTAACGCCGACGGCGCCCTTCCCGCCCCCGCTCGGTGACCATCGTCAGCCGCAGACAGCGGCGGCCTGCGCCGACCTGCCAGACGTCGTCGTAGGCGACCTGACAGTCCACCCGCCGACCGACTCGAACCGGTCGAGCTCGGCAGCGACCTATTCGGACGGCGCGGCCTCGCACGGATCGTCGAGCGCGCGGAGTAGCATGCCGCCAGAGTCAAGCACGGGTACTCCGGCCCGAGGGGCATCCCTCCCGCAGCAACAGCGCCCCGGGACGCTCCAGGTTGAGCGGATCAACCAGCTGTGCGTGAGTCAGGCGACGAGCGTCGCCTCGACCGGCTCGCTCCAGGCCGAGGGCGAGGAAGAAGACTCGTTCCTCGTCCGATCGACGTACGCCCGGCTTGAGGTCACCGGCGTCACCGGCGACGGCTGGGAGGACGGCGTTGAGCGCACGCGCGAGCGCTCCAAGCTAGGTCGGCGAAGCATGCTGTTCCCTCACTCGACGTCGGCCGACGGGCTCGACGAGAAGGAGAAGGACATGCGCTCCAATCTGGACCGGTGAGTTCGGTCTACCAAGTCTCGGCCCCGCGCCGAGTCGGTCCTGCGCTGATTCCTACTCCTCGGCCTTCGCAGTTACGGCTTCTTTCCGAGCGCCCTCTCCCAGCGCTCGGAGTCGCGCATTTTTGCGATCCCGGCCTCAAACCTGGAGGTCCCGGCGTCGCTTGCGCCTCCGTCCTCGCGCCGCTCTTCGCTGCCGTCGTCGTCGCGATCGGCCTCGCCGGCACCATCTACAGCTACGAGCCCACGCCTGTCGGACGCCGGCAAGGCAAAGGAAGTTGCCCGCATCGCAAAATGGGATCGCATGCTGGTCCGACAAAAGAAGGACGCCGGCGGAAACGTCGTCTCCTGGGCTTGGGCTCCGGGTAAGAAAGAGAAGGTGCGCTTCTTTTCATCCCTTGCTTCTGGCGGCAGGGCGCTGACGAGCTCGCTCATTCTTGACAGGTCTCGCCGAGGGTATATAAGGGCATCCCGGACCGCTGGCGAGCCTCTGCCTGGGAAACGCTTGCCGACAGCTTTGCCGCGGCCGACAGCAACCGCAAAGGCAAGCAGCGGGCCTCGACGACCAACGAGCTCCTGGGCGAGTATTCGGATCGGATCGAGCGGCCATCTTCCTTCGATGTCCAGATCGATCTCGACGTCCCGCGGACCGTCAGCGGTCATGTCTTGTTTCACACCCGCTACGGTCTTGGGTGCGTCCGGCTCTCCTGCACGACCCAGAGGATGCCAGCTTGCTGACTGTAAACCTTCCTTCTCCCAGGCAACGCGCCCTGTTCCACTGCCTGCACGTCTTCTCGCTCAAGTGTGACGCCTGCCAGTACTGCCAAGGGATGGGCTCGATAGCGGCCAACTTGCTCTGCTACTTTTCGGCCGAGGTGCGTCGCTTGACCTGGCTCGCTTGCGCCTGAGGTTGTCGCCCTCCTGACCCAGCACCATCCCGGGCTGTCAGAAAACCTACGTCCTCCTCGTTCGCCTCCACGATCACTACGGCATGCACGAGGTCTTTTCGCCCGGCTTCCCGGGCATGCTCGAGGCCTTTTACGTTCAGGAGCGGCTCATCGAGAGCATGATGCCCGAGGTTTTCAGCACATTAGTGCGTTGCCAGGTCGTATCCTGGACGCCCATTCATCCTTACTCGAGCTGACCTGACTCATCATCTACCTTACCGGTCAGAAACGGGAGATGGTGTCGACATCGTCATTCGCGACAAAGTGGTACATCACGCTCTTCTCGACAACGCTGCCCTTCCAGACGCAGCTCCGGGTCTGGGACGCCTTTCTGCTCGACGGGCCCGACCTCATGATCATTGTCTCGCTCGCCATCATCTGGTCCTTCCGAGGTACGCCCACCACTGACCTGAAACGATACTACGCCAGGCCGCTAACTGACGGCTTGACCTCCCGTCGACGCTTCGCAGAGAACCTCGCCGCGGCCGACGCCAACTTTGAGACGATTCTCTCGCTGCTCTCGTCCTTTTTCGTCCCCGGCGACGACGACGCCTTCATGCGATGGATCCAGTCGACGCTTGCGTTGAAGGGCCTCCGCGTTAAGATCGCCGGATGGCGGCGCGAGTGGCAGGAGCTGCTCGCCCAGGGTAAAGCGATGGACACACTGCTGTAGGCTTCCTCCCTCCCGCACCCCGCCCACGATCTCCTTCTTCCTCGTTCATCTCCCCCTCGCAAACCTTGTATCTTTCGGCGCGCGCGCGTGTCCGTCCTCAGCTGTTCGTTTCTGCATGCTATAGGCTTCGGTTCCGTTCTCCCAGTGCTTTCTCAGCCGTCTACTGCGGTCCTCGCTCGTTGACGAGTTTCCTCGAGCCAAGCAGGCAGTAGTCGCCCCAGTTTAGGCCGCCGTTGGCGCCCCACCACTTGCCAGGGAGCCAGAATGCCCGCCGGAGCCGCTTCGAGTTGGCGGCGTCGACGATGGGCGAGCAATAGAGCTTGTCCCAGGTCTCGGTGTCTAGCACGTGGTCAGGCTCGAATGTCGAGACACCGGCGGCCTTGGCGCGAAGCGGATAGTATGAGTCGACTAGGTAGTGGCAGGTTGAGGGGTCGACCTAGAAAGTGAGGGAAGCAAGAGAAAGGGCATCAGCTATAGCAGACCGTCAGAAAAAGGCTTCGGGGTACTGACGTAGTGCTCGGACGACTCCTCATTCTGGTCGTTGAGCGTGAGCGTCTCGTACTTGGTGCCGGCCCGGCGCCACCAGCCGCCGGCGTCGGCCTCGCTCGGCCGGAACTTAGCCGGCAGCGCGCCGTCAAAGTCGCTCTTGATGAAGCGGATCTCGACGCCCTCGGGCACGAGGAACGAACTCGTGAAGCGGTGCCACTCCTTGCCGTAGCAGAGGCGGAGGCCGGTTCCGCCGTTGAGCGTCTTGATGGGCGAGAGGTCCCACTCGTCCCAGTCGTTGGTTCCGTTGTGCTGGATCGGAGTGTAGCCCATGCCGGTGAGGATGGCCGGCAGCTCAAACGACTCGAAGTGGTAGGCGACGTGGAGCGGGGCGACGTAGTACGTCTGGATCGCCATGATGCGCAAGAATGAGAGCAGCATGCTCGCCAGTACGACGAGCAGTGTGAAGTTGCCCATCAGGTGGGTCACCGAGCCCTTTCGTGGCGAGCGGAGGAGTATCAGCGACAGAGTCTTCGCCGACCCCGAATTACGACGAGGGACAGACCTTGTACGGGCTGCCAGTCGCCTTGATGTAGGCGCGCTCGACCCAGCCCCGGACGAGGAAGAGCGTGACGGCGGCGTTGAAGGCGAGGAGCGGGTAGGCCGGGTACATGAAGCGCTCCTCCTTGTGAGCCTGGGCGCTCAGGACGCCGAGCCAGAGGTAGAAGCCGCTCAGGCGGAGGGCGACGAGCGTGTAGGGGCTCGTCTCGCCCTCGACCGGCAGGCGCTGCTTGGACCCGAGCCGCTTGAAGTCGTACTTGTAGGTGATGGCGAGCGCCGGGAGCGAGAGCAGGGCGAGCGGCAGGAGGAGGTTGTAGTTGAGGACAAGGTTGACAAGGTAGAACGACGTCGGCTCGGTCCCGTACAACGCCGGCCCGGCCGACGAAAAGAGGTTGTACAGGACGATGTTGAGCGCCGGGAAGGTCAGCCGGCCGTATGCGAACGAGTCGACCGCGATGATCGGGACCTGGGTCGTCCGCGAGCAAGAAGGATCAGCGTCGGGCGAAAGGGAGGAAGGGCGTGAGGGCCAATACTCACAGCGACCAGGCCGGCGACGAGCGCGGCTCCTACGAAGCGAGTGACGCGCTTCACGCGCCACGGGGCGACCTCCTTCGGCAGGACGACGTCCTTGCCGCCGACGAATAGCTCTTCGAGCACAAAGGGGATGGAGAGGAGGAGGGCGAACGGCCAGGCAAAGAGGGCACCGGCGGCAAAGAAGAAGGCGGCGAGGTAAACGCGGCGCTTGGATCCGGCCGACGTCGGCTCGAGGTAGAACGAGTAGGCGAGCATCGTCGCGTGCATCGCCGTCGTCGAGGCGAGGAAGGCCGTGCCGGCGTTCCACATGCCGGCGGCCACGAGGGTCGCAAAGAGGAAGTAGCGGCCGGCTCGGTCATTGACGTGCTCGACGATCGCCCGGTAGAAGCGCGACTCGACGTAGGAGCCGACGACGGCGAAAAGGATGCGGACGCAGAAGAACTGCTGCCTCTGAAGTTTGCGAGCGGGCAGGATTGTGTCAGCTCAGCTTCGTCGGCACGGGCTCGGCTGCTGCGCGCCGCCCCGGAGCGAGGGGAAGCGCGGGGGAAGCAGAGAAGCTCGGCAGGCAGGCAGAGATGACCAACCTTTCCGAGGGTCATCAGGTACGGGATCGTCTCGGCCGCTGGCAGGAAGGCGGCGACGTAGGCCCAGCTGCGGATCGCAAAGGTCGGGCTGAGCTCCCATGTCTGGAAGCCGTGGTTGTGGGCGAGGTAGTGCAGCGGCTCCCAGAAGTTGAAGGCTGGGGCGCGCAGACCGGAAGGGGGAGGGAGGCGACCCGTCAGCTCGCTCTGAAAGGGAGGCAACCGACCCGAACAATCAACGAGTCCGCACTCTCGTCGCAGTCGGTGATGCCGGTGTAGATGGCCGCCGTGAAGCGGACAAAGATGAACATGCGGAAGGCGAGCGAGAGCGATGGCGTCCAGGGCGGCTGGGCAGACCTGGGTGACCAGCGAGGGGCGGCGAGAAAGACGAAGTCAGCAAGACTCCCGACAGCCAGCAACTCTGGGGCGGCAAGATGCGAGCGTCCGCTCGCAAGAGCAATCAGAAGGGAACGCACCGTCTGACCTGGTCGACGAGCAGGCCGGTGTGCCGGTCGATCCAACGCTTGGGCTTGTGAGCATTGCCATCCTTGTCGAGCTTGGGCGCGGTCTTGGAGCCGGCGCCGCGGAAGCGAATCGTCTCGCGGCCCTGGCCGAGGGTCGGTGCGGTGAACGACATAGGGAGCTCCTTGTCGAGCGCGGCGAGTAGGTACTAAGGAGGTTGGCGGTCGGACGGGGGCAAGATGGTCGTCGCTCGCTGGCCTGCGAGTCTTTCGTCTGTCGCCCTCGGATTCGGCCGCCGCCGCAGGGGCGGACTTTCGGCAGCGCCAGGGACGAGCGGCAGCAGAGACGAGCTTGACGAGCTTGACCAGACACGGCCACCTACCGCAACTATCCCTACCCTCTCCTCAACATGGCCTCCCGTCGCGTCGCACGAGTGTTCGACCTCGTCCAGTACGGCGTCTCGATCGGCCTCTTTGGCACCTTTGTGCGTCCACGCTCGGATTTGGCGGTGCCGCTCCCGGCCCATCCCATCCGCTGACGCTCGCTACGCCTGCCTCACCGGCACCGCCGTCACCCAGATCACCGGCCTCGGCTTTATGTACCTCGTCCACAAGGAGCGCATGGACATTGCGACAGAGGTACGGGCCGGATCCTGCTCGCAGGACCTTCTTGCCGCTGGTGCTCCGAGCTGACCGCTCCCACCTACGCCTGCCCACCCCGACCCGCACCCCAGTACGAGAAGAAGATCATGGCCTACCGCGAGCATGTCCGCACGATCTCGGACGCCGAAGGGCTCGCCGATGACGGCACAAGCCGACCCGTCGCACCCTCCGCCGCAGTGGCCGAGGACACGGACGGCACGCGCCGGATCCGAGAGGCGAGCGCAAGCATGGCCCGCGCGAACGGCCGGCCTCTCCAGGCGGCGAGCCCGCTCGAGCACAGTGCAGACTGGACGAGGCTCTGGCGGGGCGCGCGCAGGGTCGAGGAAGGAGACGGACGTCTCAAGACGTGATCTGACATGCTACGTACAATTGTATCGAAGGGAGTCCCTTCCCTTTCTCATGAGAACCCGGCGACTTGACCAGCCCGACTGCGCGTGACCGTTTTCGCTCTTCGACATCGAGGGCTAGGGCCGTCTGAGAGCGCGGAATGACTGAATCTGGCTAAGGCTTGCTGCTGGCATATAGGAGGGCGCATGCCATCAAGTCAAGCCCTCCAAGACCTTCTCGACGCCCTCGAGCGCGAACGCGACCGTCTCCCAGGCGGCGTCGCTCTCCGCCTCCGCGCGCGGCTCCTCCTCTTCGTCATCCTCTCCCTCTTCGATGACGGCCTCTGGATCGGAATGCAAGTGAGAAACCGAGTGGGTATGCGAGTGGCTGTGCGACGTCGTCGAGCGGCTGACTACCGGGGCGTTGATCGCCTGCCTCGGCCGGGTGTCCAGTGCTTGCCGAAGGGGGCTCAGCCACGACGTTTGTAGCCTCGCGACGGCCTCGGGCCGGCGGATACCGCTCTGGAGAAAGCGGTGAGTGGAGACGTTGTGTCAGTTGACTGGAGCATCAGCGCCGACGTGAATGGAGCAAGCGACCTACCTCGTCGTCGACGTCGCGAGCGAGGAGGAGCGCATAGATGTTTAGTGCGAGGACGACAGCAATCGGGCCCGGCCCGCGGATCCACGTCTCGCCCGAGGGGTCGTGGTCGACGTCCCAAGCCTCGAGGCTCTCGTCGGCAGAGAACGGCAGGCCGAAGATCTCGGCCTCAAGCCGCTCGAGGCTGGAGCCCCGCAGCCAGGCGAGCGAGCCCGAGCTGACTATCAGCCCGCGGAGGAAGTGCAAGCCGGCCGGCCGGAGCAAGGGTGCATCGAGGAAGGGTGACGGCAGAGGAAAAAGGAGGTCGAGAGCCCGAGTTGGTGCGAGCAGAGTGGGCGCGATGGACGTCGACAGGAGCGAGAACAGTGCTTTGCGCGTCTGCGGATCCGGATCGGCAGCCAGCAGCGGCACGTAAATGCGCCAGATCCGGTTCACAAGCTGGAGGTACTCCTCGTCTCCAGCCTGACCAGCATCTGTCGGGAGGCGATTCAGGAGCGACCAAAGGAAGCCGGCGGCGGCGATGGCCGTCTCGGTGGCCAGGGGCCCTTCAACGAGCGTCTGCAAGGCGATGCGAACTTTTCCCGGCGGCAGGGTCGGAGGCGTGTGTGAGAGCAGGATGAGACCGAAAACTGCAAGCTTGTCGGAGGATAGAAGGCCGAGAGCTTTGGAGGTCTGGCCGTCTGAGCCTGGGAGCAAACGTTCGGACGTAGCCTAGGTCGAGGAGCGTCAGAATCACCGTCCTCCAGAGCGGGGCAACATCGAGAGCTGTACCGACAGCGATTTCCTCGAGGCCCTCCGGCCAGTCGCCGAGCCCCGGAAGAGTCTTGCCCTTGATTGACTGGAGTGTGGCCGGCGGAACGCCCTGCAAGCTCGAAGCGCGCTCCAGTGACTTGAGGTTGAGCCCAGGCCCGAGACGGACGATCGCGTCGCTGAGGATGCCGAGAAGTAGCGGCTGCGGGAAGAACACTCATCAGGCGAAGGACGCCTTGGTTGCTGCGTCCAGTGTCGACAACGTACCGTCTGCTCGCCCTTGGGCGACCAGTCGTCCTTGCCAGTCTGCGCCCACTCGTAGACGGCGGAGACAAGCCGCGTGACGGCCAACGCGACCTCGCGACATAGACCGACCACGGGCCGATGTGACGCGAAGCGCGAAACGGCTGGTCGGAGCAGCGACGACAGATGCAGCACCGTCGGCAGCGCCTTGCGGCCCCTCATTTGCGGGACACGGAGGGCGAGCAGGCGGACGAGCGTTGGCAGCTGCGCATCGAGCGGGGCCGGCATGTTGGTGGCCTGGCTGGTAAGTGATCCCTCTTCCGAGTCCGACTCGTCTGCGCCCTCATCAGTGTCGGTGTCTCTGGCGACAGATTGCTGCCTCCCAGCGTCGTCATCGTCGTCGATGTCGTCGGCATCGAACGCGAAACCAGAGTCGGACCCTTCCTGGTCGTCTGCCGCTAGTGCGCGCTCGACCTCGAGCAGGTCTTCGATCTGCTCGCCGACGGCGAGGATGACTTCGCGCGGGCTCCCAAACCCGCCGAGCCCTTCGAGCACGATGCGCTGGGCGAGCTCAGCCACTTCGGGCGGCCGGTTGAGGAGGGGTGCGAGCACAGGGAGGAGCTCGAGGGAGCTGTCCTCGAAAGTCGACCGCTTGCGTGAGGCCAGACGGGACCGTCAGCGACAGTGAGACCCATGAAGATGCTGCTTTTGTCGTACTTACCATCCTTTGCAGCCGCTCATCTTCCGAGCAGTCCTCGGTCAAGACCTCCCAGAGACTCTGGAGCGAGCCGGCCCTTCTGGCGTCCGAGTCAGCCTCCTCGAGCGTGGCGATGAAGATGGCGGCGAGGTTGAGCTGCGGCGGGGGGGCGTCCAAGAGCGACAGGCTGGCGACCTCGGCCGACATGCTGTCCATCGCAAAGCAGCGTCTGCGGGGTCTGGAGGCGGTTGGTTGGACGAGCGTGGTCGAGGTCGAGGTGAGCTCGAGTTGATAGCATCGCAACTCCGCTTGAGCCCGCCCGCAGCAGCAGCACGTCGAGTCGTCGGCCGCTCTCGCTCGCCTCGGCTTCGCTTCGACAGCCATCTTACACTTGGACTGCCTCCGCCGAGCCTCACAGTAGCGTTGGACGCTGTCGCTCTCTGTCAGCGGTCCCATCTGGCATCGCCGACGAGGTGCGAGCACTGTCAAGAACAGGCCCTCCTTCCAGCGCTGCGCCCGGGCCACTGGCAGAGACCCCCTTTGCAGGCAAGCCCCTGCGACCCAGCAGACGGGCGATGGCGATCCCCTTGACTTCGCTCCTGCCGCCCGATACGGCTGGCAATGCGCCGACGGCTACTCTACCGCCTGCACCTTCGTCTGTCGCCATCCTTGGTCGGTTGCCAGCATCGACGCCCGTCCACCTCGCGCTCGGCTCGGTCGCCGCCGCCACGGACGCCGGCGACGCAGACTCGGTCGCCGTCATCTTGGCGAGAAGTGGTAGCGAGTGGGTCTCTGCTCTCCTGAGCGACGGTAAGGGCGCAGACGGCGACGCTTGGTTCGCGGCCGAGGGGGGCAAGTCAGGCGTCATTCGAAGGGCCAGCCGAATCATCGTGCGTCCTTGAGACGCGCTTACCGTCACTGCGCGCGAGGTCACTCGTCGGCCACGCCGTCGGTCAGTCGCTGAAGCCGGACCGTGCGTTCTCAACAGATCAAGTATGTGCCGACACTCGCGCACCTGTCGCTTTTCCTCTCGCTCCTCCATTGCGAGACGGATCCATCGGCCGGCGCAGTCTCTCACCCGGCGCGGCTAGAGCAGCGCCCGTCGGTCATCATCCTGCACGAACTGTCATCCTTTTTCGTCAACTGGGAGACGACCCAGTCGGAGGACGAGCCTCTCGGTGCGCCGCTTTCCGAAGAGCACAAATGGACCATCAAGCCGAGGTGCGTCTTGCTCCTGTAGGGGATCTCACCCGTCCTTCGGCTGATGTCTCCCTTGTCCAACCTTGGACATCAGCGAGACCATGTCCTCCTTGGCCCTCCCGCTATCCCTAGCCCTGACGGCCGTCAGCAACCTCAACACATCGCTCGCTAAGCATGGGCTGCCGCCCACGCAGCTTGTGCTGCTTGACAGCCTCGCTGGCGACTTGACGCTCCCGATCCTGGCAGTACGCGATGACGGCCGCAAAGGACCCGACCTCTCGGCTCGCACAATGGTCGAGCGTCTGTTCGACTGGACGGCCGTTGTTGAGCAAGGTGCGAGCGATGCTTGCCTCGCTTCCTGCAGCCTGTCTGACCTCCCCTGGTCAAACGTGCGCGATACAGACGACGACGACACGTCCTACGCCGTCGAGCGCGTCCGCCGCGTCGCCTTGCCGCAGGTGCCGCCCGAGGACGCTCGTCCGGCCGTCCACAAGGTGTCCTTCCGCGAGAACCTCGACGAGTCTACCGACCGACGGCGGGCGAGCGACGAGGGCCGCGGCGTCTACCGCTGGCTCTAGCGAGCGGCAATCTGTCCTCCGTCCGCGCGGTGAGTGGCCTCGATTTGCTCTCGCCTGTCGGCTCCGAACCTTCTGGCTTGATCTGACAACGCCTCGCCGACGACGTCGTCGCTCTTCGTCCTCCTATGTCGCCCTGCAGTTGCCGGACCAACGCATAGGTCCGTCGTCCGCCTCGCCTACGCCTCAGGACCGTCAAGTTCTGCGGGGACCGAAGTCTCTTGAGTTCGCCTCTTTGCACGGTGTCGCTCGCCCTCGCACCGCCGTTCGCGAGACTGTCAGCCGCGTGCCCATCATCTCGAATGCCGTCGCTTGGCCGCGGGCTAGCTGGCGACCGACGCGCTCGTCCCTTTGATGCGCTCCCGCACCCGTTCGCGCTCCTGCGCGTGCCCCGGCCCTCCCCGCCTCGCCCCGCCGGCAGGATTCGGAGGCGGAAGCCGAGCAGGCGCGGCCAAGCGGCCTCCCGTATCGCGCACGGTCGCCGTCAGCTCTTCGGCCGGCTTGTAGCAGGACCTGCAGCAGCCAGCAGCTCGACCTGGGACGACAGGATGCAGGTGGCATCGAGAGTGGCAGCTGCTTCCGTCGAAAGATCACCATGACTGGCCTGACGAAGCTGCTCCGGGGCTGGCCGAAATGATCGGCCGGGGCACAGTCGTCGGACCACGGTCGTCCGCGGTCGGCACGACGCCGCGGCGGCGGCTTCCTAATCCGCGCCGTCGGGCTAAGGCGTGACTCGACGGCTCGCTCAAGAAGCAGGAGCCGCCGGCCAACCTGCTCGTCCTTCTTCCCTCACCCCCCATCCTCAAAGCCCCATCCTCATACTCCACTCAGCCGGCCTCACCATGTTCTAAGCAAAGATTCCGATAACAACGCGCCCCAACAGTGAGTCTTGTAGCCCGGGCTCCCCGATCCTGTCCACCAGCCGAATCTGACGCCGATGCCCTGCTCCTCCTGCTCCTCCCGCTCGCCTTGCTTCCTCTTGCGCCGCCCGTTGCGATTGCTGCCTCACCAGACCCAGAGAACCCCCCAAGCCCGCCCTCTATGAACCGCCCTCAGGAGCCCGATTACAACCTTCCACCCTTCCACACGCCGCCCGAGTGATTAGCCCATCCACCACCAGCACTCAAACTCGGCCCACCGATCTCCCGATGTCCGACAGTGAGTCCCTCGTCTCGTCTCGTTATTGACGACACCATCGGCAGGAGCTGATCCATTGCGCCCTCTTCCCGTGACAGACCTCTTCACTATGAACGACGTCGTCGCCCTCTCCCACATGAAGCTGGCCGCGCTCTCGAGCGGCCAGTCCCGCGTCGATGCGGCCTTGCTCCACAAGTCGATCCTCATCGTCAACGCGCTCGAGGCTCACCATGCGGCCCATTACTCACAGGAGCGCCGGCTCGCGCCCGCCCCTCCCGCCCTGCCCGCTGCATCCGCCGTTGTCCCTCACCCGGCGACGCCCAAGCTCGCGCCGATCCCGGAGGAGGAGGACGACCTGATCGACCTCGACCACATCTTGCTCGAGCCGGCCGTCACATCGCCCGAGCCGGCCTTCACGTTCCCGGCCCTCGCCTCCGAGATTAGCCACGTCGAGGTCGTCGAGGTCGGCGACTCGGATGACGACGACTTTGACGGTCTCTCGGACGACGGCGAGGACGACGACGCCTCAATGTCGTCGTCGGCCCACTCGATTGTCTCGTTCGCGACGGCCGCCGCCTCGCCGGCTTTCGCCCTCTCGTACCCTTCGTCTTCGCCGGCGGCCAGCACGGGCCCGGTCTACGACGACTTCTCGGACAGCGATGGCGACGAGGATGAGGTCATCACACCGCCCCAGCCGGTCCTCCTCGATGACTTCAAGGGTGACTGCGACTTTGGCGCCTACGACGCGGATGAGCTTGAGGCCGTCGCCGGTCTCTCGCTCTTTGGCGCCGCCTCGTCGGCTCGTGTTTGAACCTCATCACGCTTCCTACGCCCCTTTTCTGCTTCTCCATCTCCCGGGACCCCCTGCCACAACTCCACCCTCCGCTTTACCTCCTGACCCTTGCTCTCTCATGGTCTAATCTCGTGCTCGCGCCTCATGCAAGTGCCATCTTGTAGAAGCACGTCGCAAAAGTACAGTCATCGCTCGATCGTCCCCCTGCATCTCGTCATCTCAGAAGTCGCCGCCACCGCGCTTGAAGCGCTGTTTTGGCGGGTCCATCACGCTCACACGCTTGATGCCGTCGACGCCTTTGAGGGCAGCAAGCACGTCCTTCTCGACCTCGGCCCAGCGCGGGCTGGCCTGATCGAGACCAACGACCTGGTAGATGTGCTCGTCGGCGAGGGCCCCGACCGGGGCGACGTACGAGACTGGCACCGGATCCGTCAGGATTGGCGGCCCGTCTCGCCTAGTGAGGCCCGAGGTCGACGGCGCGTCAGGCGAAAGGCCGACCGAGAGGTAGGTGTTCTGGCCGAAGGAGAGCTGCGGAGGCGGTGCCGGCGCGGCGGGGGACGACAGCGACGACATCTCTGCATAAGCGTCCACGATGTCAGTGAAAGCTGGTAGGCCCACGCAGCGCCCAAGCAAACAGAGCCCACTCTAGTGCTGGCCGATTAGGAGTGCGGGCAGACGTGTGCCGGCGGGAAGTAGGAGACGGAGCTGAGCCGGCGAGCGTGATCGCGGTCAATCTCTGGCTGGGCCCGGACCATCGCACGCGTCGGCAACGGGCTACGCACAGGCAGTCGGAATAGGTGAGAGCGGCCTTCTCTAGGATGTCTCTGTATGGGGAAGATGAGGACGACAGGGACCGGGAGATCATGGCTGGAGGTAGCTACGGCCGCCCCTCCGAGGCGAACGCTGACCTCATCGGCCTCGGCTCGCCTCAGACACCAACCACTCACCAGCCCTGCCAGTCTCTTCCTCTCGCCTGAACGACTCCACGATGCAGATCCGATCTCTTCCGATCCTTCTTAGGGTCGCCGGACCGTCCTTTTTCGGCCGAACGACGCCTGTAGTCCAAGCGGCTCGTCCGGGATCCCGGGCCGCAAGCTCGTTGTCGTCCTCCTCCTCGAGGCTAGCAGCATTGGCAAGGGCTGCCCCTTCGATCGTAACCCAAGCTCGCGCACCTGCCTTGAGCCGGTCGCTCACATCGACAAACTGCCGTCGTCAGGATGCGGAGAGTGCCACCCCTGCGGCATGGACTTGTGCGTACCCACACGACGGGACGTCTAGCCTCTGCCAGCCGAGCTGACGGGCCCTGCCTCGCACACCCTCGCCACGCGTCCATCAGCCGCTTCGAACTACTTTGAGATCCTCGACCTCCCAGTCGAGGGCTCGTTCGACCTCGACGAGGGCGCGCTGAAGCGGACGTTCCTCCTCAAGAGCCGACTCGTGCATCCCGATGGCTTCAAGGGCGCGAGCGAGGTGCGTCCTAGAGCTGGTGGGCGAAGGGCTCGTCAACGCATCGAAGCGACTGCTGACGTCCAAGCCCTGCTTTACGCCTTCCCTGATCGTAGGAGGAGTATCAGGCCGCCCAGCAGCAGTCGGCTTTCCTCAACACGGCGTACGAAGCGCTCAAGTCGCCCTTCAGCCGCGCGCAGTACCTGGTGCGTCCTCACAATCCGCCGCCTTTGACTAGAAGCCCGCTCTGATGACCGTACCACGTAACCCGGCATCAGCTTTCGCTTCAAGACGTACACGTCAACGAGACCGATGCCGTGTCGGATCAGGAGCTGCTGATCGACATCATGGACGCCCGCGAGGCGATCGATGACGCCCAATCGGAGGAAGAGGTTGAGGCGCTGCGGGATCAGCACCGCCGTGCGTACGAGCCGTTTCTTCAGGTCCACACGTTTCCCTTGCGCTCGGGCCGCCGACTGACGCCCGTTCACCCCCGTCGTCTGCAGAGCGCGCGCGCGCCGCCATTGAGGGCCTGTCGAGCGCCTTCAAGGATGGCGACTTGCAGCGGGCGCGCGACCTCACGATCGAGCTGCGCTACTGGCTCAACGTCGACACGGCCGGCAAGGACAAGATCCACCCGAATGAATGATACCCATCGTTATTCAGGAATCGTCAAGACGTACTTGCCGACGTTGGTGTTGGCCTGCGCGTGGGGGAGGAGGGGGCGGTAGAAGGGCCGTCAGCGAGAGTTCGTCGTTACAAATCGGCCTCGGACGGCGACGAACCGCCATCCGATCGTGCGCGTCCTTGATCTGCGTCCAGGGGAGCTCCTCGTGGATGAGGACCTCGAAGCCATCCTCGCCCTTTGGCTTGAAGAGAGGCAGGCAATCGGACTCGAAGAGACGCATCAGGCTGCTCTGGTAGGCGACGTCGCGCGCGCGGAGCGTCGACCCTTTGATCTCAAGCCGCTTGTAGATGACCTTGGCGAGCGAGGCGTTCTCGATCTTTGCCCCCGAGAGGAAGCCAAGGAGGACGAGCCGGCCCGACGGCCGGAGCGAGTCGAGGTTGCGCTGGAAGTAGTCGCGGCCAATAAAGTCGATGATGATGTCGACGCCGCCCTTCGACTCGGCCTTGATCACCTGCGCGAAATCCTCGTCCTTGTAGCAGATGCCCCGGGTCGGTGCAAAGTGTAGCCGGTCGAGCGCAGCTAGCTTGGCGCCCGAGCCGGCCGTGGTAAAGACGTGCTTTGCCCCGAAGGCCTTAGCCACCTGGTTGAGGGCGACGCCGACGCCGCCTGCGCCGGCATGAATGAGAACCGACTCGCCCTTCTTGAAGCCGCCGACGAGGCTGAGAGCCTGGAGGGCCGTGATGAAGCACTCGAGGATGCCCGCCGCCTGGACGTGCGTCAGATGGGCCGGCTTGGCGAGGACCATGTCCTTGTTGAGGACGATGTACTCGGCATAAGCGCCGCCGTAAGCGAGTCCAAAGACCTCCTGGCCGGCATGCCACTGGCCGCCGGTCGTGCTGCCGTCTTCGACGACGCCCGAGAACTCGACGCCCAGCGTCGACGGCGCCTGCGGCGGAACCGGGTACTTGCTGCTCGTGCAGCGCGGGGTCAGAAGCTGGAGCTTCACAGGCCTAGAGAGGACATCGGAGACTACTCACCCTTCCCGCTGGAGCAGGTCCATCCGGTTCAGGCCGAACGCTTTGATCTAGAGAGGTCGAGGATGGCCAGGTCAGCCTGAGGTCCCGGGCACAGTCGCAGGAGGCCGAGCACGTGCCTTGACGAGCACCTCGCCCTCCTTCGGGACCGGTCGCTCGATCTCGCCGATGTACAGCGCTGACGACGGCCCGACGCCGCCCTCGATTTGGACGGCCCGCATCATGCGCGACCCCCAGGCGGGCGAGCTCGTGAAGGCGCGGAACTGGGCTGACGGCAGCGACCCAGGTGCGGCGGCTGACGCGAACACTGGGCGGTGGGTCGCTGAGAGGAACGACGGACGCAGTAGCGCCCTGGTCGGACGGGCGACGCGAGTGATGCTCGAGCGGGAGACGGCGAGCGTAGACCTCATGCTGTGAGTGAGGCGAGGGAGGGCGAGATGGAGTTAAGAGGCAGGCGAAAGGCAGCCTGGCGACCACGCGTCATGGTGCTCGCGAGCGCAGCGGTCCCTGGCCCGGCACTCAACCCGACCCTTCTTGCTCTCTTGGACATCTGGTCTGCAGACCTGGTCGAGCGGTGACCTTGCAGAGCAGCCTCAACGAGCGACCTCGCGTGATGAGCAGGAGGTGTGATCTTCTGCGTGATGCGGCGAAAGGGACGCAGTTCTCGAGCCTCGCTCTGCTGCCCCTCACCGCCGACCCGACCACCTGCGAGGGCTCGTTGACCTCACCCGCACGCACCCCCTTGACCGCCCCCTCAACGATGGGCCCGCCTCGCCCCCGACCGTCATCTCCGACGAGTCTCTTCCGCCAGCAGATCCTCGGCCAGCACTCCCACCAGCAGCAAGCTCCGGACGTAAGCCCACCCGCACTTTTGATGCCCCTGAGCGCGACGACCGGCGCCGTCCGCCCACCGCCGCCGCCACCGCTGCCACCACCGGCGGTCGGCTTCAACGCCGGCGGGCCGTCGTCCGCCCTCTACGTGCCGCCCGCTCGGGCCGGCGGTCGTGCCCTCCGTTCAAGACCGGCCGACGTCGACGAGCTAGGCAGGAAGCCAGGCACGGTTGACCTTCCTGGAGTGCCGTCTGCCTCGAAGCGACGCCGGGTGGAGGCGCCGGCGCCGGGACCGTCGCAGAGGAGGTTCATCCCGCCGCCACCCCTGCCTTTGCCAGGCGAGGATCCGGATGAGGACGCGGAACCGGCGTCTGAGTACAGTGCGTCTTTCAAGACTGTGCGTGTCGCTACCGACACGGCCGGTTGACGACCTGCTTGGCCTGCCTTCCGTGCGCAGACTGCCCCGTCTGCCTCTGCCCGCCAACACAAGCCATCGTGACGACTTGCGGCCATCTGCGTGCGTGCCCACGAGCGACGCGGCCGACGCTATCCCACCCACTTACCCCTGCCGGCTTCCTGTGACCCAGTCTGCTTCTCCTGTCTGCAAAAATCGCTGGTGCGTCGGCCTCCCCCGTTCCTGTGGCCAGACGAGACGCGCTGACCCCGTCTCGACGTTCGACTAGGCGGCCAACCTGATCCGGACGGGCCAGAAGCCGAACCCCATGCTGGCTCAGAGCGCGCCTATGACAGGCCGGACGCCGCCGCTCAATCTCGAAGGCGACTGTCCCGTCTGCCGGGTGGCGCTTCCTGGCGGGCTCTTTGGTCGAGTGGACCGCCGGACTGGCAAGACCGTCGGCGAGGGCGTCCGCCGAATCGAGGTCAAGCTGATTGACGTCCGGCCGGTCGGACCGCCGATCGAGCTCGAGTGAAGACGGCGGCGGCCATCCTTCGACTATTCTCCCCCTTCTGATGACACGACGAAATCTCATGAGCCTTCTGCTGCTGTAAACTTGGGAGAAGCGGGAGCGCGCGCGGGAGGAGTGCTGCTGCGCGGGCGGGGCGCTGTCTCTCTCGCGACGATCGGGGGCGAAATCGTCCCCTGCCAGCAACGCCCGGCGCCTCGACCTCGAACCCCCTCGCCCCTCCAAACGCTCACCCCCGTCGCTCCTTTACCCCACCTGCTCTCCCACTCCTCTCCTCAATGAAGGTGCGTGGCCTGTAGGAGCCCCCTTGGCAGCTACCTGCCAGCGCTCGGCCTGTCTGGCGCTGGCATCCATCGCGCGCAAGCCGTCCCTCGCGTCCGTCGGCCTGACCACCACAACGCGTCTCACCCTTCTTCGCTCCCGCGCCCGCCTGCCCTTCCTCCATCTCCTGCGCCCACGCTTCCGGTCGTACTGGTCGCCCATCTGCTCGACTCGCCTCCGCCTGCGATGTCTCTCGCTCCTGCCGTCCCGTCCGGCTCCAGGCTCTCATTCTCGTCGGCGGTACGTCCCGCCTTCGCGCGCCCATCTCAGCCCCCAGACGTTCGCGCCGCCCCCGGCTCTGAAAAGCGCGTCCGGATCCCGACCTTCCGTGCTGACCCCCCTCGGCTCCGTCGCCCTCGACCCACCGTGCAGGCTTTGGAACGCGGCTGCGTCCTCTGACGCTCACGCTGCCCAAGCCCCTCGTCGAGTGTGCGTCGCTCAAGTCATCGTCCGCTCGCACGCGCTCTCGCATCCTTAGCTCGGCTCTGAGCGCGGGCGCGCGGCGACCGCTCCCTTCCTCGCAAGACGACAGTCCTGACCGCCTCTCACCTCTTCGTTCCCGGCAGTCTGCAACAAGGCCATGATGTGTGTCTCGAGGAGGAAGAGGGCTCATCGATGTGGCTGTAGCGACTGACCTGCTTCTTCCTGACCGTCTCGCCGATAAAGCCTGCATCAGATCGAGGTGCGGCGCCGCTCCCTTCCGAGCTGTCTCACGCTCGCTCCTCAAGCTGACCGTGTCCCTTCGTCGGCCTCTCTGGCAGGCCCTCGTCAAGGCCGGCGTCACCGACATTGTCCTCGCCGTCAACTACCGGCCCGAGGTCATGGTCGCCATGCTCAAGGAGACGGAGGCCAACCTCGGCATCAAGATCACCTTCTCGGTCGAGAGCGAGCCTCTCGGCACCGGTGCGTGTGGCTACCTCCGCTGGGCATTCACGGACGCAGCGCTGGTGTCTAACGCCTCGCTCCGCTTTTGTCGCCAGCCGGCCCGCTCGCGCTCGCCCGCGAGGTCCTCAAGAAGGACGACTCGCCCTTCTTCGTCCTCAACTCGGACGTCACGTGCTCGTACCCCTTCGAGGCCTTCCGGTCTGTGTCTCGCCCGGCGACCCCCGATCAAGCGTCCGATCGTCTCGAATGCGGTTGCTGACGCCCCTCCTCCGGTCCTCGTACACCGCAGCGACTTCCACAACGCCCACGGCGGCGAGGGTACCATTATGGTCACCAAGGTCTCGGAGCCGTCGGCCTACGGTGTCGTTGTCCAGAAGGCCAACTCGTCGGTTATCGACCGCTTTGTCGAGAAGCCGGTCGAATTTGTCGGTAACAACATCAACGCCGGTATCTACCTCTTCAACCCGAGCGTGCTGGATCGGATCGAGCTCAAGCCGACCTCGATCGAGAAGGAGATCTTCCCCGTTATCGCTTCGGAGGGCCAGCTCCACTCGTTTGACCTCGAGGGCTTCTGGATGGACGTCGGACAGCCCAAGGACTACCTGACCGGTCCGTCTCGACTCATCCGGACTTTGCCCTGCTGAGGGCAGAGTGCTGACCAGACTGCGTCGACCTGCAGGCACCTGCCTCTACCTCTCGCACCTCACGTCGCAATCGTCGCCGCTGCTGACGGACCCCAAGCAGCCGTGGATCAAGGGCGGCAACGTCCTCATCGACCCCGTGCGACCTCTTTCGCGACCAGACTCCACCGCTCTGGCCCTGCTGACCATCCCATGCTCGTTCCTTGCCAGACGGCCGAGGTCGACCCGACCGCGCTCATCGGACCCAACGTCGTCATCGGCCCCGGCTGCAAGATTGGCGCTGGCGTCCGTCTGCAGCGGTGTGTCATCATGGCCAACGCCAACGTCAAGGAGCACGCTTGGGTCATGTCGTCCATCATCGGCTGGAACTCGAGCGTCGGCCGCTGGGCCCGCGTCGAGAACATCACCGTCCTCGGCGACGACGTCACGATCAAGGACGAGCTCCTCATCAACGGCGCCTCGGTTCTCCCCCACAAGAGCGTGCGTCCTGCCTGCCCCGCGTCTGGCGTGTATGGCAACAGGCCGCTGCTGACCCCTGGTCGATCACTATTGGCGCCGTCTTTGTCACTTCAGATCGCCTCGAGCATCACTGAGCCTCGCATCGTCATGTGAACGGGAGTGACGGCTGCTCGACAGAACTTCTTACCTTGGGCACACCCCTCCTCTTCCTCTGCTATTAGACCCGTCCTTTCGTTGGTGCTGGCTGCCGGGCATGTGAGCGTCTGGACTGGGAGGCGACGGCCCACCCTCGCACATCTCGGCCCCCGGCTCACCGTCGAACCGAGAGAGCGAAGCGACGACGTGCCCCCCGCAGCTTTCCCCTTGTTCGGCCTCGACGGGCACGGCCGAACTCCCGGCGTCGTACAATGCTCCCTTTTCGCGAAGGGAGCTCGTTGGAACGGATCGGGCGAGAGAAAATTGCAGCTGCAGATCAAAAAGTGTTCGGTGGGCCGGTGCCGCCGCCGCCGCTCTGCAGACGAGCAGGAGGTCATTTCCGCCGCGAGCGTCTGTCTTACCGGCAGCGAGCCCGACGAGACAGCCGACGCCAAACCTAAAGGCCGGATCGTCAAGCGCGCACGCACACCCGAGGACACCGCCCTAGATAGATGTCTGCCGTCACCTCCTCCTACTTACCAACACCTCGTTCTGCACCTCTCCTCTCGTCGACGGCTGGCCGGTGCCTGCGACCGACCTCGACGCGTCCAGCATCGCCCGACGACCAAACATCGCCCGCGACCCCTTTATCGCCGGCTCCTGTCGTCGCCCTCGCCCTCGTCCTCTCAGCCCACCAACTCTTAGCCCCACCCTCACCGTCGTCAGCTCGGACGTCCGCGAGAGCGACCTCTAGATCGATCCGTCATTGACGTCCCACCCAGCCTCGCCGATGCCCTTCAGCGGCTCGTCGCCGACGCCCAGCTCGACGCGGCCGGCCCGTCAAGGGTCGATCTCGCACCGCCACCGGCTCCTGTCGACGGCCGCGCTCTCAGTCGACGAGGAGATCCGCCGGTCGGAAGGTGGCGGTTTTGCCGTTCCCATGGACGGTAGCTCACCCGTCCCGGTTGTCGGCGGTGCCGTCCGCCGGCTCAAGGCCGACGACCCGGAGGCTGGCCTGCCGCTGCACCGCCGGCGCGGCTCGCTCCCCCGCCAGGCGCCCGACCCCAACCTTCGACCGCCTCCAGTCGTCAACTCGGCAGCCCGGGCAGAGGCGAGCTCGCCAGTGCCGATCTCGGTCGACCTCCCGCCGTCGCCATCGTCGTCGACGCGGACGTTTACGCCGGCCTACTCGGTCGGGCGCGCTCGGCCGCCGAGGTCGCCTCTATCGACGCCCCAGTCTGAGCTGCCGCCGGTTGACCCGCTGGAACCGTCGTCGACCAGCTTTTTTCCGACCTCGCCCGGCCGGTCTCCAGGAGCCGGGGGACTTTTTGTCTTCCCCGTGCCCATCCCTTCATCATCCGTGTCGCATCCTCAGCCGCCGGCACCGAATGCGGTGGACGACGACGCGCTCGACGCCGCGGCGAGTCCATCCCGGCGCGTGGTCCCAACGCTGCATTTGCGGACAGCGTCCGGTGCCGACGTCGGCCTCTCGTCAATCCAGTCGCTACCGTCGCTGCCCCGCGGTCCCAGCGGCTTCCGCGGCCTCGGTCGGCGGCCGTCCGTCTCTGGCAGCCCGAGCCCGACCCGGGAGGTCTTCTGGGGTGGCCAAGCCGGGACTGCCAGGAAAAGCGTTAGCGCGGCCATCACGCCTGTCGGCTCGGACGATGGCCAGGGACCTCTCACACCGGGAGGGTCGGTACGGATTCTGCGGCCGATGCCCTCGCCGCGCGGCGAGTTCAACCTGGATACAGGCAAGATGCTTATCGTTCGAGGTGCGCTTCCCTTTGCAAGGGCCTCATCGAGCGTGCTGCCTCGGTCAGCTGACACCCTGCTCTCGCCTCGCCAACAACAGCGCGCGTAGCGACACCCAAAGGCGAGCGCTCGGCTTTCCTCCTCGATGCGACAAAGTCCTGCCCCCCTCTTCACAGCCCACTGCCGTCGCCTCTGTCCTCACCTTCACTGGCCGCGGGTCCGGACCTACCTGCCGGCCAGCCGACCCAACAGCCCGAGGACTCCAGTACAGCGACCGCCCAGCAGCCACTTATCAACAAGTCGTCCGTCGCTCAGGGCTCGCCGCCCGACCCGTCGCGTCGGACGTCCATCTTAAGCTTCACATCCGGTTCGTCCGGCCTATCGACTTCATCGAGTGCGACGGCGGGCACTTCGACTGCCCTCGACACGCCCTCGCTGGTCGAAGGGTCGATGCTTGCCTCGCCAAAGCCTCACTTAACGGTCCACCCCCCGGCACTCGTCCCTGAGGAGAGCGAGCCAATCACGCCGGTAGTTCCAGCAGGAGCGGCCGAGCCGAGCACGCTCTCGCCCTCGGTCGAGATGCTGCGGCACCGTCTTAACGCAGCGAGACCGAGTGCGAGTCGGAACGGCAGCCTTCGCCGCCCGTCGGCCTTCGGTGCGCTCAAGCTGAGCCTGACGGATGACGAACGGGCCGGCAAGGGCCCGTCGAGGTTTCCGACCCTCCTCCTTGACGACGTCAAGGATGACGAGGTAGGCCTGTCGCTAGCTCTGAGCGAGGGGACGCTCGTACAAACACTGATGACTTCCCTCTTCGCGCGACACAACTGCAGTCGGATGACCTGCTCTCGGCCTTCCCCTCGAGCGGCCACCGGACAAGCGAATCGTCCCTTTCGCGCAAGTCGTCGGGACCCTCGCTCGTCGCAGATCTGCGTAAGAGCTCGACGGCGTCGTACATGTCGTTCAGTAGCGTTCGGTCCGAGCCTTTTGCCTACGACGACGGTTGGTCCGGTAGCGACGACAGCGACAACGAGTCGATCCCACTGCCGAAGCCTCGGCCTAGCATAAGTCGATCTAGCAGCGGTCTTGCTCCTCCGCTGCCGACGTTCCCTCGGAGGTCGTCCGGAGTGGATCTCGCCCCGGCCCTGAGCTCACCCGCATTGCAATCGGACTCGGTTGAGGGTGCTCCCGGTCGCTCGTCTTCCCTCCCCGTTCCGCTCTCCTCTCCCAACTCGTCGCTCCGCTCAACAAGCTCGGTTGGCACCGCTCGGCCGCTCTCGCAAGGCGATCCTCGGTCGTCCATGTACTCAACTCGTTCGGAATCCAACTACTTCCCCACGAGCGCGGCTGCCAAAGTCGCCCGACCGTCAAGCACCTTCTCCCTCACAGGCGACGGCAGTCTCGTCACGCACGACGGCAGGGTCTTGCCTCGACCCAAGCTCGATCAGGCCGATCCGTGGGGCGACGTTGAGATCGCCTACCAGTCCAGCAGTGGAGTGGCCGACCGAAACGGCCCTTCCAGCAAAGCCTCCCAGCAGAGTGGCTGGTCCCAAAACGGCTCCTCGTTGAGTGCGCGCAAGTGGGAGGAGGCGGCCGAACGCCTGCCCGAGCGCAAGAAATTGCTCAACCGGCGCGAGAGCGCGACCAGCAGCGCCAGCAGTTATGGCTCGTCCTCGGACAAGTACTCGGCCCAGGCGGCGCCGAAGCAGATGGCTCGTGCTCCTCCGTCTGCGATGAAGAAGATCCCGGCGCCGTCGATGGCGCCGATCCCGGTCGCATCACCGCCGACAAGGTCGATCCCGGTTCGCAAGAGCTCGTCGTCGACCCAGCTCCGGTCCGCCCCTACTGGCTCAGTTGTTTCTGGATCGTCGCCGTCTCGGCTGCCATCGCCGGCCATCAAGAAGTCGTACTCGGGCAATATTCCGCAGTATCGCTCGCCCGCAGGCTCCGCTACGTCGTCGCCAGCCGGTCTGAAGCAGGCGGTCCTCCTGCCAGCGATCGAGCCGCTCCGTATCACTCGTCCTGGCGCCACATCGCCACAGCCTCCGGCGATGATCCCATCAGCCGTCACGGACAAGCCGCTCCCTGTGCCCTATCCGGTAAGCGAACGCCTGTCGCCTGCGCCGGCAACGTCCGACCTGCGGCCCCGGACGCCACCCCGAAGTCAGTCGGAAGTAACGACGCCGACTCAGACGCCGGTCGCAACTGCCGGCCGAGAGAGGTCCTCGGAGCCTTCGCCGTCGACTGTTCAGCCCGGAGCTGCGCCTCTGGCAGTCGGCTCCGACGCTCCTCTCTCGCCGAGGCCGGCGTTCGGTCCCGCCGCCGGACGCCGCATGTCAAAGCGGCCATCGGTTCCCAAGGTCCGGCCGCCGCCGGCGATGCAGCATCGCTACTACGAGGCCCCTCCCCTCCCGCCGCTGCCGTCACTCCCTGCCGCACTGGCATCGCAGCCTCGTTAGACGCGCGCAGAGAGCGCCCTCCCGTAGCCTAGCGTCTTCGCTCTCGTACAACCCCACCTTGTACCCTCACTTCGACCGGTCACCCTTTTGTAGCTTTCATCATAGCCACGGCGCTTGCCATCTGGGATCGATGTGCTCCGCCCTTCTGCACGAGCGGCACCAGGGGTCCAAGGTGGCAGGGCGCAGCGTGGTATTTGACTCCGACCGTCTCTGCGCCGACCGTGCCCTCGGCAACAGCTCGCCGACCTCTGCTCGCGTCTCTCCCTCCATCCACGACTAGACGACCTCGCCCAGCATGACCGCCCAGCTGCCCCCGAACCTGCTCAAGCTCTTCACGCCCCGGCCACCGCTGCCCTACGTCAAGCCGGTCGGGCCCGACTATGACAGACCGAAGGTCTTCAAGACCCAAGGCGTCGCCGCCCTCTTTGCCGAGCTCAAGAGCGACACCGCCAGCAAGGAGCGCCAGCGGCTCGAGACCGGTCTCGAGGAGGAGGGCGAGACCAAGGAGGAGCCTTTCACGCGGACCGAGATGGAGAAACGGCGCATCAAAAAAGAGCAGAAGGCTAAGCAGCGCGAGGAGTGGAAGAAGAACGCTGAGGCGAGCTGTCCGTCGCCCCCTTGCCTCATCTCGCGCGCCTTCTTTTGAGCTGACCCTTCCTTGCAACGCCTTGCACGCAATCCGTCCTTCACAGACAAGCCCCTCGACGACCCGGAGGCTGTCGGAGACCCCTACAAGACTCTCTTCATATCGCGACTGGTGCGTGTGGCTCGACGCCGACCGGCGTGCCTCGTGGAGCCGAACGCCGACCTCGAAAGTGCTGAGGCCTTATCCTCCCTCCTGCTGTACCACCAGTCCAAGAAGGCGACCGAGCAGGACCTTCGGCGCGAGTTTGAGATGTACGGCGCAATCGAACGCGTCCGCATCGTTCGCGACCAGAAAGACAAGAGCCGAGGCTATGCCTTCATCGTCTACGAGCGCGAGCGCGACATGAAGGGTGTGTCGGGCGGCTCCCTTTGTCGACTGCTCGTCTCTCGCTGACAGGTGACGCTCCCTGCTCTGGCTCACTACAGCCGCTTACAAGGATGCCGAGCACATCCCCATCGCCGGCAAGAACATCCGCGTCGATGTCGAGCGCGGCCGTACCGTTAAAGGATGGAAGCCGGCGCGCATCGGGGGTGGTCTGGGCGGCAAGCCCAAGCCGGTCGACCCCAACGCAGGAGGCTTTGGCGGAGGCTTTGGTTTCGGCGGCCGGGGCGGCTTTGGTGGCCGTGGTGGCTTCCGGGGTGGTTTCGGAGGCGGTGGCGGCTTCCGCGGCGGCTTCAACGGCCCTCCTGGTGGAGGCTTCCGTGGCGGCATGGGTGCGTCTTCTGTCTCGTCGCAGTGGAAGCCTCTTGCTTTGTCACTGACATTCCCCATCACCCCAGGCGGTGGAGGTGGCGGCTTCCGTGGCGGCTACGGTGGAGGAGGAGGCGACCGGGGTGGCTTTGGCGGCCCTCCCGGCGGCGGCTTTGGCGGCGACCGCGGAGGTCAGTCTCCGATCTCGGTCCATCTGCGCGGGCACGCAGACCCTGTCGTTGACAGCTTCGAACCTCGTTCTTTGCCTTTCTCGCAGGCTTCCAGCCAAGAGGCGGCCCGGACAACGGCTTTGGCGCGCGGTCAGGCCCCGGACCCAGCCCAAGCCGCGGCGGCTACGGCGGCGACTCGAGGTGCGTCCACTCCCCTGAACTAATGATGCTGGGCAAGGGGCATGGGGTGCCAACGACGAATCGAGCAGAGGGCGGCCAGAGCCTGGTTGAGAAGACGACAAACACGCACGCGCTCAAAGGAGCGCTGTCCGCGGCCTCATCGCCGCGGCACGAGGAAAGTATCAGCCCAGGGGCCTCATGCTTCCTCTGGGCCCGTTCCTTTCCCCCATTTGATCCGCCTCTGCCTCGTCTTCCTTCCTCTTCGCTCCGGCTGGCTCGCTTTCCTTCTCTTTCCGACACACCCTACCCACTTCCAGCCTTTCCTGTCTGCTTTCGCCCCACTCACCTTTTCTGCCCAATCGCTTGCGCTTCTTTCCGCCCAGGGGCGGCGGCATCGGCTACCAGGGCGGTGGCTTCAACGGTCCTCCAGGTGGCGGAGGCCCTCCCTCATCGTCGGGCGGGTACGGCGGCGGTGCGTACGGCGGTCCTCCGCCAGCAGGCCCGCCCAAGCGCGAGTACGACGGCGGCAGCGGCGGCTACGACAGGGACGACAAGCGGCCGAGGTACTAAACGTCTTCTCTCATGCATCCTTGACCTCGTCGGGCGTCGCGACGGCTCGCGAAATCGCAGAGTGATGGATTGTCAGTGCAGTATCGGGGCGTGCGCGTGAGCGACTTGGCTGAGGCCCGCGAAGGTGGCAAATGGCATCCGCGTTTGCCTCGCCCAACTCGTTGGATCCGCAAGGGCAGCGTGTCAAGGAAGAACACGAACGACCGATAGGCAGGTCCCGAAGTGAAGGTAACGCGGGGAGTAGGTCCAGGCGGCACAGGAGTCGCGAACGCTGGCTGTCGGGCGGCCCGTGAAGCTCGTCGTCCGTCGACCGCGGCTTGGCGCAAGCAGCGAGGACGCACGAGTAGCCAGACGGATTCGCAGCGCGAGAGGGGATGAGAGAAGATGTACACCGGTCTTCATATTCCCCAGCTGAGCTCTCGTTCTCCCCTGAGCGACGACGCTGGCCCCTTCAACACCCTCGCCGTCGCAAGACGACGAGGACACCCCTGCACATTGCAGCTGGACCCAGGTCGAACGACCCTGTCGGCCTGCCGGCGCGCACCGAAACGCTCTGCGGTAGCCACGCCCAGTTTGAGAAGACGGCCCAGAGTGGAAAATGGAGAGACGCGAGCGCGAGAAAGAGAGGACCACGCACGGATGATGCCTTCAGTGCTTCTTGTCGGCCAGGTGGTCGCGGAAGATGCCGTCGACGCTCTTGAACAAGAGGTGGGAAGGAATCGCCCGGATGACTGCGATGACGACGTGCTCGGATGGTCAGCGCGCCGGAGCGGCTGCATGGGTAGAGGCTGGACTCACTCTCGGAGACACGGTCGTTGACCTCGGTCGACGGGACGCCAGCCTTCTCGGCCAGCTCGTACGTCAGCCGCAGCATGGCAAGCACGGCCAGGCTGACGTGGTTCTGCTTGGCGGCGTAGTGCGAGTTGGGCGAAGCGGCCGTTGCCAACGGTCCGACGAGGCTGCTTGGCGTCGCAGGGCCCGTGCCGGCCGTTCTGTCGCCGCGCGTGAGACGGAGGAGGATCTCGAAGATGTTGTCCATCTCAGACAGGTGCTGCTTGACGAACCGCCTGCGCTCCTTGGCGCTTCCAGCCGTCGAATTGGTCGCCCAGCTGTCGAGCGAGTTCTGGATCGTCGGCGCCAGAGGAGCCTGCCGAGCGAATGTGGGGAGCCGTCAGCCCCGGAACGTCGACTACTGCACGGGCAGCTGCGATTGGAAGGGACGCACAGGTTCCGGGTCGAGGATCTCAAACTTGCCGCGCCAGCTCGAGACCTTTTTGTTGTCGACCTTCATCCGACCAAAGAGGTCGTTGAGCCAGTCCTCGACGTGGCCGGTGCGCACCCACTTTGGTTCGCTCAGCGGGCGGTCCTGGTCGAGGTAGGCGACGATCTTGAACGTCTCGCATCTGAGTGACGGATAGGGCGCGGCCGGATCCGAGTCGGCGGCGATGAGCTTGTGGACAGGAGGCGTCCAGCCGGCAGAGGGGTCGCTGACGCCCTCCCACATGTCGTCGAGCGTCTCAAACGTGACCGGCTGAAACATGTCGGTCTCCTCGTCGAGCTGCTCCATCTGCGGATAAAGATCAAGTCATGAAGATGGCCCCGTTAGCCGATGAACAAGAAGCCGGGATGTCTAGCACTCACGAGGACGCCACGGCAGATGTCCCAGTTCTGTGACCGGCCCTCTTCGGTCATCTCGGCACCATCCGGTCCAGACGTCTCGGTCGCAGGCGGCACAATCGTCGAAGAGCCGTCCGTGGTGTCTTCGATCTTGACGCGATCAGTCGACAGATCCGGCGCGGCTGCTGAATCATCGACCGGAGCCGAAACGGCCGGCACGTCCGCCGCAGCGTCCTCCTGCGTCGTGTCGTTGGCCAAGACCGCATCGGCCGTAGCTGCCTCGTGCTGGATCGGAGCGCCCTCGACGAGTGATTCCTGCCCGCCAGTGATACCGTCTGCGACAGGCTCAGCCGCATCGTTGCCGGCTGATTCGATACGCTTCTCGCCGCCGTTAGCTAGTGGTTCGGCCGACGGATCGGCCGACTTGTTCCAGCGGACGGTCAACTCAATCTTGCCCTCGGTCCTTGAGATGCGGACGCGCTCAATGACGTCGGCGTCGATGCAGATCCGTCGGGTTGACCGCTCGTACAGGATTGAGATCCGGTCGTCGGACGGCTCTGGCCCGCGGTAGTACAAGTCGACGTCGCCCGTCTCACGCGCGGGCGTCGCATGAACGGAGGCAGCCGCGCCCGCCTCGGACACGCCGGGGACAACCGACACGTCGCGCTCCTTCTTGATGGGTGACCCGATATTCGAGGCGGGCTCGGTCGATGCGGTGGTAGTAGATGTCTCGGTGACGCCGGCGGCGTCCGCAGCCGCACTTTGGTCTGATGCCGCTGGCTTGGTCTCGGGCTCGACAGAGCCACGAGCCGAAAGCATTGAGACGTCACCGGCGGCGTCGTCGACCGACTCTTCCGGCGCCGGACCGGCCTCGGCGACGACAGTGTCCTCCGTGAGCGAGGCGAGTAGGCCCTCGACATCGGCCTCAGCTTCAGACTTGGTCGCGTCTGGTGCCTCGGTTGACACGTGTTCGAGCGGAAGCTCGACATCGGCCACATCTGCCGCCGTTGCCGCCGTGATGTCCGAAGCAGGTTCTTCCTTGAGCCCAGCCTGCTCGACATACTGATCTGCATCGGCCGTTGAGATGACACCGTCGACAGAGTCTCCCTTGCTCGGGCAAGGCTCGGAGGCCGCGCCCGGCTGAGTCGGTTCGGCAGACGCCTTGGCCTCCTTCTTGGCGAGCATAGCCTTCGGGCCGGTCGGAGGGGCGGGTGCTGCTGGCAAGGCAACCGGCGGGGGCGCCCGGAGGCCCTCGATGCCGCCTCGGCCGCGCTTCTCGCCGTGGCCCTGTCCGGCGGGCGAGTCGAAGTAGATGCGAAGGCGATTGACGTCGCGCGTTACCTGCTCGGCCTTGCTGGTATTCTCCTTGCCGTGCGTCATGAAATACGAGCCCCGCTGCTGCTTCTGCGAGGGGCCCGATGCGCTGGCGGAAGGCGAGGAAGGTCCATCATCTGCAGGCAGAGTGAAGGCGGACGAGAGACATCAGTGGGCAACATTCCGGCGCCTAAAGTGTGGCGTCGAGGGGGCAGAGACTGACCGTCATCGCCGCCCTCGGCCTTGCGCTTGCGGCCGCCCGAGCCTTCGGCCTCGTCATCGCGCTCTCGCTCGCGCTCCGGGACGAGGCCCCACTTCCACTCGAGCTCGGGCACCTCCAGCCCGACAATCTTGAAGTCTGACAGCGTTTTTTTGTCTTCCTTCTCCTTGGGCCGCGACTTGTCTTGCTGCGCCTGTGTGGGCGTCGATGATTCCTTGGGCTGCCGTCCAGCCCGCGTCGCAGCCGGACCGCGCGGAGCGTCTGGCAGATCGCGCTGCTGTCCGCCACTAAAGGCACCTCGTCCTGCAGGGGAAAAGGCAGGGGAAAAGAAGCGAGGTCAGTCAAATGTCCAGCAGGACCGACTGGGCAAGATCGTGTCATCAAAACGACGCACCTCGGCCCTTGAAAGCGCCGCGCTCGCTGCGGGACGAGGACTGCCCGCTGTTGCGCGGCCCCGTCGGCCCATTTGGAGGCGGGCTCGCCCTCATGATGCCGCGAGGCTTGCCTCGGAAGCCGTTGACCGAGCCGTAGCCGTCATCCTCGTAGCCAAAGCCGCCGCGCATGCCCTTGGGTCCGCCTCGAACGGAGTTGCTGCCGCCTCGGCCACCTGGGCCGCGCGGCATGGAGCCATGGTCGCGGCCATCGCTTCCAGAAAAGAAGTCGTTGCCGCCGCCGCCGCCGCCGCCGCCGCCGCCGCCGCCGCCGCCACCGCCGGTCGACGAGGAGGACGGACCAGCGACCATGGACATAGGCGTCGCAATAGTCATTGGGTTTGATGGCAGGCCGGCCGACGAAGGGATCGAAATGGTCCGCGAAGCCGGTCCTGCGCCGCCGCCGGGCCCGGCCAGCGGCTGCTGGGGTCCGCTGTCGAAGCGCGGTCGCTTAGCCGGCGGGAAGCCCTGGTTCGGCGAAGGGTGAAGCATGCCCATCGGCTGCTGGGGTCCCATACCTCCCATCGGGTGGTGCGACGAGGCCGCCGACGGCGGTCGCATCGGCATCGCCTGAGGCCCGGCCGGCGGAGGTCGTGCTCCGCCAAAGCCGCCGGCGCCGGGCGCGTAGGGCGAGTAGCCACCCATGGGCTGCGGTTGCGGCGTCTGGGGCGCTTGCATCGGCCGGGCCGAGGGGTAGGCCTGAGGACCGACTGACGGCGTGTAGGCCTGCTGAGGGGCCGGCTGAGCGTACGTGGGGGGGCGAGGCTGGATGCCCATCGGCGGCAGGCCCAGGTAGGCTGGCTGCGATGCGCCCGGGTAGCCTGGCATACCACCGTAGGGCGCCTGCGGCACAAAACTGCCGTAAGCTCCCATCTGCAAAGTCAATGACAGATGTGAGCGGGGTCGCAAGTCGTGACGGGCAAGAAGGCCATCAGACTGACTGCCGGGGCGGTGGGCTGAGCGTAAGGCGCTTGCGCTGGCGGACGGCCGCCTACTTGCGCGCCAACGGCGGCTGCGGCCTGTTGCTGCAGACGGAAACGGCACGTCAAGCAAAAAGAGAGCAGTCGTTATCGGGGACGTCAGTGCATGCTCGTCTGCGGCGGACGCTGGGGCTGGTTCGCAGAGCAGCAGCGAGCCACACCGGCTGTCAAAGAGGCGAGGGCGCCTGAGCCTTGGTCTGCCCAAGCTGCCTCGCAAACGCACCTGGTAGTACGCCGCCCAGGCCGCAGAGTAATCCGGCGCCGGTGCCGATGGAGGAGGCATGGTGAAGGCGCTTGTGCTACGGTACTGCGAGCGGGAGAGTCCAGGAAGGGAAGCAGGGAGGGCAGACGGGGTGACGGTTGCAAGGCGGCCAAGCGGTCGATCCTCTGGCGCGGGCACCGACACGAGGCGCAGCGGCGACACGCAACACCGTTCTCCTTATTCCCGAGCTGCGTACTCTGGATCGCCCGTCTTTCAGACGGAAGAAGCCGGCTGCCAGGAAGCTAAGGTCTGACGGCGAACGCTCGAAACACGACAGCACGAAGTCACGGAAAGCATGCGATGTACATTTGGAACAGCTCCGACGAACACCCTCCTTCTCAGGACCCTCACTTCAAGCCTTCCTTCGCGCAGCTTCGGTCAGCTGTCCTTGAAAAATGGGAGGCGGGTCTCAGGAGACGATCTGGTCTGGGCGACGAAGAGGAGGGACGGGTCAGTAAATCATCGTCGGGTCGAAGAAACGGCGAGGAGCACGAAGGCGGGCTGAGGAGTGGGCGGGTTCAGATCCAGTAGTTATCGTCTGCATCCCGACAAAGTGTCAGGGACTAAGCAACAGCTTCTAGTTGATATTTTTTTGGTGAAGGAAGCTCATCACGAAGGGAGGTTCGGCGGAGAGAGGAGGCAGATAGAGGAAGGGAGGCAGGCGGAAAGGCGTGACACGGCGCGCAAGGGACGGCAGGGTTTGACTCACCAGCTGATCAGGGAGCGGAGAACAGGCCGACAGTCCTCCGCATGGAGCCGCCAACCCGGCTCTACCGAGGCGAGACGGGCGTGCGAGAGTAGCGGGTAGGAAGGTGGTCGTCGGCAGGTCGTCGTTGAAGCGACCCAGCTTCGGGTCGAAAACGAAAGGGCGGCGGTCGGCAACCTGCGGATGCGATTCGGGCCGGCGCAAGGGACAGCCGCGAGAGAAATCCAAAAGGCCTTGCCGTCGCCGCGCGCGCGCGCGCGCGCGCCGCCTTCGACGCGACGACGCCTCGTACTCGAGCCTGACTGTTCGTACCTCAGATCAGGCTCTTTTGAAGATTCGCAAGTCCAAAGGGAGCTGCTTTTGATTGGTGAGCTCTTCTACTCTCCTGGGTCTTCCTTACAGGGCGAGGTGACGCTGCAGAAATCTGGAGCTCGAGTGACTGACGGCTTCGTTCTCGCCGCCTGGCCTCCTGCGCTCGCGTCGCACGAAAGGTCGCCTCATCCTGCACGTCGCGCAACCGAACGACCGTCTAGGACGACATCTCTGCTCGGAAGACTCGCGCCTCACACAAAGTGGTCAGAGTCAGGCATCCTAAAGTGTGAGTCTGACTGAGAAAGCAGCCGATGCATCGATCATGCTGACCCGCCTGCGCGCATCCACTGACAGTCGCGTCGCACGCCAGGCCCTGTTCCCCTGCTTCTGCTTTCGACCGACTGAATCTCCGGCCGCCGCATTGCGGCCTTCTCAGCCCTAGGTGAGCACTGCTTGGCGTGTCCTTTTGCCCGTATGGTCGCCGTTGGCTGACTTGATATCGCCGCTTTACAAAAGCGTCTTACTTCCCCCCGCAGACAATGCCTGCCGAGCGTCGCCGTAGCGGACGCGCCTCGCTGCCAGCACCCGCCTCCCCAAGCGCGGCGACGGCTTCGGGAGCCTCTGTCGGTGCCGCCCTGACTTCTCCTGCACAAGCCCCCGGAGTAGAGCAGACGGCCGACCGCTTGCGCTCGATCCTTTCGCCGCCCAAGGGCGCCGGCAGCGAGGCCTCGCCAAACGCCGGCCGTCGGCTGCAATTCAACGACTCGATCGAAGCCCGGACGTTTGCGATTGGCGACCGAGCCAGCCCTGGTGCGCCTGCCGGCCGGCGAGTGTCCCAGCCGTCGCCCGCAGCCAAGCGCAAGAGTGGGGAGGCAGCGGCGGCGTCCGATAGCTCGGCGCCGGTCGCGTCCGGATCGCAAGCTGCCGACTCGCCTTCTGCTCAGCCTTCGCGGCCCAAGCGAACCCGTTTCTCGGACCCGCGGCCCCAGTCGCTACAGCGACTCGCTGACGCTTCGAGGGGAGTCCTCCCGACCCCGCCGCCGTCCGAGCCCTCGACCTCGTCGGCCACGATTGGCAAGAAGACCTCGGTCTCGCCTCCGGCTCTGCCGACGCCCTCGGCGTCCACCACGTCGGAACACGCCGAGGACGGTGCTCAGGCGTTTCGTGCCGCTGCGACGGCTGAATCGGACGACGACCTCTCGTCGGTCGGTTCGACTTCAGAGGACGACTGCAAAGCGCGGCGTCGCCCGCGTCAGAAGAAGGGCCGCAAGACGGTAGCAAAGGCACCGGCTACGAGCCGGTTCAAGCCGCCGCTCGCGAGCTACGTCAAGCGGCTTGCGCTTCCAGAGCCGGTCGGCCCTGCCGCGGCCAAGGTGTACCTCGTCGAAGGGCTCTTCACGAACCGATCGGTCGACACACGCTTCCCTGGCTTCCCCAACGGCATCGACAAGACGGGCAAGCCGGCGCCATACAAGCCGGCGGCGCTCGCGGCCGTCCTTAACAATGCCGAGGGCAAGCCGGTAACGGCCGCAGTGGGCGAGAAGCCGGCCAAGGCGCGGCCGTCCAAGGCTTGGGTCACGATCCTGCCGGACGGCACGCAGATCGAGGGCAAGCTGCCGCGGCACGCAGATGCGCAGTCGTCAGCGACGCCTCAGCCCGAGGAGAAGCCCGCTGTCAATGCCAAGGCGGTCAAGCGCAAGGGTGCCGGTCGGTACGTCTGGGTGACAGAGCTGCCCGATGGTACGATGGTCGACGGCCGGCTGCCGATCCCCAAAGGCGAGGACAGCGACAAGAGCGATGTGCCGGCAGCCGAGGAGGAGGAGGTCGAGGACGCCATCCTCGCGACTGCGGGCTCGGACCAGGACGAGGAGGACGAGTCGCCCATCGTCCCTCGAGCGACGCGCTCCCGGTCTGGCCGCACTAGCCTGCCGGCACCGGCCAAGACGCCGGCGGCCGACCTGACGTTCCAGCCGTTTTCGGGCCTGCGCAGGTCCAGGAGCTCGCGGTCAGGTCCGGCGGCGTCGACCGACGTTGGATCGCCGGCACCTAGCGAGTTGATCGAGGTTGCCCACCGACGGCGAGGCAAGGCGTCGGCCAGAAACAGCGAGGACGCCGAGACCGCCCCGGGAGTGGTGGAGTCGCGCTTCGTCTTCCCGCTGCCGACGACGTTCCGCGATGCGCCCGACATCCTAACGGACAGCCGGCCGTTCCAGCTCACGTACGACATCGTTTGGGAGTGGGAGAATGGCGGTCTGGAGCAGCAGAAGAAGCCGAAGCCGTTCAAGACAATCACCAAGAGTACGCTCGCGACCGACCGCATCCGCTCGAGACGACAATCTGGTGCTGATTTGCAGTACCATTCCGCAGACGTTTTCCCTGACCGCGCCCGCGACCTCGCCATCGCGTCCATCTGCGACTGCAAGCCGCCGCCGCCAGAGTCGAACGAGATGGGCTGCGGCGACACGTGCATCAACCGGGCGTTGCAGTACCTCTGCTCGCCCAAGACCTGCCCCTGCGGCGAGATGTGCTCCAACAAGTCGCTCTTTAAGCGGCTGACACCAAACCTCAAGGTCTTCTGGGTTCGTCAGCCCACCCCCCCTCCACTCAAGGCCTGCTCTCTGATCGTCGGCTCTCCTTTTCCACTCAGACCGGCTCGCGAGGCTTTGGCCTCAAGGCCATGGAGGACATCCCCAGGGGCGAGTTTGTGCTTGACTACCGCGGCGAGGTGGGCTGTCTATCTGCTTCTCTCCACGCCGAGACGCCCGGCTGACCTGATTTGTCCGCCTGCCGCCCGGTCCTCAGGTCATCACGCTCGCCGAGTACTACGCGCGCATTCAGACCGTCTACAAGGGCCGCCAGGACTACTACGCTCTCGAGTATGGCGAGGGCGAGGTCCTTGACTCGGGTATGAAGGGCAACATTGCGCGCTTCATCAACCGTTGGTCGACCCTCCCTTTTTGACTGGCGCGGCTGCGAGCCTCTCCGCGCATCGGCTGACGAGATGACGGTCATCCTCTATCAGACGGCTGCGCGCCCAATCTCCGCGTGCATAAGTACACGACGCTCGGCGAGGGAGTTGAGGAGTACGAGGTTGGCTTCTGGGCAACGCGCGACATTCGCAAGGGCGAGGAGGTGGGTACATGCCCTGGCTTCCGATAAGGAGGAGCACCTGATGCTGACGACGCACTCTGGCGACAGCTCTTCTACGACTACAACGTGAGTCGCCTGTTCCGCGAGCAGGCTGCTCGCTTGGTGCTGGATGCTGACCTCGGCCATCCATTTGCAGTTCGACTCGTTCGCGACCCGTACTGCGGCTGCCGCCATGACAAACGCTCCGCTCCCGCTCCCTGTCGAGGCGTCCAACCAGAAGGGCAAGAAGGGCAAGGCGGCTGCCGTGCCAGAGCCCGAGATTCTTGAGGCTGGCAACGGTCGGCAGCGGTGCAACTGCAATGCCGACGTTTGCACCGGCTGGATCGGAGGGTGCGTTTTGACAGACCGCTCGACGGACGCTCATCTTTGTGAGCCTCGCTGATCAAGTCGCTGCGACGCCTCCTTCGCAGAAACAAGGCAAAGGAGAAGAAGGGCGCCGCCTCTCGCGCAGCTTAGAGAACTCCTCTCTCCCTCCCTTATACTTTCTCTTCCCGGATGGGCTGGATTTACTCCGGACCTCGATATCGCACTTCTTTGCTGCCCTGTGCCAGCAGAGCTGGACCGTCTTCCCTCCCCCGCTTCGGATCGCTCGCATGTGCATCACCCCTTCCCTCTCGACTCATTCGTCACATCTCCTGACCGCGCTCTGACGCGCTTTGTAAACGTCCCTCCTTCAATCCGAACGTGGACTATGGCTTTCCGGAATGGCGGTGAGCCCGCTGTCCCACGGCAGAGCACTACCTCGAGCCGTCACGCAACGCCGCCGTCGTCGGCCCGTTGAAACTTTGAACGCACAGACCTGTCATGAGCCATACAACAGATCACTCCGCAGAATCCACTTGACGCCCTTGAGCACTGGAGCGCCCTCGTGCCGCATGCACGAGCTGCCATGCCGATGAAGCATCGCCGCCCCGCGCTCGGGCTGCACTGCCAGCATCTCGTTCTTCCGACCTGGGAGATGAAAGATGGTGTCGCCGCCCTCGACCGGGACTCCCTTCTCGTTGAGATAGATCAGGAGCGTCCACTGGCTAAAGAAGCTCGGGTTCACCGGCGACGGGACCGACTCGTCGTAGTGCGGGCCAAAGAACTCGCCCGGGAGGTACTTGTAGACCCTGACGTTCTCCAGCAGGCCTCTGGGTGTCGGCAGCTGAGAGCCTCGCTTCGGATGCAGAGGATCCGACGGCCAGTCAGCGACGATCCTGTCGAGGCCGGTCGCAGTGTAGAGATGTTGCGCAAACTCGGGCGCGAACGTCGAGAAGCGGGCTGCAGGTGGAAAGGGGTCGATGAGTAAACTGTGTCCGCAAGGCCGGTGCGACGCAAGCGCAAGAGCGCGCATGCAGAGGACGCACCGTTCGTTCGCTTTGCCTCGCCTCGCTTGGCGGGCGGCGACGGAACGAGCAAGGGCGTGATCGACTTGCTGAAGAACGCCAGGAGTGCATCGACGTCCTGGTCGTGGAGGAAGTGCTGCGGGCGCAAAAGACGCCAGGATGGACTCAGCCTCATCGGTCCGCAAGCTGACTTCGGTAAGTCAAATAGGTTTGTCGGATAGGGAGCTGACCCGGATTACGACAATCTGATCGTCCAGGACAGTTTCGACCTCCCTGTCGTAGTGCGGCTTGGCGGAGAGTGTCGGCCATGGGAGGGCCGTCGAAGGCGACGCCGACGGCGCGCCGCCGGACCTGGAGCCGGTTGACGCCTTGGATCCTTTAGCGCTCGCTTTGGGCGCCATCAGGGCTGACGGCTAGATCACGGAGCAGGGCGGGTTCAGCGTCAGCATGCCGGAACCGTTATCAACACAGCGAGCCTGGGGACAAACAGAGTCGCAGGTGGCAGGGTGGGCCGAGTGACGGTCAAGGGGTCGGGACGGGCGGCCGCTCCTCGATCCTCCCTTAACGGCCACCTCGCCTTGCCTCTCTGCCAGTCGGCTCGCTCCCACCCAACCGCCTCGGCGACGTCGTGCCCGCCCAGGAGACGCAGAGACGACCCTTAAAAGTCATGCCGCCCGTCCGCTCTTTCCCCCGGTCGGTGACGGTCCTCCATCCGGCGCCGTACGCCCTGCCGGTGGGCTCCTCACTCGAGGTCGAGATGCCGCTGCCTCTCGTACAGTCGACATCCGCCCACGCCTCATCCTCGAGAGCCGGCGCCTCGGCCGGCGGAGACTTCTCGCCAGAGCGCATACGGGCGGCCGCGCGGAAGCTGGCTCGCAAGGAGGGCCGGATGCTTGTCGACGAGGCCGAGCTCAACGCCGGCGTGATGGGCCGGGGTGGTCCAGGCGAGGTGTCGACGATCAAGGTCGGTCGGAATGGCACTAGTCTCAGCAGTGCAGCCATTCGACCCGCTGACAACGGCTCCTCTGCTGCAATAACCCCTCGCACAGAGCGTCAAGGGCGCCCAGGACTGGAACCGGCTCCTTTGCTGGGCGAGGAAACGGCGCGGGCCGCAATGGGACGCCTGCAGTAAGTCGCGTGACCCGTCCCTTTGTGGCTCTGAAGGGGACCT
>Ga0308160_10000344_pt1 | contig 97653 bp, 87 predicted proteins | sample PhyFR1_FD_201036 | JGI IMG/M metagenome (GOLD analysis project Ga0308160, IMG submission 201036) | Phyllosphere microbial communities from UC Gill Tract Community Farm, Albany, California, United States - DLSLF.R1 | ecosystem: Host-associated > Plants > Phyllosphere > Unclassified | place: USA...
GGTGTGCAAAACGTGTGGCGAAGCAAGCCGAGGGACGGCGTCCCTGGGCACTTGATCCTTTTCTGAAGCCTTGAACCAGGATGGCCATCCCGGTCGTGATTTCCTACATCGTGCGCTGCGGCGCCAGGCGCACGTCCATCTGATAAGTGAAAGAGGCAGCCGGATGGACGGTGCGCGTCACTTCCAGCAGCTGCATCTTCTTGCCGTAGTAGCGACGCGTAATCACAAGGACCGGCTGGTCCCGCTCTATGCCCAGGATCAGCGCTTCCTTCTCGGCTGGCATCGCGGCGGCGATCTCCTGCTTGATCTCCACGATCAGTGCCCCGGTCTTTTCAATCTGCGTGAAGATCGGCATTTCATGGTGAGGAAAGTCGCCGAGCGTGAGGCCGATGTCGTAGGGCACGAATACATCGGCCAGCGTCACCGGCAAATCATGTTCCATCGCAGTGCGCAGCATCACCAGGTGCCACCAGCGGTCCCCCACGCGGCCGCCGACGCGCTGGCTGAAGCCCGCATCCGCGACGACCTCTGCGCGTTCCAGCATCTCGAACCGCGTGGTCTTGGTATATTGCAGCAAGTCTTCGACGCTAGTGAACGACTGCGTATAGTGGGCATCCACCTGGCTTGCGCGCACTACGCTGCCGACGCCCGGCTGGCTGCTGATCAGGCCGAGTTCCTGGAGCGTACGCAGCGCTGCCCTGACGGTATGGCGACTTACTTCAAAGCGCGTCGACAGGTCTGCCTCGGACGGCAATATCTCGCCGACGTGAAAGACGCCATGCGCTATCTCATTGGTCAATGTGCGCGCAATGACTGCGTGTTTCGCGCTTCCCATCGATATTGTCGCAGTCGACATGCCATCCCCCGTGCCGGCCTGTCGGCCGCGTCTAGTCTACTTGTGCATACCTGTACGTACAGGTTAGGCGCGTCTGCATTGCGTGTCAACCAGAAAATCGCCGATCGAGGACGCGATGCGCCCGGTCTAGCTAACGCCTGTTCGCCGCAGACCAGGCCGACAGTTCGCGCAGCAGCAGCGCCAGGTCTTGATAGAGCAGTTTCACGGTCGCTTCCAGCTGGTCCAAGATGGCGTCGCGCGCCTGCAGGTCTTCTATCGTGTATTTGCCGCCTTTTCCAAAGATCAGCCGGGCGCGGTGACGCTCTTCATCGGAATCCTGCGTGCCCAGCCGCCCGTCGGCCTTCCATTGCGCGACCAGCAGCCGGCTAAGCGGTGCGTCTGCATTTCCGCCCCGGCTGTGATTCAGGAATCGCCATACGGACGCAGGATATGCCGCGGACCCGTTCTCTCCATTCCACAGGTCGGTGAGCAGGTTGCGCTCATGTCGCAGTAATCCGGTCGGCGTATAGGACAGCGTGGCATATCCAGTTCCGGCCTGCGCCGACCCGCCGAGCACGTTGACGATATTGGCAGACGCGGCCTCCGGGCTGTGCAGCGCGATGCCGCCCGAAATGATGGCAGTGGCCGCTCCCAGCACCAGGCCAGCTACCGTAAAGCTGCGCAGGCGTTGCTCCTCTGCCTTCTGCAGCTGATTGCGCAGTTGACCGCTGCGCTCGTTTTCGCAATCGATTTCGCCCGTCACGCTGGCCACCTCCAGCATGGTGAGGGTTACCCGCTCCACGAGATTCTGGCGAGCTGTCAGCAGGCGTTCGAAAGGCAGGCTGTCATCCCTGGCATTGGCGATGACCATCAGCTCCGGCAAAACCCCGATCACGCTCGCGGTGTCGACAGCCGTCCTGGAGAAGGGAGAAACGGAGGGCAGGGGCAATGAAGAACTTCGTTCTTCCTGGCTGTCTGCAGGCACCGGAAGCAGGCTCGCCACATGGGATGCGCGAGCACACGTGCCGTCCGGAAATGCCTGGAATGGCGCTTCACCCATGGCATTGCCGCTTAAGCTTGCGCAACCTCCCAATGTGACGGTCAGGCAGAGAAAGGCGATGGAAACGCCTCTTGTCAAGCCGGGCTTACGTAAGCGATTGGACTGTGGGGCACTTGGAGACAAAGGCGGCGGTATGGGCATGGCTCTTTCTGCTTGATGATTCCGCGTATTTTTCCATGCCAGTTTTTCGAGGTTATTGTTAGGGAACATAACAGTTGTTCAATATAATCAGCCTCGGCCGGGCGCAATGCCTCGCAAGACCTGACATACACCGGAGACCTGATCATGAATCCACCATCGAAAGAGCTTTCGCCTGTTGACATGCAAGCTCCGCCGCTACGCCGCCTGTGCCGTATCACGGCGCGTGTTGCGCCGCTGGTCTCGCTGGGAGAGGCTGCCTACGGCGAGCGGCGCTATGTCCCTATCATAGGCGGAGAGGTGGAGGGAGAAATGCTCTCGGGCGCAGTCCTCGCCGGCGGCACGGATTGGCAAATCCAGCGGCGGGACGGAACCCTGGACATCAGTGCACAGTATGTGATCCGGGCTGCAGACGGCGCATTGATCGAAGTGGAGAGCCGCGGCTACCGGCATGGCCCTGCCGACGTAATGGCCCGTCTGGCAAAGGGCGAACCGGTGTCGCCGGATGACTATTATTTCAGAACGGCGATGCGTTTCCAGACCGGCGCGCCGGCGTGGCAATACCTCAATTCCGCGCTGGCGATAGGTAAGGCGATGCGGCGGCCGGATGCGGCGGTGCTCGATGTGTTCCTGGTAGGCTAGCAGACCCATGCGCATCGGTGGCGGGAAGCTTGCGGTTCCGGACCAGTGCATAGCTTGCCAGGCGTAATGCCCCAAATGGGTTTTCCGGCATCCCCAACGTGCATCTACGCTCGGAGCTGGAAGCCATTGCCAGGCGCTGCAAGCGTCTAGCCGGATTTGGCAAGAACCACCTGCGTAGCCATGCCGCCCGAGTGCCATGTCGATCGGCGGTTTCAGCAAAATTTGATTAATAAAAGGAGACGGAAGCAAATGAACAAGAGCCAGGCAAACAGCCGCTTCAAATTAAAAGTGATTGCCGCCATGGTGCTGGCAGGAATGGGCGCGGCAGGCGCTGCGCACGCAGACGTGACGGTAGGCGTCATCCTGTCGCTCACCGGACCCGCAGCATCGCTAGGCAAGCCGGCAGAAAACACCATACGCATCTGGCCGGATCAGATCGGCGGCCAGAAGGTAAAACTGGTCGTCCTCAACGACAACAGCGATGCGACCGAAGCAGCCAAGCAGGCATCCAAGTTGATTACCGAAGAAAAGGTGGACGTCATTGTCGGCCCGTCGATCACCCCGCCATCGATCGCTGCGATGGAGGTTGCCGGCCGCAATGCAACGCCCATCATTGCGCTGGGCGGCGGCAATGCGATCATCGAGCCGCAGGAAGGTCCTCGCAAATGGGCATTCAAGATGGCTGCCCCGGAATCGCTTTCGGTCGACAAGGCTATTGAGCACATGAAGGCCAGCAACATCAGGAATGTAGCCATCATTGCCGTCACGACCAGTTATGGCGAAGGCTTCCTGAAGGCATTCAATGCACAGGCACAAACGGCAGGCGTCAAGGTTGTCGCGACGGAGCGCATCGGTGCTCAGGACGTGTCTGCGACTTCCCAGGTTCTCAAGGTGCTCGCGTCCAATCCGGATGCGGTTTATGTATTCAGCTTCGGCACGCCTGGCGCGACGCCGCATATTGAACTTGTCAAGCGCGGCTACAAGGGCGCGATTTACCAGACGCACGGGGTCGCCAATGCGGACTTCCTGCGTATTGGCGGCAAGGAGGTTGAAGGCGCCTATATGGCTGTGGCGCCCGTGCTGGTCGCCGAGCAGCTTACGGCCGGCAATCCAATGAAAAAGCAGGGCGTCGAGTACGTGACGCAGTATGAAGGCAAGTACGGCCCGAATACCCGCTCACAGTTTGGTTCGACCGCGTGGACTGCATTGAACTGGCTGCAGGCCACTGTGCCGGTGGCAATGAAGAAAGCGCAGCCCGGCACGGCAGAATTCCGCCAGGCCTTGCGCGATGCGCTTGAAGGGATGCATGAAGTGGTCAGTCCGGAAGGCGTCTTCAACATGAGCCCGGCGAACCACAATGGCCTGGATGCGCGCAGTCAGGTAATGGTACGGATAGACGGAGGCAAATGGAAATTAGTCGAAGACAAAAAATAATGCCCCGATTAAGGCTAGAAAATTTGCGCTTAATGAATCAGGATCGCATCCTGGCTTCCATTGCTAGGTATCGCACTTGAAGCAATGTGGCATGTGGTCATTGGTCGTTCGTTATCCTTAACTTTCCGATGACCTTCCTTTGCGCGAGGGGAGCGATGGCGCGCAGCGCATGCTGCTTGCGGCAGTACCAAGCGCAGTCCGGCCCATATCCGCGTGAGCCTCGACCCGGGATGGCCCGGCGACGTGAACGCAGTCCTCAGGCGAGGCGTCCGCAAAGGCTGGCAACTTGCAAGCCGCATGGGGCGGGCGGCGTCTAGCCTGTTCGTCACGTATCGTGCGTAGGGCGACCAGGTAGCGAAGCCGCACGCATCCGCGTATCCCCATCTGGCAGTTCGATGACGAACGTTTCCCGGAAGGCTGAATCTTCTCCCTTCTCGGGATAGCCGCGTGGATTGGCGACCACCCTGCAAGAAAACGGTTTGCCATCTCTGACGCCCGACGTCACAAAATCATTTGCGCAGTGCAAGTGACCGTGCATCCAGATATCGGACAAGGGCAATAAATCGTCCAGGGCATTGCAAAAGCCAGCGGTTCCTGGAGCTAAACCGTAGCGCGGGTCGGCGCTGTCCAAGGTGGGAGCAAAGTGGGTGACAGTGACTGTGGTGCCTTCAAACGGCGCTGCCAACGCGGCGCGCAGCCAGTGTTGACATTCGTGCGCAAGCGACCGAATATCTTCGGCCAGCATGGGCTTGCCGTTTCTTAACGTGGTGTTCTTGCTGAGGTAAAAGTTGGCTGCCCGATAAGCCTTGTCCAGCGCCTTCTCTTGTTCGGCGATTGTGGATTTTAATCGTGACAGCGCTTCGAAGTCGCTCCATAGGGTAGTTCCTATAAAGCGGGTTGTGCCTACAATGATGGTCTCGCGCTCCAGCCATTCAATCCCGAGAATCTCGCATGTGGCACGCAACCTGCGGTAGGTAGCGTCGTAATCGAGTGCATCGAATTCATGGTTGCCGGGCAGGTAAAAAACACGCGGCCATTCTGCGCCAGGTCGGCGAGGCGAAAATCGGCTCAAGCCGAAGTCATCTCCCTTGAGTAAAGAGCCTTGCTGATAGGAACCCACGTCGCCCGCAAGAATGAGCAGATCCGCTGCGGGAGCTGCACATGGCATAAAGTCGGGATAATTTTCAAGATGAAGATCGGAGATAAGCTGGATACGCATGATCCGTATGTTAGCGTATCTGGATCGAATACCTAATTGGGCTAACCGTCGCCCGCGCAATGCACATTTGAAAGTGCTTGTAACACCACGAGGCGGACCCTTGCGCCGCATTGATTTAAACGTCTCCGATTCGACATGCCAAGCGGGGTAGCATAGCGAGGGTAGGAAATGTCGACTTTGCTGGAATCGGACACTACCGAATTGCTGCTACAGCATTAATACCGATAACTATGATTATGTAAAATTAAGTGCCAGAGAATACCATACCTGAATTTACTTCACTCCCCGTTGGTCACGCAACACGGTTCTACATTGGTTTGCTCCAATGGCGAATTTCCGTTTGTACAAACCAGCGACGTTCATCTCACCTCGATCCAGCTTTACTGGCAGTTTGTTGATTCCCGCATGCACTATCTCGCAGTAGGCCACGTCTGTTCCGATTGCGCACACTCGGAAGTCACCAGCTTCTTCGTTACCTTCAAAAACATGAATATGATCGTCGGTCTGTACCTGAATCGGTGGAGCGCGTATGGTTGCCATCCAAAGTTTGTTACTGAATATTTTATCCACCGATGTGCTTTCTATAATTTTGGGAGGCAAGACTACTAGTGAGCTTATACAGAGAACAGCTTCACCTTCGGTATCACCCGATCACCGTTTAATCCAATAAAACGTACTCCGTGAATTTAATTGTTTAATTTGCTATTCTTCGTTTTAAAGGACATTGGTCATATAAGAAATTAGCCAGGTCATCCCCAATCACCTTTATAGAGGAAAAATCATGAGCAATCTGAATACGGCAAGATCACTCATACAGGCCGACCTAGATCACGCTCGCCAAGTGCTGGATCTTTGGGCCCATCAGGTCAGTGAACTTGAGCGCGCGCTCGAACAGATCGATGCAGTTGGCACCTCACGTGACGCACTACGGGTGGAATATCGGGGATCGAATAGCCAAGCTTTGGCGCTCGAGAAACCTGCGGCGCAAACGGAAGGGAAAAAGCGTGGTCGCAAGAAAAAAAATGCCGATGTGACTGCGGCAGCCAAATCCGCTAAAGCCGGCGTGGACATCCGGGCAAAACGTAGTCGTAAGCTTGCCGAACGCAGCACGGCCCGGGCAGGACAGGTCACGGATGCGAAAGCGGAGAAACCGACGAAGGCTAAAGCTGGGAAATCCAAGCCAACCCCGGAGGCGAAATTCAAGGATCCGAATTCCGACAAGACCTGGTCTGGGCGTGGACGACGTCCCTTCTGGATGACGGGCGATGCGAAGCAATACGCGATTGGATCGCAGAAACAGAACCCGGCAAGCCAGGCACAGGTGGACGAATCTAAAGAGCCAACTGCGGCTACCGAGTAATTCTCTCTTTGATGGATTGCGCGATCGACGGTCAAACTCGGCTCAGTGCAATCCGGATGCCTTCACTAATATTGCCCTTGCCTAGTTTCCTGGCGCGGGTAATGCTTACCGCATCAAGATAAACGTTATGCCGAGCACCGCCGTCCAGTTCGTTCGGACGGCCGACTTTCCCACTTCCCTGCGGCCAAACGATCGTATCTACCCTTCCCTGCCAGTTGTTTATTGTGCCCGGCTTCGCATCAAAATGATGCACGGCCAATACCGTGCGCTGATACATGAGGTGCAGAGTGACTTCCTTGTTCTCCAGTTCGTCGCGTTCGAGAAACGCCCTGAACACGGATTCTGCGATCGATCGCGAACCCGTTTCAGTGCGTTCGAACGCGCTGCCATTCGGGATTTGAAGATAGATGCGGTAGCTCATTGCCGGATTCGTAAGCCGTATTGGTGGGTTGGCTATTGACGTCGTTTTTGCAGGAAGGCCGGAATGTCGCTGTTGTCGGTCCCGTGCTGCATCGGCGAGGAAGAAGCACGCTCGTCATGCTGAACTAATTGATGGAGGACGAGCGACGGGGGCCTATGCCACACGTTCGGAACAACCGGACTGCTAATGCCCCTGCCCCCACTGGCGTGTTGCGCAGTGGATTCTGCGGAATGGGAAACCGCAGTGAGGCTGGAGGGGGTATTTCCTTCCACATTCACCAGCCTTTCTGATTGCGCCACTGCGATGCAGAACTTGACCGACGTGTAAAACTTGATTCGTTCCTCCGTCTCACAGAGGTAAACCTTCTTATTGCAATGATCACAATGCCGGGCCATATCTGAAAACGCTGGCTTTAGTTTCTTCCAATCTTTTGGACAAGCAGGCTCGGCATCTTTCGCGCTGCAATCCTTGATGAAGTAGTCGAGACGCGACATTACGGCCCCTTAAAATAGGTAAGCAGGTGCGGCTAATTATATACACACTAAATCTTTGCGATAGAGCGGTGTTGCAGTGAATCCATATTTGACCGACAAGTTTTTCAATGCTGGCAATATAAGTCAAGGTTCGGCGGAGTGAAGTGTACTGTCATAGACACACGCGCTTCAGGGGGCCTGTCGATGTTTGAAGATTTCAACAAACATTGCAGAAGACAGGTAGCCAAGGCGTGAATAGCGCCGCTGGCAGTTGTAAAAAATCTCGACGCCTTCCTGGACCGATGCTTTGGCATGCGCGCGCATTCCATAATGCTGCTGATGCCAATGTCGGCTGGAGCGGTCTTCTGACCAAGATCGGCTACAAGCTCAAGCAATTTTTTGAAATTGACGGCGGCAGGACAGTCCGTCTCTGTCTACGGAGGCTGTCCAAGCCCAGAGCCCATCGCTCTGGCTACGAACTGAGAAGTAGGAAGCTAGCGCCTTCAGGCGGGAGAGCAGCGACAGAGCGTTTAATCGCTGCATGAAGCCGATATGCTTCCCTTTGTTGTATTTTGGTCAAATGTTCTTCAGTTAAATAATTAATTTGCCAAGTGTCATTTGAATTTCCGCACTGAAAGTTGTAACGTGAATTTGTTGGTATAAAGGCATTATTTTTGGCACCCGAATGGCCCCGCTTTTCCGTCAAAGCAAACAGCACTGCGTAACAGGATGATGAATACCGCGAATTCAGCCATGCACGCACGACATGAGAACCCGGCTGTCGAGAAAACCAGTCCAGCGCCGCTTCGTTCTCTGCAATTTATCTTCCAGCTGCTGACCTATACCCTTGCCGCCTTTGCCTTGGCCACCATCACCCTTGTTGGCGTCAAGGTCTGCCTCGAACAAGTAAAGCCTGGCACGGCACGCGCGGTGCCGACGCAGGAGCATGCCGGTTTGCCTGCCTTTGCTGATAAACTAGTTTATACCTGCTGGCAGAAACCGCAGATTACACTGCTTGTTACACCGGCTGCCCAGTGTATTGCTCTTGTCAGCTTGGCAGTACAGCACCTCGCAGGCACTGCCGGTGACGACGCACTGATGAAGCAGCTTGGAATAGGTGTGGCGAGCGCCGCCGTCAATTGCCTACAAACAGTCGTACGGCTCGGCGCGCCGGTCTGGCTTGTCCACGGACGCCGCGTCAGGATGTTTTCGCTGTCTTGACACCGTCTGACAGACTCATAAAACCGGTGTAGGATTAATCACTATGCAATCTACGACTTTTGCGATGCCTCCCTCTGACCACCGTCCCGACGAGCGCGCGGTGGAGAAGGCAATGCGCAAGAACAATAATGAGGTGTACATCACCGAAGCCAGGGTCACCAGTATCACCCGCGAACTTGATCTGCTTATTGCTCAAACTAGCGACAACCTCGAATTCCACCTGTCGCCGCCATATCTACCTTCTGCTGTGGAAAACTTTGCAGAAGGGCAATTGCTCAAGATCCAATACAGGGGGCAGCTTGCACCTAAGGTTTTGAAGGTGGAAATTGCTGGCAGTTGAGTTACCGTCATTTAATGACGCCCTATCTCCGGGCAACGCACCACTCGAAACGAACGTGCCGTCCAACTGGCCGATATGGATGTGCCCGAATTTCACTGATTGGCTGCCGGGTGACATCGTGCTAATCCGCTCCCGGGGTAGATTAAAAGACGCGGCGATCGTTGTTGCCCAATCATGCAGTTTGAGTTCTGCCACCCGCGCCGGCCGGCATTTTGTCCATGCGGCTATTTATGTGGGCAATGGCGAAATTGTCGACATCACAGCAGCCGGCGTAGCACAACGTTCGATCTGGACATACTGCGAGCACCATGCGATCACCTTGCGCCGCTTCCCTGGCCTGGATGCCGCGGAGCGCAGCCGAATCGTTCTGTTCGCGCTGAACCTAGCCACGCAGGGCCAATCGTATTCATGGTCGCAGCTGGTCACGTCCAAGCTGGTGCCGGGCACCGAGCCACAAACAGATGCGCTGTATTGCAGCACTCTGGTTGGCCTGGCGTACCAAAAAGCAGCTGGCGTTCAACTCCATGCACAGCGTTTCTATAAGCCCCTGTATCCAGGCACTTTGGCCGAACACAATGGACTCGATAAGGTACCTCTGGAATGGCGGCCGGTCTGATCGAATGGCGGATCAGTGTCACTGCCGGAGTAATACTCCCCCACCTCGTGACTCGGGATTGGTATTAGAGAGAACACGCTTCACGACTGGTCTCGGTGCCCTTAATCACACTGCCATTAATCATTTGATCGTCCAACATTGGCAGTCAAGCCCATTATATACACACCTAATTGCGAAGAGTGGAATGCTGTTTTTCAGCACTGCATCCAATAGCCAACGCACCTGAGAACTGCGTTCTTTTTTGAAACCGTATGATGAATTATCTTGTGTTGTTAAGGAAATTTCCTATGTCTGCAGCTTGACAAGCAACTTAGCAACGTAGCAATTTAGCTACATAGTTATATGAAAATTCAAGGCATCGGCGCAAGGGCGCCACTTATACCAATCCCGAGTCATGATATTCCATGGACAGGGGCCAGATTTGCCCAGTTGCGCGTGCACAGCGAGCGAATTGCATTAGGGATTTGGGTGAATTTATTCCATGCCTCACAGCAGGCGTCGATGATGTCTTCGTAACTGTCGTAGCAGCGATTAGCCAGACTGCGATCACGCAACTGCTGCCAAACCTGTTCGGCAGGATTTAATTCAGGAGACCCTGCTGGCAGCGACAACAGCGATACGTTGGGAAATTGCGGTAGCTTCGGTGTGGTATGCCATCCAGCCTGGTCCAGCACCAGTACCGCATGCCGACCTGGCGGTACAGCTTGACTGACTGCTTCCAGGTGAAGTGCCATCGTCTGGGTATTGGCAAAGGGCAGAACGAGGCCAACTGCCGCATCCCACTGCGGACACACGGCGCCAAAGATATAAGCTGACTCCGACTGCTGCTGCCGCACAACGCGGGGCCGTGTGCCCTTTCTGGCCCAAAGGCGAGTTTGAGTGCCACGCTGTCCAATGCGCATTTCGTCCTGAAACCAGATATCGACCTGGTCAAGTTGAACACCTTCGGGAAGAATGGCTTCTACCTGCTGGACAAATTTTTTTTGAATGCAGCCTGCTTGACCGGATCGGCATGCGGGCTGATGGAGCGGGCCGATATCCAGGCCATATCAAGCCGCTTAAGCAAGTCGTACACGCCATTCAAGCTATACGCCACGGCGAACTGCTCGGACAGCAACTGGCGAATGTCTTCGCCACGGACCCTTCCACCGCCACGGCTGCCCTGTAGTTGCTCAACGGCCTGGCGGAAGGCTTCCTCCTGCGTTTTAGGAAGTCGCTGTGTGCTCCAGTAATGTGGCGTACCTACCAAACGGTCCACCCCACCGCAGGCAAACCACTTTAGCCAACGCATGACTGAATGACGCGTCACGCGCAATGCATCGGCCACTTCTGTAAAGTTCTTGCCGTCCTTTAAGTGCGCTAACGCAATATAGCGCATGCGTCGTTGCCCATTCAGTTCCTGGCGTGCAAGCAGGTCGAAATTGTACCTTTGCAGTTGCTGTAACGTTTCATCGGTCAACATTGCCGTCACCTGTACAGAGCTCTGTTTCTCTCAGACGCCCGGCACATCCCTTGGTTCAGCTAAGTCTGGGATTGGTATTAGCCTTGGTAGCACTGCAATAGTGTGGCTCGACTTTGAAGTACTCTAAGCTGGGTTAAAAGGTCCGCAATGAAGCATATAGCCGACATCCGATGTGACTTAGTGCGAAAAATTTCAACCCTTAAGTTTGTAAATTTTGGGCCTTTCGCAAACTGAATAGTTGCTGACTAGTTACATTCAGTGGCTGGCAAGAAAAGACTTTAAGTCTTGGAAAACTCCAAACGTTTCGGCAAGTCATGTAATTTATCCCGACTACACCTAACGCAGTCAATCTGATGGCTCAACGCGAGCCTATTGCCAGTGTGGGAAGTGGCTATCAAAAGTCATCTGCGAGCCTAGCATTCTCTTGCCACGCACACTGGATGTCTTGTGCAAGTTGCAAGAGCATTGGTGCATATCGTTCTACCAATTTATCGCGACTCTCCTGATCGAACTGAAAGCTGATGTTTACGCCATACACAGTTCCATCCGGCGCCCGGATTGCCGTGCCTATGCCGATCAGTCCTGGCAACCAGACCGCGGTACAGAAACCGACACGTGTCAATTCATCCATCGAACAGAGAATATCGGATTTTACTTTCACCCATTTCCCCCTGTACTTTTCAGCCATCTGAAGCATCAGTTCATCTCGCTGCGCCCCAGGAAGCAAGGTTAGACAAGCCCGCCCTACTGCAGTGGCTTCAATCGGTACGCGCGAGCCCGGTACCAGACGCCGAGTTCGCGAAATGCCGTCCTCACTCTTACGCAAGGCCGCAAGATAAATCATTTCATCTTGGTCGGCGATCGCAAGCCCCACGTTGATCTTCTCATGCTCGGCCATTTTTCGTATCAGGTCGAGCGCGACATCCATGCCAGGCGTTGCATATTGAAATGCGTCCGCCAAGCTAAGAAACACTGCAGCGAGTCGATATGCCTTGGTGCCGAGATCATATTGCAGGAACCCCGCATCAACCAGCGAGCGCGTCAGGCGGCTCACGGTGGGCCGTGGTAACCCCGTTCGATCAGCAAGTTCTGAATTGCTTAATAACGTCACACCCGGGCGAAAGGCACGCAGCAATTGAAGTCCTCGCTCGAGTGACTGACTACCGGCCGTTTGCCGCGTGAATACGCCAGTGTCGAGCGTCGTGCGGCGTGTTGACTTGATTGATGGAGCTTGCGGAAATGTTGGCATGACAAACAATTTCAGTATGCGAAATTAAAGTGTAGCGCGTGGTCGTCCTTACGGCAAATAATGAGATGTGTACAACCACTCAACGAAAGTAGCGCGATGAAAACGATCAGGCTTCCTGCAGCATCCTGTAAAGAGGATTTCACATCATGACCGTCAAAGAAGAAGTCGTAGTGCGGCATGACGGTCACGTCGCAATAGTCCAGATGTGCCGGCCTCCACACAATTTTGTGGATATAGAGTTCATGGGACACCTAGCTGACACCTTGGAGAAACTCGACGACGATACTAATTGCCGGGCCGTCGTCCTGACTTCAGGCGTCAATACATTTTGTGCAGGTGCCGATTTTGGAGCGTCATCAGATAGTACAGTGGCACGCGATCCGTCTCCTTTCTATCGTCAGGCCATGAGACTGTTTCGTACGAAAAAACCCATCGTAGCTGCCGTGCGCGGTCCGGCAATTGGTGCTGGACTGGGACTGGCTGTGGCAGCGGACTTCCGCATTACTTGCAAAGAGGCACGCTTTAGCGCAAATTTTCTCCGTCTTGGCTTTCACCCTGGCTTCGGTTTGAGCTTCACCTTGCCACGCCTCATTGGCCAACAAAAGGCTGCCAACCTTTTTTACACTGGGCGCCGCATTGACGGTGAAGAAGCAGTCGCGATTGGCCTCGCAGATGAGTTGGCTGAGCTGTCTCAGGTCGAGGATCGGGCAATAGCTCTGGCCAAGGACATCGCCGCGTCAGCACCGCTCGCGGTTGAATCAACGCGTGAAACGATGCGACTCGGGTTTGCTGATCAGGTCGTTAAAGCAAATCAGCGCGAACTTCAGATCCAGCTTACGCAGTTCCCCACAGCGGATTTTCGTGAAGGCGTTGCTGCAATGGCCGAACGACGTCTGCCTGTTTTTCACCGCAAGTGAACCAAATCCTTATGCAACAAAATGCAGACGTTTCCCCCGAGCAGGCGTGCAATGGACCTCTTGACGGCATTAGAGTCCTCGACCTCACATCCGTTGTCCTTGGCCCGCTGGCGACACAGATTCTCGGCGACTACGGCGCTGACGTGATCAAAATTGAGGCCCCGGAAGGAGACTTGATGCGTTCCAACGGGGTCTCGCTGCATACCGGGATGAGCTCAATCTATCTTGCTTTGAATCGCAACAAGCGCTCCGTCGCTCTCGACCTGAAGAGCAATGACGGCGCTGCAGCCCTTCGGAAGCTGATTGCGACTTCTGATGTATTTGTTCACAACATGCGCGTTGCAGCGATCGAGCGGCTTGGCTTTGGTTATGAAGCGGTTGCCCAAATCAATCCACGTATTGTCTATTGTGCGGCGACTGGATTCGGGCAGGACGGGCCCGATGCTGAAAAGCCTGCATTCGATGACATTATTCAGGCGGCATGTGGCTTGGCAAGTGTCGCCTCGATCGGTCATGCAGCCCCCGACTACACGGCCAGCTTGATTGCAGATAAGACGACAGGCTTGGTCGTCGCTAATGCCGTGATGGCAGCCATGCTGCACCGCGAGCGGTATGGCGTCGGACAATATGTCGAAGTGCCGATGCTGGAGACTATGACAGCTTTCGTGCTAGCCGAGCATATGGGCGGCATGACCTTCCGTCCGGCGCGGGCGCCCGCTGGCTATGCTCGGCTGCTACAGGGAGGGCGAAAGCCCGTCAGAACCAGCGACGGATGGCTGAGTCTCCTTCCCTACACACCGCGGCATTGGCAAGCTTTCTTCAAGGCGGCTGGCCGAGAGGACATCGGCCAAAGATTCAAACTTGAAAGCCGCAAGGATCTCAACGAGAACATCCGTCTGCTCTATCAATATCTTGGAGAGGTCGTCGCTACCCGCAGCACAGACGAATGGCTGGCGCTGTGCGAAGAACTCGATATCCCGGCTACCCGCCTGTATGCATTGGACCAGCTCCCAGACCACCCGCATCTTCAGGCAGTAGGACTGTTTCAGGAAACAAACCATCCGACGGAAGGCGCAATCCGTGAACTCCGACCAACGACACGATTTTTCAGGACCCCAACATCGATCTGGCGCCCTGCCCCGGTCCTTGGCCAACACACGCGAGAGGTCTTGCTTGAGGCAGGTTTGAAGGAAGAAGAAGTGAGCCGGTTGTCGACTTAGGCCTGATGTCGTTATGAGAATACAATTTTAAAGGGTGCCTATGAATTTCGAATTGGACGAAGAGCATCGCATGCTCAAAGACCTTGTTGCGCGCTTTGTGCGCGACGAGCTCATTCCGCTGGAAGGAGCGGTACTGGCACGCGAAGCTACCGGCGGCCAGTTGGAATTGCTGCCTGAGGAACATCGGCGTCTCAGTAATTTATCAAGAGAACTTGGTTTGTGGGGGCTGGATGCGCCCACTGAAATGGGAGGGTTCGACCTGCCAGTCGTTGCGATGGTCGGCGTTAATGAAGAACTGGGGAAAACAATTACGCCGTTCGAGTTGCCACCCGACTCACCCAACCTTCGCATGCTTCTTAACACCGCAAATGCGCAACAACGAGAGCGCTATCTTGAACCGTATGCACATGGTGAAACCGTTTCAGCGATCGCCATCTCGGAACCAGGAGCCGGAGCCGACCCGGCGATGTTGTCAACCCGTGCTGTTCGTGATGGCGATGACTGGATCTTGAATGGCCGAAAGGTTTGGATCAGCCGCGCAGCCAAAGCGGACTGGACCATTGTCATGGCCGTCACTGACAAGTCCCAAGGTGCCCGAGGTGGCATCTCCGCGTTTATTGTCGATAAGGGAACGCCCGGCTTCAAGGTGGAGCGGCGCATTCCGATGTTGGGTGGGGTATCGACCTATGAGGTGGTTTTTGAAGACTGCCGGGTTCCATCGACACAACTTTTAGGGATCGAGGGCGGCGGGTTTGCCCCCATGCAAGCACGGCTTTCCTCGCGGCGGGTCCAAATGGCCGCATGGTGCATTGGTCGCACGCAGCGTGCATTAGACATGCTGTGCGAGTACGCGCCTCAGCGAAAGACCTTCGGCGCTTCATTAGCCGAACGCCAGACAGTCCAGTGGTGGATCGCAGATGCTGCTACGCGCCTTCATGCATGTCGTCTGATGACTTATGAAGCGGCGGCACGCATAGACCGTGGCGAAGAGGCGCGTACGCAAGTCTCGATGATTAAGGTATTCGCCACCGAAATGGCGTGGGACGTTATTGACCATGTGATGCAGGCATTCGGAGCGATGGGGATGACAAAAGAAATGCCGTTACAGCAGATGGCAAACGAAACACGCTTGATGCGCATTTATGAAGGACCGAGTGAAGTTCATCGTTGGGTTGTTGCTCGCGAATTGCTCGGATTCAAGCGTTGAAATAGCAACCACGACCTACAAGGAGACAATATGCCTTTAATAAATATAAAACTGAATAGACGCAAGTTCTTCTCATTCACGGGCGCTGCCGTTGTGTCGATTATCTCTGGTGTGCACGCTGATGCAACGGCTGACACTTATCCCTCGCGCGGCATCAAGTTTATCGTGCCATTCCCTCCCGGGAGCGGGACGGATACGACCGCACGGCTTTTCGCAAAAAGGATGTCGGAGATCAGCGGCCAACCCGTCACGGTTGAAAACAAACCAGGCGGCAATGGCTTTATTGGCGTACAGACGGTGCTGAATGCGCCTCCTGACGGCTATACGGTATTCATCGGGAGCAACTCGACCTTGTCGACGAACGCCGCTACCTTCAAAAAATTGCCGTACGATCCGCTTACCGATTTTTCCCCGATCAGCTTGCTCATGCGCGGCCCGTGTCTCATTATTGTTCCGGCAAACTCACCTTATAAGACGCTAAACGATTTGTTCGCGGATGCCCGCAAGCGACCCACTGAACTCAACTACGGCTCTGGATCTGTTTCCTACACCCTGTACAGCGAATGGCTCAATGAACTGGGAAAGATCAAGACGACCAACGTGCCCTATAAGGGGGCGGGGGATGCGGTCAATGCTGTGACTGCCGGCCTAGTGGATTTCGCTGTCGTTGATGCGGGTGGAGCAACGGAATTGGTAAGGGCTGGGCGAGTTCGCGCATTGGCGTATACGGGCACCGAACGGCTGCCTTTGATACCTGACGTTCCAACTTCGGCGGAGGCTGGCGTACCCGACTTTCTCGCCTTTAACTGGGTAGCGGCAACGGTCTCAGCGAAGACGCCTCCGGCAATCGTCGAAAAGCTTGAGAGCTATTTCAAGCAAGCAGGAACGTCCCTGGAAATCAAGGAACACTTTGCTCGTCTCAACACCCCTTTGCTCGTTACCGGACCTGCAGAATTGCGGCAATACCAGATCGACGAAATTGCACGGTGGAAGCGACTGATGATCACTGCCAAGCTGGAGCTACAATAAGGAAACGGGGAGGCACTGACCATTTGCCTCCCATTGAAGTGCCCGACGCGGTTGACGTCACGTCAGCCCATCCCGTCAACGGCAAAAAATCATCTACCAGGCTGCGTCAAGCAACGATCGCACCACCGCCGGCCCGTCTATTTTTCGCGGATTACTATGGATCAGGCGATCCAACATCGCGTGTTCGGCAATGAGATCGAGTTCGTCGTGTTTCACCCCAACCTCGCGCAGCGTGCGCGGCAATCCGAGTTCGGCGATCAGGTCTCCCACCACTTCGGCAGCAGCCTCGCCTGGCCGACCTAGTGTTTCGCTGACCCACCCCTGGCGGTGCGCATTGACAGGGTAATTGAATCGCAGCACATGAGGCAGCATCACACACGATGTATAGCCATGCGGCACGCCGGCAGTCCCGCCCAGAACATGGCCAATGCCGTGACTGGCGCCTTTGCTGACGCCGGCACTGGTCCCGATGATAGACATCCATGCGCCGAGTTGGCAGTCAAGCCTCGCTGCAAGATCGGACGGGTCGGCCTTGACTTGGCGTAGGCCCTTCGCTAGCAGGTACAGTGCATGACGGGATGTCCCATCTGAAAACGGCATGCTGTTGATGGCGCACAGGTCTTCCACCGCGTGGTCAATTGCGCGCACACCGGTAGAAAGCCACAACCACTCTGGGGTATGAACAGTGACGGCAGGATCCAGAATCACAGTTCCCGGAATGGCAGCTGGATGAATATAGGATTCCTTGCGCATCGTTCGCGTGTCGGTGCAGCCCGCTGCGGCGGAAAATTCGCCGGCCGACAGGGTCGTTGGAATAATGACGGAGTCGATGGCGGGCGCCTTGTAACTAGGCCGCACGGTATCGCCGTTTGGCTTCGTTACGACACGCAAGGCATCAAGCTCGGCCGGATCAGTGATGCTATTGCCTAGGCAGATCGCCACCATCTTTGCCGCGTCAGTGACTGAGCCGCCCCCGACAGCCACCAACAAGTCTGCGCGAGCGGCAGCCGCCCTATTTGCAGCGGTCACCACCCCAGTGCGAGGCGTGTGTGCACCAATGTCGGAAAATACGCCTGCGCAGCGGGAGCCGAGCGACGTCATCAGGCCGTCGACCACGTCGGTTTTGCGTGCCAAAGTCGCGCTGGCCAGTACAAACACCCTTTGTGCGCCACGTTGCGTCATTTCCTTGTCAAGCGCCTCGCACATGTCGATGCCGTAGACCACCCTCTTCGTTCCCGGATAACTGTAAATGCCGTTCTGCATTTGGTGACCTTTCAACTTAAGTACGCGTGTGTAAACGCCCTGCCTGGGGTGTGCGATTGCCTCACGATGTCGCGAGCAATCCGGCGATTTGCTGTTGCATTGCGCGTACATAGTCCTGTTCGTTGGCCATCAGACGGTCCGTCAGGCCAGCAACGCCAATGGTCAATGGCCGCTCGTTCGGCCCGGTGGGCAACAACATGGCAATCAGTGTCGCGTGCGGCGTGACCTGATTCATCGACACGGCATAGCCACGCTCCCTGTCTTCACCAATTTGAGTCAGCAGTCCGGCAATGTCGACGCGTGCCCCTTCTTCTGCAGCCAAATTGTATTTTTGAACAAGTTTGGTAATGGCGGCATCCGTCATACGCGTAAGCAGCATGCGACCGGTGCCTGAATACAATAATGGACGCAACGTTCCAATCTGCAGGTGCATGCGTAGCGTATTCGTGCCTTGTATAACCCGTAGATATTGCGAGTGCAGCCCGTTCTGCGCGGCCAGCACGATCGTTTCGCCGGTTTCCATGTTGAGGCGTTCCATCAGGTCCGTGACTTTGCCGTGTATGAGCATGGAATTGGGTATCCAGTCGCCTAGCAGAGCCACGCGCAAGGAAGGCGTATAGGTGCGATGTTTGGGCTCATAGTGCAAATAACCCAAGGTGACTAGGCTGCGCACCAGTACAGAGGTGCTCGAATGTGGCCACCCGAAATGGTCAGCTATGTCGGCCACGGTGCTCTCACGCCGTACTGCATCGAAGAATTCGAATACCTGAATGACTCGTGCGGCTGATTTGACGACTGCGTTTTCCATAAGGCTTTTATTTAACGAGGCAGGATGCGCTTTTTAACTTTCGTATCAAAATACGTATGTGTTATTTTTAATCATATAGATATTTTAGCTTGCTCTGAAAGCTGCGTCCACGATAAATTTAGACAACAGCAGGAAGGTTTATTAAAAGCCAAGGACAGGAGACGTGATGCAGGATTTCAGATTCGGACCGGTGCAGATGCCCGCTGGCGTAGACGATCTGCGCCAGGAAATCAGGGCATTCATCGCTGAGGAAGTAGCGGCTGGTACCTTCACACCTAAGCGCAATTCATGGTCATCGTTCGACGCCGATTTCAGTCGCAAATGTGGTGAGCGCGGTTTCATCGGCATGACCTGGCCGAAGCAATACGGCGGAGGCGAAAAAACTGCGCTCGAACGCTATGTGATGACAGAAGAAATGCTAGCGGGCGGGGCGCCAGTCGGCGCGCATTGGGTGGCGGACCGGCAGAGTGGTCACCAGATTCTGCGCTATGGCAGCGAGCGTGCCAAGCAGACCATCCTGCCCAAGATCACTGCGGGTCTATGTTTCTTCGGCATCGGAATGAGCGAACCGGACTCCGGATCCGATCTGGCAGCGGTACGCACTCGTGCCGTCAAGGCGGATGGCGGATGGCGCATTCACGGCACCAAGGTCTGGACTAGCAGTGCACACCGCGCCAACTACCTGATTGCCCTGGTGCGCACGTCAGCCAAGGAAGAGAACCGGCATGCGGGCCTGACCCAGTTCATCATCGACATGGCCCAACCCGGGGTCACGGTGCGGCCGATCTACAACCTCTACGGTGGCCACGACTTCAATGAAGTCGTGTTTGACGATTACTTTGTACCGGACGACATGGTAGTGGGCGAAGTCGACGGCGGTTGGAAAATGGTGACCGGTGAACTTTCCTTTGAGCGTTCCGGGCCGGACCGCTTCCTGAGCACCTACCAGCTGCTGGTTGAATCGATCAGAGTGCTCGGTAGCGAGCCGGATGACCGCGCCGCTAACGAGATTGGCCGTTTTGTCGCGCATCTCGCTACCTTGCGAAGAATGTCAACCTCGGTGGCCGGCATGCTGCATCGCGGACAGCAGCCGTTGGTCGAGGCCGCGCTGGTCAAGGATATCGGCACGACATTCGAGCGCGAGATCCCGGAAGTATTTCGGCACCTGATTCCGACCGAACCAACCATGGGCAGTGGCGACAGCTATGCCGAATTGCTGGGCATGACGATATTGCGCGCACCCGGCTTCACAATCCGGGGCGGCACGAGGGAAATTTTGCGAGGCATGATTGCGAAGGGACTGGGACTGCGATGAACGAGATGACCGATGACCTGTTGCGCACAGTCGACCGACTGTTTGATAGCGCATGCACAAGAGACGCCCGTGAAAGTGCGGAAGCCGGCATCTGGCCAGCGGCCATGTGGCAGGGGTTGGAAGATACCGGCCTGACTAAAGCCGCTCTGCCTGAATCAGCGGGCGGGCCCGGGGTGACATTCGAGGATGCGATGGTCGCACTCAAGCGCAGTGCCTACCATGCAGCACCAGTGCCCCTGGCAGAAACCATGCTGGCGGGTCGCTTACTATGTGCCGCAGGGATCGATGTGCCGGAAGGCGCGCTGACCGTGGCATCCGAAACCGGCAACGCCACGCTGGGGCTTGATAAAGTTGGCCTTCTGTCTGGTACGACGCAGCGAGTGCCTTGGGGCGAGCACTGCCGCGCCGTCGTTGTCGTGGCGAATTGCGCCGGAGTGGAGACAGTCTGTTTGGTATCAACCGAAGGGACCAGCCGTAAAACCGAAAAAAACCTCGGTGGCGATCCGCGCGTCCAACTGGTATTTGAAGGCGCGCCGGTGCTGGCCTCTGCCCCTCTACCCGACGCCCGCAACAGACTCTTGGCTGAAGGCGCGTTGTACCGCGGCATACAAATGGCAGGTGCGCTTGAACGTATTCTGGGCTATTCACTGCAGTATGCAGGCGAGCGGGTGCAATTCGGCCGCCCGATTGCCAAGTTTCAAGCGGTGCAGCACATGCTGGCGCTACTGGCAGGCCACGCTGCAGCATCAAGCGCCGCGGCGGATGCGGCTGTGGAGGCTAGCGTCGACCAGCCCAACGAATTCGCATCTGCAGTGGCCAAGGCGCGCATTGGTGAAGCCGCCGGCAAGGGCGCAGAAATCGCGCACCAGATTCATGCGGCAATGGGCTACACCCGCGAACACAATCTGCATTTCTCCACCCGACGGCTGTGGGCCTGGCGCGACGAATTCGGTAACGAAACCTTCTGGCAAATGCGCCTCGGCCGGATGGTGGCCAAGCAAGGCGCGGATGCTTTATGGCCAATGCTGACGGCACTCTAAGCCAGGCAGTCCTGTATCTCAAGGCGCCAACATAAACTATAAATAAATGATGGAGACGAAATGAAACTAGCAAAAAGTGTATTGTTTGGACTAATGATACTAGCTCCCCTAACCTATGCACAGACCAAGAATTTCCCCACCAAGTCGGTGACTATTATTGTTCCCTTCACGGCAGGCAGCGGCTCAGATACTTCGGCGCGGTTCTTCGGCGAGCAGCTGTCAAAAACACTGAATCAAAGCTTCATTGTGGAAAACAGGCCCGGCGCCAGCGGCATCATCGCTGTCTCCGCGGTTAAAAACGCGCCTGCCGACGGCCACACGATCCTTTTGGCCAGCAATTCGCCGATCGCAGTCAACCCCGTCACCATCAAGGACCTGCCGTACGATCCATTAAAGGACCTCAAGCCGATTTCTGGCGTCACTCGAGGTATGAACGCGCTGGTTGTGGCGCCAGACTCGCCGATTAAGACCATCGCCGACCTGGTGGCCCAGGGTAAGGAAAAGAAACTATCGGTTGGCACCTATTCGGACGGCTACCGGCTGGCTTTGGAATGGTTGTCAAGCCAGACCGGCGTCAAGTTCATGAATGTGCCGTACAAGGGTGGCGCCCCAGTGTTTACCGACGTGATGGGCGGCCACTTGGATGTGGGCATGGTTGACATGGGTGGAGCTGCGACGACTATTAAGTCCGGAAAGCTGCGCGCCCTTGCCGTATCAGGCGAAGCCCGCCATCCCGACTTCCCTGACGTACCGACCATAAAGGAAAGCGGCTATCCAGAATACGTCAATTATTCATGGACCTCCTTCTACGTGCGTTCGGAAACGCCCGACGATGTGACCAAGACTTTGGCCGACGCAATGCAGAAGGCGCTGCATTCGGACGCAGCCAAGAACTTTGTCAAGAAGACCGGCGGCGAACTGATGCCCTACACCGCAGAAGGGATGCGCGAATACCAGAACGTGGAAATCGCACGCTTCCGCGGCATCGCGGACTCCGCGGGCATCAAGGCGCAGTAGTCATGTTTACCAACAGCCTCCTCGCTGGCAAGCGCATATTGATCACCGGCGGCGGCACCGGCCTGGGTAAGAGTATAGGGCGACGCTATGCTGAGCTAGGCGCCAGTCTGGTCATATGCGGACGCCGGGAAGCGATGCTTGCACAGGCTGCCCAAGAGTTACGCGATGAACTGGGCACGCACGTCGAGACGCATGTTTGCGACGTTCGCGACGCTACAGCGGTAGAAGCAATGATGAGCACCATCTGGCTTGGCGGGCCACTGGACGTGCTAGTCAACAATGCCGCCGGCAACTTCCTGGCGCGCACCGAGAGGCTGTCGCCGCGCGCAGTGGATGCGGTAATCGATATCGTGCTCAAGGGCGGAGCCTACTGCACGATCGCAGCAGGAAGGCGGTGGATAGACGAAGGCCGTTCTGGAACGGTGCTGTGCGTGCTGACGCAGTCAGCGCTGGTAGGGGCGCCGTTCACAACGCCATCTGCGATGGCCAAGGCCGGGCTGGTGGCCATGATCAAGAGTCTCGCTGTTGAATGGGGACCGAAAGGCATACGCCTGGTCGGCGTGGTGCCCGGCCCATTCCCGACAGCGGCGGCCTGGTCACAGTTGATGCCGCCCGAGCGGCACGGCACGCCGCCAGAGGCCGGCGTGGCGCTGCGCCGCCTCGGGCGGCACCATGAACTAGCTGACCTCTGTACCTTTCTGGTATCGGACAATGCAGGCTTCATTACCGGCGAAACGGTGCTCATCGACGGCGGCAAGATGCTACAAGGCGCTGCCGGCACATCGGCGGCCACCATGCAGGGCTGGCCTGATTCAATCTGGGAATCTATTCGACAACGAGGTAAGGAATGACGAGTGAGGCAAAAATTGGCGGTACGACCGCTGATGCGGAAGAGGTCAACAACGGGCCACTAACAGGCGTGCGTATACTGGATCTGACGTCAGTGGTCCTGGGGCCCATCGCAACCCAGATATTGGGGGATTATGGCGCGGAAATCATCAAGATCGAGAACTTGGATGGCGACCTGATGCGTTCCAATGGGGTGTCGCTGCATCCCGGCATGAGCTCGATCTTCCTGGCGGTGAACCGCAACAAGCGCTCACTTGCGATCAATCTGAAAACTGCTGAGGGCGTGGAAGTAGTAAAGCGGCTGATTCCAGCGGTCGATATCTTCATACACAACATGCGGGTTGGCGCTATCGAGCGACTGGGACTGGGATATGAGGCAGTTTCCAAAATTAGCCCCGACGTGGTTTACTGTGCAGCCCCGGGATTCGGGCAGTCCGGGCCAGATCGGGACAAGCCAGCGTTTGACGACATCATTCAGGCAGCCTGCGGCATCGCCAGCCTCAACAGCGTAGGTCGGGAACGACCGGACTATGCGCCTACGTTGGTGGCCGACAAGACTGCCGGCATGGCTGTAGTGAATGCAGTGCTGGCTGCCCTCTTCCACAAAACGCGCACCGGCCGCGGCCAGTATGTCGAGGTGCCGATGTTTGAAACTATGGTGGCTTTCACACTGACTGAGCATTTGGGCGGACTAACGTTCGATCCGGCACCAGCCAAGGCCGGCTACGCGCGACTGCTGTCAGGCGGACGACGACCGGCGCCAACCGCCGATGGCTATATTGCGATACTTCCCTATACGGGCAACCATTGGGCAGCGTTTTTCAAGATCAGTGGGCGTCCTGATCTTGCGGAGAAGTTCAGTGTCGATGACCGGCAGGCGCGCAATAAGCTGATTACAGAAATGTACAGTGCGCTGACCGAGATCACGCGCGAGCGTACCACTGCCGAATGGGTGGAGATCTGTGCCGAGCTTGATATACCTGTGACGCCACTATATGGCATCGACGACCTCATCGATCATCCACATCTGAAGGCGGTCGAACTGTTCAGTAGTGCCGATCATCCGACTGAAGGCCCGATACGCTTTGTACAACCACCAACCCGCTTTTCCGTCACGCCGGCACGCGTGCGATTCCATGCGCCGGTGTTAGGGCAGCACAGCGAGGAAGTGTTGAGGGAAGCCGGCTACAGCGAGCAAGAAATCGTCATGCTCGGCGAACGCCGGATTGTGGGCGGCGCAGTCCCAAGGGTCGAATGATGAGTGGTTGCTGAATTTATGGCTTTGTCATCAAATGCGGGCGCCCAGGCATTGCCTCCGCTATGGATAATAAGCCTGCTGCCAGGGCTGGGGTTATTTGCTTCAGCAGTACATTTTCCTTCTATCCCTGCCATGGCCGCCGATTTTGGCGTAGGGCCCGGCGAGATTCAAGACACTATCACGGCGTATCTGGCCTCAATGGCACTGTTTTCACTGGTTGTCGGCCCAATGAGCGATCGACTTGGGCGGCGCCATGTAGGGCTCGCCATGCTGTTTGTCTTCCTGGTAGGCAGTATTGTCGCATTAATGGCCCACAGCGTGCCCATGCTACTGGTAGGGCGAGTGCTGCAGGGCATTGGGGCTAGCGGCGGTCTGGTGCTTTCACGATCGATGGTGAAAGATGCGCTAGGCGGGCCGGCTGCAGCGAAGGCGGCTGCGCAAGTGTCGATGGTGGTGGCAATGGCCCCGATGCTGGCGCCGATGTTCGGCGGCTATGTGCAACAGCATCTCGGGTGGCAAGCGAACTTCTTAATTGTCGTTGGGATGGCGTTAGCGCTGTTCATCTTGGCTACTCAAAGGCTAGTAGAGACGCTACCTGCTAACAAGCGCAACGCCAACGATTTTTTATCGATGGCGACCAGCTATGTCGGCCTGTTGGGAATGCGCAAGTTCCAGGTGCATACCATCCCGGTAATGTGCGGGGCTATCGGGCTATTCACTTTTCAGACCGGGGCGCCAGTGCTTTTGATAGGAAGCATGCAAGTGGCGCCAGAAGATTATGGATTGTTCGCAGCCATGCCGGCAGCGGGTTTCATGGTGGGCACCTTTTTAACTACGCGCATGGCATCGCGAGTAAGCGAGAAATCCCTCATTGAGGGTGGATGCCTGCTCTTCATCGCTGCCGGCACGCTCATTACCTTGCTGGCGTTAGGCTTTCCGCCTACGCCGTGGGCGGTAGCATTGCCGATGCTGCTGTTTGGAATCGGTAATGGCCTATTGATGCCGACCGCTACGCTAGGCAGCATGAGCGCTGCGCCCCTGCTGGTGGGATCGGCTGCTGCGCTCGTGAGCTGCCTGCGCATAGGCGCTGGCTCGATGGGCAGTCTCGCCATTACCATGCTGCCATCCAACACTGCGCTCTCGCTTGGATGCGTAACGTGCTTTGCGGGATGCTCGGCCTTCCTTTCCTGGGCTTGGCTAGGAAAGGGGAATTGATCAGGGTGATCAGTCGTACTCTCCGGTGACTGCAAAGGCATAATTTGTTCTGACTTGCGTTATTAATGGACTAGAAACTCGGGTACTGTGGAGCGAGCAAAGCGGTTCTCAGTAACCGAAATACGGTCAAGAGTTGGCATAAAGGTTGCTCTTACGGGAGAGATTTTGTTTCTAACTGCTAGGCCAGTCCGCCGAACGGCCGCAATGTGCTTAATCCCGGATGTTTGGATCCGTCACACGACTGTCCGTTCCTGGCCGTCACGCGGCCTTCGTTGCAGACGGGGAATGTCCGCTAACGGTCTATTTTGACTCTAGGAGCATATTGATAAGCATGCGCGGCACATATCTAGCTTTGGTGTCTCGAGGGTACGTATTGCTCGCTCTAATGCTTCGATTTCTCTGCATTGAATGTATTACTTCCGGCTTAGCTTCCTGTCTGGATACTACAGCGGTTTGGATAGCAGCAGGTTCCAATAGATCATAAGTAACAAATTGGAAATCAAGCCATTCGGCCCATTTCTTTGCCTTGTGCATCAAATCGGCTCGATAAACAATGTTGTACCGAGGCGTGCGCGAGTGATAGTTCGCAGCTCTTGTCCACAGGTCACCCACATCTTTTTGCATATGCTGGCGCAGTCGCCACCCAGCCAGATCAAAGGAATAACACCCGCCAGCTGCGACATCATCCGCAGCAATCCCGAAGCGCGCCAAATCACTCAAATAAGATGTGTTGAATTGCATGGGGCCAACGTCATGCGTGCCATTACGGTTGGATTTCCACTGTCCTGGCCTGCCACCCTCTTTCTCAGCAATCGCCAGAATGACGTTCGCAGGGACTTGATATTTCGCGGCCGCTGAAATGGAGCAGACAACTCGTTCCTGAAGATGTGGTGGGAGGTCTCCAATGAGTAGGCTTGTCATTATTCAGTGAGTTACAGTGATCAGGTACGCGTTGCGTGAAATGGATCAAGTTCTAACACGTTGCAAGCTGTGCTACGAGGACGGCGAGCGGTTCACAAAATCTCGCACTTCAGGTGCCGCAAAGTTGAACTCGTCTTTGCCCTGCGCCAGATAGTTTTTGTCAAAAACATTCCCGGTGCTAGGGTCGGTGCCGGTGTGGCCAGGGCGACCCGCTGCAGCACTTTTAGGCATTGAATGCATCGAGTCAAGAGCGTAATGGTTGGCTGCAACGGAATTCTGGTTATTCCACTTCTCCGCTTGCGTACTAGCTGCGCTACTACCGTGTTCAAAACTGCTGGTCATTGGCCTTGGTGAATCGCCCATTGTTGAGGCAAGCGAGTTACCCTCATAAACCCTGCTGCGACCGAAGAAGTCGCTGTTAGCTGTAGAAGATGCCATCACATCAGTGAGGGGATCGCCATTAAGACCGTCAGAGGCAGCTCCTTTTCGGTAAGCAGCCATAAGCGCTTGCGTTCCACCAGCGGCATTGGAAGCACCCGCTGCGATGGCGGCACCACCCGTTGCAACTGCCGCAGCGGCCATGCTGGCAGCACCGACGATCGCACCTGCGCCAAAGCCCATCGAACCAGCTTGATTGATGCTGGCTCCAGTGATGATCCCTGAAATCAAGGGTGGAATTGATTTGACCAGCATTGCCATAATAAACGCCACCATCATCACGACCGTGAGTTCCTTTATTGGAAGGTCTGGGGCCATTGACCGGTAATACTGATCGATGATAGACGTTGCCACACCAACAATCAGGACCATAGCAAACAGTGATGCGGCCACCCCAAGCACTGTCTTGTAGTAATTAATCGCCAAGTCTGAGGTCCATCGCGCGCCCCCAAATCCAAGGAAGAAAACACCTCCATAGAGCAGTACCCATCCGGATACCAAGAGAATAAGCATGTTGACTGCGACCAAAGCCAGCAAAACAAGCACACCGAACCCAAGCAAGATGCCGACTGCGCTCATTACGGGAGAGCTAACGGTAAACATGTCCAACGTGAGAAAGAATACGGCAAAGCCAATATCCACGACAGACGAAGGCGTTAAATTCGGTCCAAGGCGCGTTGCTTCGCCGCCGATCTGACGAAGGGACATAATTATGGTTTCGCCAAAACGCGGCCCGTTTAGAAGGAACCACCAGAAAAGACCAGTGAAGATGGTGAATCGCACGAACTCGGCAAAGAATTCCCCGATATCTGCTCTGCGTAGAGCCATCATGCCGAATGTCCATACCATGCTAATCAGGGCCAGCGTCCAGAAAAGCCGGCTCGCATGGGTCAAAATTATCGCTGCCCAACCATTTGACGCCCCTTTAAAGCGATCCAGAACGTTCTCATAAATGTCCGAGGTTATTGCCTCTGCAAATGCGTTATCGGTGACAAAGAATAGATATAGTGCCGCTGTTATCGTCAGCAGCAATTTTCTCTGATATGGCGTCAGTTCCATTGCACACTTACCTAGTAAGATTTACCTTGGCTTTTCTTAAATTCACCCCTGAGCGCTCTTTTGTCTGCCTCCTCTTGCTGTTTTTTTTTCTGGGCTTGCTGCACATCTGACGACGCTCGATCACATCCTGCCAAAATTGAAGAGTGGGCGACAATGTATATCAAAAAAGGAATGAGCTGTTTCATGATTAATATGCCTTTCTAGTGCTTGGTACGTATTTCCCTCTAAGTGCTCGTTCATCCGCAGCTCGAATCCTTGCTTCGTGATCCCCGATTGCTTGAGCTCGTGTTACCTCTGCGTTCTGCTGCGCAATGAGCAAGCCGCGGATTTGCAACAACTGATTCGCCTGCTGACTGGCAAGCTGATTGGCCAAGCCAATTGCCTGCATCTGGCCCGTCGCACTTTGTGCCCCGGCTTGCAGGCGCTGCAATTGGTGGGCATCGGCTTCGATCGCATCCTGCTGGCGATCCAGGCCGCGAAACATTGCGTCATTCGCTCGTTTCTGCGCTTCCGAGCCCAACTGCACGGCATTGCGGTTCATTGATTCCCACTCGGATTTCGAACAGCCGACATTGAAGCAGGGCGAATTCCGGTAATAGGCGACATCCTGGAACTTGCTCAGATAGGCATCCAGGCTGCCCGTCTGGTTCTTGTAGTAATTCAGTGTATCGATCGCACCGCGCAGCCGGTTCATCGTCACCACGGCTTGGTCCCACACATACGCGGTTGGCGCCGCGGTATTCTGCAGCATATTTTCATACTGCTGGAGCTGGGTCTTGTATTGTTCGATTTGCTTGAGCGTCTGGGCCACGTTTTCTGTGGCCGACAGCATCGTCTGCCGCAAGTTCGCGGCATCAATGACGGCCATCGCAGCGTAGCCGGGCAAGATCGCAGCGGATGTCGCAAGCAGCAACACGCCCTTGCTTATCCAACGAGGTTTATGATGCATTGCGCTCTCCTTGTCTGCAGGCTCAGTAATCGAATGGCTTGTACGGCTTCGAAAACGTCATATCCTTCGTCACCACCACATTAAAGCGGTAGCCCGGCCGGATCTCGAGGGTCGGCGCAATGCTTAAATTCCTGGAAATCAGCTGGGCCGTGACTTGGCCAAGCTGCTGCCCCAGCGCTTCGCTCAGCGCACTGCTGGCCGTCGGTCGCCCTCCAAAAATCCCACGTTCCCGGTCCCGGTCCTGGCTCAGCGCAATCCCCGCCGTGACCCCGGACATCAGGAAAGCGCCGGCAAACAGCCGGACATAGTGGTTGTTCACTTCGTCATGTAAGCCGGCGAAGCCGGCACTATCCGCGCCCGGCATCGAGCCAATGTCCATCGCTTTGCCGTCCGGAAAAACAATCCGCTGCCATGCCACCAGCACTCGCGCCTGCCCATACGCGACATCGCTCGAATAGCGGCCGACCAACCGGGCACCTTGCGGAATCAGCTTATACCGGCCGGTCGCCGTGTCATAGACATCTTGGCTGACCTGCGCCATGATTTGCCCCGGCAAATCGGAATTGATCCCGGAGATCAGCGTGGCGGGCACGACAAAGCCGGCGCGCAATTCATAAGGCGAGCGCGGCGCTTCCGGCTGCGCGTCAAGCTTCCAGCGGTCTTCCTGCCCTGCCCCGGCAAACTGGCCCAGATCCTTGCCGCCGCCCGGGCTGTTGGCTACCCGCTGCACCAGCGTTGGCGGCCGGCTTTCATCGGTTGTCCCAGCCGCTGAACCAGGCGGCTGCAGCTGCTGCAGCCGCGCCTGGTAAGCAGCCGTCGGATTATCGCGGCCTTGCGCATCGATTTGCTGGCGGACCGCGGCCAGTTGGGCCAGCGCATCTTGCCGAGTAGCTGGTGTCCCGGAGGTCGGACCCGATGAGGCAGCGCTGCGCGGTGCGGCGATCGATACGCCCGTCTTGGCTTTCACCCCTTCTTCAAGCATCTGCAGCTTGGCCATGCGAATGCGATTGCGCTCTTCTTCGGCGCGTAGCGCGGCTTGTGACTGGGGATCGCGCGGCGCCGCCGGCGGCAGATCCAGGTTTTCCGGACGGGCCACCAGAATCGGCTCGGGCTGGGGCGGCGGTGCGGCGGGGACGGCCGGCGGCGCTGGCTTGTCCGGCTGGACAATGCCGTCTTTTTGGTCGCCAACAATGGCTGCGGCATAGCGGCTGGCGTTGTCCGCCTTGTCGTCCTTAGCCGTCGGCCCTGGATGTTGCTTGGCTGACCGGTCCATCGCCACCAGGGCCATCACGACCAGGAACACGGCCATCAGCGCGACGACAATATACGCCGGCCAATCATTGACCCGGCGCACGCCGGCTCCTGGCGGCACGCGCTGCGGCGAGGCATCCGGGGACATCGGATCTTTCGCGTTCATCGTCACTCCTTGCGGACCCAGGCGCCAGCCGGGTACATGGCGCCATGCTGCGCCAGGTAAGCGCGCGTCAGGGACTGGTCGCCAACGAGCAGCGTCACCCGGTACAGGTCTGCCGCCTGATCAAATACATACCGGAGCGGAAAAACGGCGGGCGCACCGGGGGCGGTGGCGCCGTCCCCACGCGCCGTCTTATTTGGCGCGGCGGGTGAGGACCCGGCTTCTTGCACGGCATAGCCTTTCGCGCGTAACGCTTGCATCAGCACAGTTCCAAATGGATCGGGTGCGGGCTGCTGCAAGTCGAATCGGGTATGTGCCGGCGGATACACCGCTGTCAGCTGCCGGACGGCATCCTCGACTACGGTGCGGTCGTACCCGGCCGGTGCTTCCCGTGCAAAGTCGCCATACGGTGACGGCGCGGCTGCGCATCCGGCCAGCGCCACCGCGCACAGCAAAGCCCAGGCTGCATGGTGCATGGCTATTTCCCCCGGGTGATGGTCACCCGTTGCTGGCCGCTGCCGACTCCGGCAATCAGCAGCGCCTTGTCGAATACGCTGTCGACAATGTAGCGGTCGCCCTGCACCCGGTAATTGACCATCACGGTCTCGGCCTCGGTGAACACGCCGCCATCCCGGCGCACCACCAGCAACGTGGGTGCCTCGGTATTGGCCATCGCGGCGGGCATCTGGATGATGGTCTTGACGCCATCGTTGTAGACGCGCACCGGCTTCCATGGCGCGTTGCCCGCCACCTCATACGCAAAGCTCAAGTCGCCCAGGTATTCGCCCGTCTGCGCCATCGTGCGCTCCCGCTTGTCGCGCCCTTCCCGGCTTTTCATGGCCTCCCACTTGGCCACTGCTTCTTCCGGGTAAGTGAAGCCGACACGCGGCATGAATTCGGTGCGGTGCGAGCGCAGCCGCAAGTGATACGTGCGCCGGTTCGTCGTCACCACCAGGGACGTCTCCAGACCCACGTCCATCGGCTTGATGATCAGGTGCTGGACTTCGGCCGCCCCGGCGCCGCTGATGGCCGGCTCGATCGTCCAGCGTGCGGTGTCGCCGAGCTGGATCGAGTTGACTTGCTCGCCGGCCTGCAGCTCGACATCGCAGACTTGCAGCACCGCGCAGACGATGCTCGGCTGCTGGGCGCCAAACAGGTAACGCACGGACCCATCGGGACCTGCAACCGGTTTCATTCCGGTGGCACCCGCATCGCGCCAGCGCTTCGCAATCGCGACCGCTGCCTTTTCTTGCGGGGTCAGCACCGGGTTGTTCGCCGAAAAGTACGCATCGGCCAGATTCTTGTCCGAGGCGCCCTGCGCCGCTGCCAGCGATGTCGCACCGGCCAGCAGTCCCGCAACGAGAATCGATATCATTGCGCCCTCCTACGGTTGCTTTGACCAGGAAAAATCCCGCACGTAAATGCCCAGCGGGTTGTTGCGGATTTGCTCTTCGCTCGTCTTCGGCGTGGCCGGCACCGTGTAGACGGTCACCAGCGCACGCATCCGGTAGGATTGCCCCTTCAGTACGCCCTGGCGGTCGCGCACGGTTTCGATCCAGTCGACTTGCCAGGTATCGGGCGTCTGCGGAAGGACGGACACGATGTCGGTGCTGACCGTTTCCCTGGCTGCCCGCTTGAATGGACTACTGTCCTCAGTGCCGTTCAGCCATTCATTGGCTTTCGCGGTGGCCGCGTCGGAGGAGGACAGCATTGCATAGGCGCGAAAGACGGCCTTGCGCTGCAGGGCCACATCGGGCGTGACGGTGCGCAAGTCGCTAATGAATGCCGCCACCGCGGCATGCACGACCCGCCCGTCCACCGGCGCGGCGCGCTGGGCGGGTGCGACCGCCATCGCTTGGCCGAGCTTATCGACTTCGACTACATAGGGCACGAAGCGGGACTGGCTGCCGATATAGACCATGCCGCCGACGCTGGCCAGCGCAATGAGCAGCGACAACAGGGCCACGGCTTGCCACAGATGCCGAGCGGCAACTAGCCCGCCGACATGATCATTCCAGGACCGGCGCGCCGCCAGGTAGGGATTGTCGACCTGGCTGGGCTGTCGGCCCTCGCTATCCGCTGTGCCCGGCACTGCCTTCCTGATCGCCAAGCCCCGGATCGCCTCTGTCCAATTGCTCATGCCGCCACCTCGTAATCGCGACGCGTGACCCCATAGTCAGCCAGTTGCAGGCCGCGCCCGGCCAGCCACACATCGACCCAGTGGTCTCCCCATTTTGCTTCCAGCGCCTGGATGACCTGCACCGATTCCTTGTCGGTCGCGCCGACAAATGCCATCGCCAACGGCCCAATGGCCAGGTCATACAGCCGCCTGCCCGCCTCGGACACGGTGTAGTACTGGCGCTTCGGGATGGCGGTGGCGAGAATTTCAATCTGCCGGGCATTCAAGCCCATGCGGCGATACAGCTGCGCCGTGTCTTCGTCCCGGGCGTACACGTTTGGTAAGAAAATCTTCGTTGCGGTCGATTCGATAATCACGTCCAGGATGCCGGATTGCGCCGCATCTGACAGGCTTTGCGTGGCCATCAGAACCAGGCAGTTGGCCTTGCGCATGACCTTGAGCCATTCCCGGATCTTTGCGCGAAACGCCGGGTGGCCCAGCATCAGCCACGCTTCGTCCAGAATGATCGCGGCCGGCTGGCCCGTCAATTGCCGCTCGATGCGCCGGAACAGGTACAGCAGGGTCGGCAGCGCATACTTGTCACCGAGCTGCATCAGTTCCTCGATTTCAAACACCGTGAAGTCCGACAGCGCCAGGCCGTCTTCATCGGCATCGAGCAAGTGGCCCATGGCGCCATCGACCGTGTATTGGCGGATCGCTTCCCGGATCGCTTCATCCTGGACCGTCACGGACAGTTCCGACAGGGTGCACGCGCCGCTTTGATGCATGCTCAGGATCGCATGGCCAATCTCATTGCGCTGCGCCGGCGTCGTCGCCAGTCCGTTCAAAGACAAGATCGTGTCGATCCATTCCATCGCCCAGGCCCGGTCCCCCTTGGAATCGAGGAATTGCAGCGGGCAAAAGGCCAGGCGGTCATCGTCGGCCGCGACCGTGAAATGCCGTCCGCCGACTGCCTTGGCGAGCGGGTACAGCGATAACCCCTTGTCAAAGGCATAAATCGCCATGCCCGGATAGCGGCGCAGCTGGGCGGCCAGCAGCGCCAGGTGGGTTGACTTGCCGGCCCCGGTGGGGCCGAACAGGAACGTGTGGCCGACGTCGCGCACATGCAGGTTCAGCCGGAACGGGGTCGCGCCGCTGGTTACGCAATGCATCAGCGGCGGCGACGCCGGCGGGTACAGCGGGCATGGCGCTGCGGCCGAACCCGTCCAGATCGTGCTGGTCGGCAGCAAGTCCGCCAGGTTCATCGTATTGAGCAGCGGCCGCCGCACGTTTTCCACGCCGTGACCTGGCAGGCTGCCGAGATAGGCTTCCATTGTATTGATGGTCTCGATGCGCGCCGCAAACCCGAGACGATTGACCAATTTTTCGACCTGGCGGGCCGAGGCGTCCAGCGCCTGCCGGTCTTCATCCATCAGCACCACGACGCCCGTGTAATAGCCTTGCGCGACCATGCCGCTGTTGACGTCGGCAATCGCTGCCTCGGCATCCGCCACCATCGCCATCGCATCCTGGTCGATGGGCCCGGCATGGGTATTGAACACCTGGTCAAAAAAGCCGCGGATCTTTTGCCGCCACTTCTTGCGGTACTTGTCCAGGTGCCGCACCGCCTCGTGGGCATCGAGGAAAATAAAGCGCGACGACCAGCGGTATTCGCACGGGATTTCACCGAGGGTGGTCAGGATGCCCGGGGTCGATTCCAGCGGAAAGCCTTCGATCGCGACCACGCCGATGAACTTGCGGCCAATCTTGGGCACGACACCGCCATACAGCTCTTGTCCGCCGATAACCGCATCCAGGTACATCGGATTTCTGGGCAACAGCACCGGGTGGCTAATGCCGGTCACGCAATACTGCAGCCATTGCAGCAGTGCATCGTGGGTGACCGCGCTGCCATCTTCCTGAATCACTTCCTTGCCGCGCAGGCGCTGCAGGGTCACCGCCGACGACAGGCGCGACTCGAGCTGGGTGCATTCCCGCTGAAAGGACGCGATCAGATGGCGGGTGCGGGCCTTGGGGTCGGGAACCGCCACGTCGTCGTCGAACATCAGCTCGACGAATTTGCGCTGTGCCAGCAGCGGCGGGAAGTAGGTGAGCGTCAGCACAAAATAGCCTTCGTACATCGTGCCCAGGTGTTCGAACAGGCGCCGGCGTTCTTCATCGATGGCCGCGCACACCGGGTCGGGAAAGTACGACAGGCCGCGGTCGGGATAGGTCGGCGCGGGCCGGCGCACCGCGTCGACATGGATCATCCAGCCCGACCCGAGATGGGCGAGCGCCTGGTTGATGCGAAACGACACCGCTTCGCGCCCTTGGTCCGTGCTGCTGGCCTGGTCGTCGCCCTGGTATACCCAGGCGGCGAGGAAGGTGCCGTTCTTGCCGACGATTACGCCATCGTCGACCATGGCAGCGTAATTGAGCAAGTCGGCCAGGCCGGCGTCCGTGGCGCGGACCTTGTTCAGCGTTGCTTCCCGGTTCACCGCGCGCAGGCGCAGCCCGAGAAGCCCGAGCAGCAGCGTGCCGAGGGCGGCAATCGCAATGGTTAGGATGGGCATCATTGGTAGCGCCTTGCCTGGCTGGCGGAATTGGTGCGAAACGGCGTGCTGCGCGCCGGGTAGTAGCGCTTGTAGCGGCGATGGCGCAGATAGACGTCGCGCAGTCTCGGGTCGGACTTGGCCATCAGACGGCAGACGAACAGCGCGCCGAACCACAGCGCGAGGCCAAACACGGTGGCGCGCCATTCCTGGGCGCTGAACACGAGCGCAAAGGCAAGCACGCCGGCAAACATCACCAGTTCGCGGTCGCCGCCCATAAATAGGTTGTGCCGGTTGCCCGCCCGGCGGATCGGGATCGTGCGCAGCGCCATGGTCAGCTCCGGCGGATCACAGGTGTCGCCCCAGCGTCCACCGCAGCGCGGTAGGGAATGGTGTTACCGGCAGCCGCAATTTCCGCGCCGCGGCCAAACAGCGTGCCCATCATGTTTTGCGCGCCGACCAGGAGCGCCATGACCAGCACGATAAACACCAGGGTACGGAAAAAGGCATTCAAGTCGCCGCCAAAGATCAATACGCCACCGGCAATGACGATGCCGATAATCGACAAGGCAAAAGCCACCGGCCCGGTGACTGAATTGCGCAGGTTCGTCAGCCAGCTCTCGTACGGCAACGAGCCGCCTGTCCCTTCCGACGCCAAGGCCAGGTGGGGCAGGAGGAGCAGCGAAACCAGCAGCAGGAAGGCTGCCGCCTGGAACACGGCGCGATGGCAGGTCGGGTGCTGCGTTAACAGAAAAGACGAGGCCATGGAAGCGGCTCCTACAAGGATCTACAGCGGGCGGGTGATGTAGCGGCCACCGGCAAAGCCGCTGACCTCTAGAATTTCCTCGATACGGCGTCCATCGGACGTGCGAGCGATATGGATGACGACGTGAACCGCTTCGCCGATCAGCGGCTCGATTTCGGCAGGCGCGGCCGGGTTGCGGGAGATCAGCGACTTCAGACGCGCCAAGCCTGCCGCCGCATTGTTGGCGTGCAGCGTGGCGGCGCCGCCTTCGTGGCCGGTGTTCCAGGCGTCGAGTAAGTCCAGCGCTTCGGCGCCGCGTACTTCGCCGACCAGGATGCGGTCCGGGCGCATGCGCAGCGTGGTGCGCAACAAGGCCGTCATCGAAACTTCCGCAGAGGTGTGGTACTGCACGCAGTTGACGGCCGCGCACTGGATCTCGCCGGTGTCCTCGAGAATCACGATGCGCTCGTCGGGAGCGCCGCAGACCATGTGATGGATGACGGCATTGACGAGCGTGGTCTTGCCGGAGCCGGTGCCGCCGATGATCAACAGGTTGCGGTGACTTGCGACGGCATCCTGGATTACACCGCACTGCGCTTGGCTCATGATGCCCGCATCCACGTACTGGTCCAGCGTGAACACGGCGACTGCCTTCTTGCGGATGGCAAAGGTCGGACTGGCCACGACCGGCGGCATTTGCCCGGCAAAGCGCGAGCCGTCGACCGGCAGTTCGCCTTCCAGCGTGGGCTTTATGCGGGTGACTTCCTTGCCGTGGTAACCCGCCACGGTCTTGATGATGGCTTCAGCCTGGGCCACGCGCAGCGTACCAATGCAGGTCATCTTTTCGCCGAGCCGCTCCTGCCACAGCCTGCCGTCGGCATTGAGCATGATTTCGACGGTGGCCGGGTCGTTGAGCGCCGATAGCAACAGCGGCCCCATATCGCGCTCCAGCTTTTTCCGCGCGCGTTCCTTGATCGTCGAAAGGTCGTCGGTATCGGCCATGTGAATTCCAGCCACGTTCCGTTTTTGACATTTAACATTTAACGCATTTGAAGGAACGGTAAACTGTGAGTCTTGCCGAATCAAGAGAACCAGATCAGCACGTGTGTAATCGAGACGAAAACCAGTGCCGAGTTTGAGACAACACAAAAAAGTTAACGGTTATTCCCCTGGCCTCTGTGCAAAGAAAGCCAGTTGGGCTAGTCGCGCACACAGGATGCTCGGATCGCATTCGTTACGTGGATCATACGTTGACGGACTGGCTCGGATCCAAACGGTCAGCCCTTCTTTCATGACTTTTCCTTTCTCCTTTCGAGCAATTTTCGATTGGATTCATCCCACTGACGCACGTTGAATGCCTGGTATTCCTTGAGGATCGCGCAGACCCGGACAAAGCCGTCGGGCAAGCTGCGCGGGGCTTTGCCGCCTGCTAGCGCGTCAAGGCATTCCGGCGGCAAATCGGTCGCCTCGAGCAGCATGGGCAACGGTACACCCAGCGCGCCTGCCAATCCCTCCATGATCTTCAGAGAGGGATTAGCCCGACCACTGGTCAGTTCAGACAGGAACGAGGGAGACATCTCCGCCTTCTGGGCCAGTTCATACTTGCTCATGCCCTGCTCTTCCATCATCCGCAAGACATTGGTAAAAAAAATTTGGTTGTACACGCGACTGACTCCTGTGTCGGCAGCTAAAAAATTTTGCACCGGTTTAGCGGCTAAAAAATTTTTGCACGAAACATTCTTTGGCAAGGGGTCCTATGTGCTGGAGCAATGGGTAGTGCCATCTTTTCTACCACTTTCTGCATCATTCGGGGTATAAGTTTCTTTATGGTATCCATGCATGGCCTTCCTGTTCGGCATGACGAGAGAAATTTTCCCAATGAAACCATGGCCGTGTCTTAGACACACTATCACAGGCCCGCGCGCTGGCCGATTGACTCTGCGCCATGTCAACACTGCTGCAACGATCTTGGGCAGTCTATCCTACGGATGTTAAAACCTTGAATTGCGGAATCTATTTGCCTGACGTGGTGATGAGCATTCTTGTACCGTGGTCGCTTAGCTCGCCCTGTGACCCGGATCGGTGCCCGTCGCCAGGATTTTCGAACAATGAGAAAGCAGGATGAAAACTGAGCTTAGAAAAGGAGCTGCCAACAAGTCGTCGCCCGCAGGCGTTAAGAAACGCGCGACTGTCGCGCCCAGTCCGTCAAGGAAGGACAAACCGTCACTCGCAAAGCGGGTGCCAGCGCCTTCGAAGCGCGCGCTTGAGGCAAGCCCACGCCAAGGTGGTCCGCTCGCACTGCCACTGGGCTTGATTGAAGAAGATCCGCATCAGCCCCGCACTGAAGACAACCCAGGCTTCTCCGCGCAGAGCATCGCCGAGCTGGCTGCCACCATCCAATTACGCGGGGTCAAGTCGCCCATTTCAGTACGTGAGCATCCGACTAGGCCGGGGTGCTACCTGATCAACCACGGCGCGCGCCGGTACCGCGCATCCAAGGTGGCAGGCAAGGCCACCATTCCCGCCTTTGTCGACAATGACTATAACGAGGTCGACCAGGTTATCGAGAATCTGCAGCGCAGCGAACTGACCGCACGCGAGATTGCCGACTACATCGGCCGCGAACTGGCCAAAGGCCTGCGCCAAAACGAGATCGCCCGGTCCATCGGCAAGTCGCCCGCCTTCGTCACCCAGCACATTAACCTGCTGGACTTGCCTGAGCCGATTGCGCAAGCCTTCAGCGCCGGCGGCGTCAGTGATGTGACGACCGTCAACGAGCTGGTGACAGCGTACAAGAAGAATCCCGTGGAGGTCGCTGACTGGCTGGAAGACAACAAAGGTCAGGACATTACCCGCAGCGCCGTCAAATTGCTGCGCCAATTCCTGGAAGAAAAGCGGTATCACACTCAACTCTTCAGTGGCATGGACATGGAGAGCGACCAAGTTGATGTGCCGGGCGGGGAAAACATTGTCCCCGAGGCGCACGACCAGTACCAACGCCTGGGCCGGGCCGTTCTCCAGGTACGGCACCACCGGCGTCTTGCCCAGTTGCTCTGGTTCAGGCGCCCGGTGGAAAAAGGCTTTGCGTGGCTGAAGTACGATGACGGCACCGAAGTCCAAGCCCCGCTGGCCGAAGTCAAACTGGTTGCCCTGCTCTAACATGGACGCCGTGCGGCCCTCGCCCGAAATCGGCCTCCTAGCAGCCGGGATGCCATTCGCGCCAGGCTCGACCGATCGGCGCCGCAAGAAGGCGGTACCGCCTTCCGCCACGTCGGGATAGCGCCGCCATCGTCGCAAAACGCTGATGCAGACAACAAGAACCGTTGGGAGGATACCGATGAAGCAACGCCTTCTCGTGATGAATGGACAAAAGCTGCTGCAAAGCGAACGCGCAGGGCAGTGGCAAGTCGATAAGGTGGAAAAGGCCGGCGTGATCAAGCCCGGCATTTACAATCTTTACCTGGCAACACCCGCGGACCCGGCCGGCACGCATGTCGGCGTCGTGCTCCATGCCGATGCCCAATTCGTCTATCAGCACGTCGGCAAGGCGGTTGTGCAGCATGACCGTGCCAGCTTTGACCAAGTGCCGGCTCTTGGCGCCCAAGTCCGGATTCGGTATCAGGATCACCAAGCCATCGTCACGGCAGCGGCAGTCAAGCTAAGGCGGAAGCTGTCCCACTAAGGCGTGATCGGAGACATCGTCCATCCGCACCCGCTGTATTGTTTCCGTTTCCTAAAGCATTCTGCCCCACACCACGATGCCGGCGGCAGCCAGCGTGATGCAGGCAGCCATCACGTTCAACAGCGCGATCCGCCGTGCATCCTGCAGGCGGACGGCGACTCGGGCCAGCGCCGCATCCACCTCGGTTCGCACGCGCGCCGCTGCCGTGCAAGCCTCTTGTTGCATAACCGCGGCCACTGCGTCCTTGCTAGTTGTCACCACTGCATGCATGATGCGGTCAGCCCGGTCGGTGGCGGTCGTGCCCCAGCGCGATGCCAGCGCTTCCAGTGCCGCCCTGTGGGCATCGAGCAGCGCCTGCTGGGCCACGGTGCTGTCCTCAATCAGCCGCCTATTCATCGTATGCAGCACAAGAATCGGATCATCACGGCCGATCGCGATTCCGTGCGTGCGAGCTACTTCGCCGATGAGGTCGTCGATCTGGTCAGTCATTACAGCACCGCAGCTTGGTCTAGTTGGCCAAACAATTGTGCTTTCACGATTTTCAAGCGCTGTCGGGTCATGATCGTCAGGGAGGCCGCCGCCAACGCCTCGTCGAAGGTGAGCCGCGCCCGCAGCATGTCGCTTAAGTCGCGTCCAAAGGTTTCTTCTTTCAACGCCGGCATGTGGACAATCGCCGCCACCCGGGATCTGCGCTCGATGTACACCTTCAACTCTTCAAAGGGCGTGCCCTCATGCTCGATCGGTCCCCAGTAAGGGTTGAGCCAGACGACGAATGATGCTTCTGCGGGGAATTGGCTGGAAAGTTGCCGAAAGCCGTTGACGGTATCGAGCAGCGCCTGGCCACCGGTGACCACCGTATGGAGTACCAGTTCATGCCCCATCCCGGCTAGCAAGGTCGGCACGCCATTGCTGATCAGGTAATGCGTCATCGGGATGAAGGAACTGGCGCCGTTGTCGACGATGACGTCCTCTTCGGACCGCGCTATGAGTTCCACCAGCGTATCAAAGTAGCGCGGATTAATCTCTTCGCCTTCCATCAACGTGACTTGGCGCACCCCTAGTGCCCCATAGCCGTAAAAGGTGGCGTTGACCGGGTCGGTGTCAATGCACAGTGGCTTGTGCCCCTTGCTGGCCTTGTACTGCGCCAGCAGGGCAGCAATGACAGACTTGCCGACGCCGCCCTTGCCTTGCAGGATCATGTGGATCTTTGCCATCACAGTAACTCCTCTTTATTTGGCACGGGGTTATACGTGAACCCCGGCATGGGCAGCGGCATCACGCGTACCGGTGCCGGTTCTGCGCCAGTCGGCGGCAGTGGCTGCACGGTAGACGCCGAAGGGGCTTCCGATTTGACGGGACCGACTGCTGCAGGTTCCTGCGGTGGACTAAGGACCCGTCTGACATAGTTCAGAAAGGTTTTATAACTGAGATCAATGCGATTTGTCTCTCGCAGGTTTGCCCAGATCGTCTTGACCGCATAGCCGGCATCCAATGCGACTTTGACGTCGTCACGCACTGCCATGAATGCAACCAAGTTCTTGTCGGGCCGCGTGCCTTGGTGTTTGACCCATTGCGCAAGCTGTTGCGAAAAGTTGTCAGCCATGTCGGTTTTCCTTCCAAAAAGGCCGGGCCACCGGCCATCGTGTTTGCCTGAGATGCAATGCGCTTTCTTGACAGAGGTTGACAACCATCGCACTGCGTTAAGGTGGATCTCTATTTCGCTAGCTTTCCCTGTCTTTCCCCAGCTTGCTCCAACTTTCCCTCCGCTTCCCTGGCTTTCACTTTCTTTCTCCAGGCTGCCCTTCCTTTTTCGCTGGGTGTCCCTAGCATTCCTTTTGTTTCCTTAGCTTTCCTTATGTTTTATTGAATGCGCTTAGCGGTAGTTTTACTACGTTTAAACGAACGCGTGGACCTAATTATTTGAGCGAAATCAGTGTTTGAAATGCGGTCGGAGCAGTAAGATTGGTCCGAAACAGAGGGTAAAAGGCGGGCAGGATATGTGAAATGCAGCTGCGGTGTTTTTGCGCCGCGCAGGCCATGCGCCGGTAAATACAGCGGACCCACAACGGATTTACCACCCGCATATCACACGCAGCCCGTGCTCTAGTTAATCATCAGGAAACGCCATGACGATGGCACTCAGCAAGCGATCACGCTCCGTTTGCGGCATGCAAGCAAAAGAGGAGACCAGGCACATTGCGCTCCAGATGGCTACCGGAAGCAAAGCGGGCTTTTCTTAACGCCTGGCTGCGTGTTTTGGCCCTGGTGACCTTGTCAGTGCTATGACTCATCACGCGAGAAAATCGAGGGTGGGTGCGGATCGTGAGGAAGCAGGATGACCTGGAGGTACTACACGTTTTGACGCTGATCGCCAGTGCGGTCAGTACCGTGTCCGGACGGTGTTCGCGGCTAACACGAAGCGATGGAACATTCCGCTAAGAGTCATCTGCTAAAGAGCAACATTCACAAAATGATCGCCAAGCACATCCCAATGAAGTCGGTCGCCAAGAGCGATTTCGCCAGCCTGGTCCACTATCTGTGCGATACGCAGCACAAAGAAGAGCGGCTCGGCTGGGTGGCGGTTACCAACTGCAGCAACGCTACGCCAGAGGCCGCTGTGCGTGAAGTGCTGGCCACGCAAGCACGCAATACCCGCGCGAAATCCGACAGGACCTATCATCTGATCGTCAGCTTCCGGCCCGGCGAACAAGTCGACGAAGCCACTTGCCGGGCGATCGAAGCGCGGCTGTGCGAAGGCCTGGGACTCGGCGCGCATCAGCGCGTCAGTGCGCTCCATCACGATACCGACAGCCTGCACCTGCACATTGCCGTCAACAAGATCCACCCGACCCGTTACACGATTCACAACCCCTACTATGATCATCCCAAGCTAGGCCAGCTCTGCACCGAACTGGAACGCCAGTATCGGCTCGAACCCGATAATCACCTGCCCCGCCAGCGCGGCGCGGCATGCCGGGCTGCAGACATGGAGCGACATGGCGGTTTGGAAAGCCTGCTGGGCTGGATCCGGCGCGAGTGCCGCGAGGCGATCCTGGCGGCCCAGTCCTGGCCGGGCTTGCACCGCGTGCTGCGGTTGAACGGCTTGGCGCTGCGCGAGCGCGGCACTGGCTTCGTCGTCGTGGCGGTTAATGGAACAGCGGTGAAGGCGAGTTCGGTCGATCCGTCGTGCTCCAGGCCAAAGCTGGAAATCCGCCTTGGTGCCTACGAGCCGTCCGTCGCCGGCCAAGCGGTTACACCGCCCGCCAAGACCTATGACAAGAAACCCCTGCCGTGCGCCATGGATACCACGGCCTTGTATGCCCGGTATTGCCAGGCGCAGCAACAAGCGGGCGCACGAGGGACAGCGGAGCGGACGGCTGCCCGGGCAGCCAAGGAGCAGCGAATCGACACGGCGAAGGCGCGTGCCCGGCTCAAGCGGGCTGGCATCAAGCTGTTGACCGGGCCAGGTCTGGCTAGGCGCCTGCTGTACCAGGGCGTGGGCAAGGCCCTGCACGCAGAGATGGGCAAGATCCACGCGACCTACCGGGAGCAACGTGAAGCGGCTAGCAGCCGATACCAACGCCGCACCTGGGTCGACTGGCTGCGCGCGCAAGCCCTCGCCGGCGACCGGGAAGCGCTCGCTGCCCTGCGCGCGCGTGGCCAGCCACAAGGCGTGCCGGGCAATACCATGACCGGTACCAGGCGCCCTGCCGGCGCACGGATCCCCGTGCCGTGCGATAGCATCACCAAGAAGGGCACAGTGATTTATCGCTTTGGCGCGACCGCCGTGCGTGACGACGGCGACAAACTCACCGTGTCGCGGGGTACGACCGAGGAAGGATTGCAGGCAGCGCTGCGCATGGCGTTGCTGCGCTATGGCCCGCTATTGCGCGTAGCCGGCACGGCAGAGTTCCGGGAACAAATTGTGCAAGCGGCAGTTGCGGCAAGGCTGGCAGTGCGGTTCGATGATCCGCTGCTCGAGCAGCGCCGTCACACGCTGCTCGATCAGCGGTCTGCTAGAAACGCTCACCCTCGGCAGGCGCAGACTGTGCGTTATCAATTTTCTGCTAACCATGGTCCAGGCCGTCACAATCTGACCGAGACTGCAATGAGGCGTGGCAGCGGCCGGCATCGAACCGGCCCGTGAGCAGTCCTGCGCAGGTCTTTCGCAGCTTGGCGGGCCGATCGCTTGACCGGCCTCGTGCCGACCGTGCCGTCTCCATCGCATTTTGCAAGTGAAGAGGCTGCCGATGTCACAACTGGATTATCTGCGACGGCATTGACTGCCTATGTACGCACAGGTGCGAACAGCGTGCTCGGCGTGCGTGATCAAGTATCAGGCACGCCAATTTTCAGCGCCGGTGTCCCGGTAGCAAGCGTTGACAGGGTCGTTATAGCCACTATAAATTGGCATGGAGCGAAATTGACCATCCAATGCCGGTAACGTCGCTTTCCGAGCGACTGGCCAACGGTCGCGATTAGGACAAGCAGCTGGGCTTGCACCCCATCCGTCCATAGCGTTTGTGGGAGCGTGCTCAGCGGCCCGGTCAAGTGCTGAGTTGCGAGCCTACCAAGATCACTGAGGGAAGCGGATGAAGGATCGCTTCAACAATGCCGTAGGGCCGCTAGTACGCACCAGGAAAGCTGGTCCCGGTCGCGTCGTCCCTGCGCTAGCCGTGTTGTCGCTTGGTGGCGGGCTGCAGGTAGCGACGCAATCCTTTGCCGGCCGGTTCGGGTACCAGGCAGCGCTGGGGCCGCATATCGACCGGGTTTATCCACCCTGGGGCATTCTCCAGTGGGCTGCCAAATGGTATGCCCATTACCCCGACGCTTTCATGCAGGCCGGCAGCGCCGGCATTGTCGTATCGAGTGTCGGTCTTCTCGGCCTGGTGGTGACGAAGATGGTATCGGCCACGTCGTCCAAGCCGAATCCTTACCTGCACGGTTCTGCCCGCTGGGCCAATCTCGCCGACATCCGGGCCGCCGGCCTGGTACCGCAACGGCGCAGCGTCCTGAGCGTCTTTCGCCGCCAGCAAGCGCCGGCGGCCACCGGCGTGTATGTCGGCGCCTGGATCGACCGGCAGGGCCGGCAGCACTACCTGCGCCACAACGGGCCTGAGCACGTGCTCTGCTATGCACCCACCCGTTCCGGCAAGGGCGTCGGCCTGGTGGTGCCAACGCTGTTGTCCTGGAGCGAGAGCGTCTTCGTCACCGACTTGAAAGGCGAACTGTGGGCATTGACGGCTGGCTGGCGCCAGCAGCATGCACACAACCGGGTGTTGCGGTTTGAACCGGCGGCCGGCAGCGGTAGCGCGTGCTGGAACCCGCTGGATGAAATCCGGCAAGGCACTGAGCACGAAGTCGGCGACGTGCAAAACCTGGCCATGCTGCTGGTCGACCCCGATGGCAAGGGACTGGAAACCCATTGGCAAAAGACCAGCCAGGCACTCCTCGTCGGCCTGATTCTGCATGCGTTGTACAAGGCACAGGCCGAAGGCATGACCGCTACTCTGCCCCAGGTCGATGCGATGTTGGCCGACCCGGACCGCGATATCCGCGAACTGTGGATGGAAATGGTGACCTATGCGCACCTCGGCGACGACAACCACCCCGTGGTCGGGTCTGCTGCCCGCGACATGCTGGACCGGCCCGACGAAGAAGCCGGCTCGGTACTGTCAACCACGAAATCTTATCTCGCCTTGTACCGCGATCCGGTTGTGGCCCGCAATGTTGCCAAATCCGATTTCAAGATCCGCGACCTGATGCACCGCGACTGTCCGGTCAGCCTGTACGTGGTGACGCAACCCAACGACAAGGCGCGCCTGAAGCCGCTGGTGCGCGTGCTGCTCAACATGGTGGTGCGCCTGCTGGCTGACCGGATGAGCTTTGCCAACGGCCGTCCGGTCGCCCATTACCGGCACCGGTTGCTGATGATGCTCGATGAATTCCCTAGTCTGGGCAAGCTCGATATCTTGCAAGAGTCGCTGGCGTTCGTCGCCGGCTACGGCATCAAGTGTTATCTGATTTGCCAGGATATTAACCAAATCAAGAACCGTCAAACCGGGTATGGTCCGGATGAAAGCATTACCTCGAATTGCCATATCCAGACCGCGTATCCGCCGAACCGGGTCGAAACCGCCGAACATCTGTCGATATTGACTGGCCAGACGACAGTGACCAAGGAACAAATTACCGCCAGCGGGCGCCGAACCAGCGCCCTGCTCGGGCAAGTCTCACGCACGGTCCAGGAAGTGCAGCGCCCCTTGATGACGACCGATGAGTGTTTGCGCATGCCGGGGGCGGTCAAGAACGAGAAAGGCGATATTACCGAGGCCGGTGACATGGTGGTGTATGCGGCCGGCTATCCGGCGATCTATGGCAAGCAGCCGTTGTATTTCAACGACCCGGTGTTTCACGCACGGGCAGCGATTGCAGCGCCGCCGCGCAGCGATACATTGCCATGGATCGGAGAGCATCCTGTCGCAGGGACGATGGCGCGATGACAGCCTTGGCAAACACTGTAACAACCGCCGCGAGCATTGGCGGCATCGCCCTGCTGCTGTTGGGTATGACATGCCAGGTTGCCGGCGCCCGAATCAATACCAGCAAAAGCATTCCCATGGGCCTTTACTGGACCACGAGCGCGCCGATGGACAAAGGCGCTTATGTGGTGTTCTGCCCCTCGCCGTCGGAGGTTTTCATCGAGGCGAGAACGCGCGGCTACATCGGCGCCGGCTTTTGCCCCGGCGGCTTTGGCTACTTGATGAAGCGCGTGGCAGCAACGGCGCGCGATACCGTGACGGTAACCAGCCAGGGCGTCGATGTCAATGGAGAACGCTTGCGGCTGAGCATGCCGTTGGCGGCTGACCCAGCCGGGCGGCCGCTGCCGCGCTTCGAGGTGAACGGCTACGTACTGGGCGATGCGGAAGTGCTTCTGATGTCGGATGGCAGCCCAACCTCGTTTGATGGGCGATATTTCGGCCCGGTCAGCCGTTCCCAGCTTCGGGGCGCAATCAAGCCGATCCTGACCTGGTAGGACAGGTCCAGCGGCTATGGATTGCGTCCAGTCCCCTTTCTGCCCCGTGTGCCTGTGAAGGGCAAGGAAGCAGCGGCGAGGGATGGATCAACACGGGATGGTCTCCTTGCCATCCGGCCGCTAACGCTCGAAAGAGAAAGAGCGGCAGGGCAACCTTCTTTCACCTAGCGAGGCAGCGATGACACAGCAAGACGGGATACCGCCAACCGATAGAGCCCTCGACGATGCGGCATGCGCTGCGGCCGCGCTGCGCGACAAATTGAGTGACATTCTGACGCCGGGGTACGCGGCCGAGTTCGATCCCGACGAAGCCGAGCAGGCAGGCGCGTTCGTCGAAGACGGCTTGAACCTGCAGGACGCCGCCGACAGTTGCATGGATTTGGTGGATGCTGACCTGGCCGCATTCGACAGTACGCAGGCGCCATCATGACAGCGAAGAGTGCGCAGCCGTTTCATGAAGCGGTAGCCGAAAAACTGATCAGGCAACTGCAACAGGGGACCACGCCTTGGCAAAAGCCATGGCAGCCTGGTGAGCCTGGCGCCCTGCTCCCAATGAATCCGGTCACCGGCAGGCGGTATCGCGGCATCAATACGATCCAGCTGCTGAGTGAAGGCCGTGATGATCCGCGTTGGATGACGTACAAGCAGGCGGCGGCCATTGGCGCCCGGGTGACCAAGGGCGAGAAGGGTACCCCGATCCAGTACTGGCAATTTAGCGAACTGCACCCCAAAACCGACGCACTCGGCAACCCGGTGCTCGATGCCGAAGGCCGGCACGTGCAGGAAGACGTACCGCTGGAACGGCCCAGGGTGTTCCTGGCCATTGTGTTCAATGCGTCGCAGATCGATGGGCTGCCGCCGATGGCGCCACATACGGTGCCGGATTGGCAGCGCCTGGACCGGCCGGAACGGATCTTGGTGGCCTCGGGTGCGACGCTTTGCCATGCCGCGCAGAGCGGGGCTTACTACCGCCCTGCGACCGACACCATTTACCTGCCCGAGCGGGGGCGGTTTCCAAGCGCAGCGCATTATTATGCGACCGCGCTGCACGAACTGGGCCACTGGACAGGCCATCACTCCCGGCTGAACCGCGACTTGGCGCATCCGTACGGCAGCGCAGGGTATGCCAGAGAAGAACTGCGGGCGGAAATTGCCAGCATGATCTTGGGCAGCGAACTGGGCATTGGCCATGACCCGGCGCAGCACGCAGCCTATGTCGCCTCCTGGATCGAGGTCCTTCGGAAGGATCCGCTCGAGGTGTTTCGCGCGGCAGCCGATGCCGAAAAAATCCAGCGGTTTGTGCTCGGCCTTGCCCAAGCCCAGGAACTGCAGCAAGCCAGTTGGCAAATACAGGTACCGGGCGCCAAGCCGAAAGAGTCAATCCCAAGGCCAGACATCGAGGCGGCGCTGCAGGAAGGCGACAAGCAACGCGAACGCGCTGCCCTTCAACACAGTCGGATTCGCCATCCGGAAGGCTTCGTTGCCGCGCAAGCGGCGCGCCAAGCCGAACCAGCCGCTCCAGGAGGCGCCATGCGTGCCAAGACCTACCTTGGTGTTCCATTCGAGCAGCACCAAGAAGCGAAAGCATTGGGCGCACGCTGGGACCGCCATCAGCACGCCTGGTACGTCCCTGTCCATCTGGATGCTGCGCCTTTTGCCAGGTGGCTGCTGACACCGGAGGCGACAACCATGGGTCTGTCGCATCCGGAAACGATGGACAGTGCGCGGGTGACGGGCCAAGTGCCTCCCGCCGAGCGGGTCTACCTGGCCGTACCCTATGCCGAGCGTGCGTCGGCGCGGGCAGCCGGCGCGACATGGGATAAGGCCGCGAAGTGTTGGTATGCCGGCCCGGCTGCGGACATGCAAGGGCTGGAACGATGGCGGCCAGAGCGCCTCGTCCACCAGCAAGGCCCCGCCATGCCGCCGCGGGAAGAATTCGCGGCCGCCCTGCGTGCCCACGGCCTGTTGGTGGAAGGAGAACATCCCATCATGGATGGCAAGAAACACCGGATCGCGGTGGAGGGTGGCAAACGCGGCGCGCGCGATGGTTTTTATATCGGCCACCTTGATGGGCATCCGGCGGGGCGCATCATCAACTACAAGACGGGCACCGAGGAAACCTGGCAGAGCAAGGGCTATGTGCTGAGCCGCGAGCAAACCAGTGCACTGCATGCGCAGGCAAGCGCCGGGCGCCAGGCGCGCGAGTTGGCATTGGCCGAACTGTACGAGCGCACGGCGCAACGCCTGTGCCGACAACTGGCGGAACTCGTGCCCGTGCAGCAGCCAACTCCCTATTTGAAACGCAAAGGGATTACGCCGCAGCCGGGCGTGTTCACCGACCGCCAAGGCCAAGTGACGTATGTGCCCGGCATGGATGCCGACGGTAAGCAATGGACGATGCAAACCATACAGGCAGATGGCACCAAGCGGTTTGCCAAGGACAGCCGCAAGGAAGGCTGTTTCCATGTCATTGGCGGCCTACCAGCGCTGGTACAAGCCCCGGCGCTCGTCATTAGCGAAGGGTATGCCACAGCCAGCAGCCTGTCGCAGGCGCTGGGCTTTGCCGCCGTTGCCGCCTTTGATGCAGGGAACCTGGTGCACGTGGCCACGGCCTTGCATGAACGGTTTCCGGGCAAGCCGGTGATCATTGCCGGCGACGATGACCGACACCTGGAGCTGACCCATGGCAAAAATCCCGGCCGGGTGAAGGCGCAAGAAGCCGCTGCAGCCACCGGCGGCCACCTGCTGCTGCCGATTTTTGCGCCTGGCGAGGGTAATTATCTGGCGGGGCTTGCGCCGGTGACGCCGGAAACTTACCGCGTCCATCATCGTACCGGCGCAGGCCTGAGTAAAACGCAGCTCGCCGCACTCGAGCAAATGAAGCGGCATACGGACTTTAACGACCTCGCTACCCGAAGCCGGTTGGGCAAGGAGGCAATAAGACGTCAAGTGCATGCATTTGTCAGTGATGTCATCCACCATCACGGAGTGCGCGTCGACCAACACCAGCGGCATGGACACAGCGACGATCCGGCTCTAACCCTCGTAAAGCTGCCGCGGCCACGGAGCATGGCAAAGATCAGGTAGCACTATCGCGCAGGCGCGCAACATGTCGGCAACAAACAAGAAGCTCCGTGTCGCGCGCACGTGCCAGTGGTAGCTTTGCCGCCATACGGCAAGCCATTTGTATCCCCAATTCCCCGGGTTGGGTCTGCCCGTCTTTGGCCGGAATGATTCGACGCCAATGTTGATCAAGCGCTGACTGGCTCTCAATCGGGCGGCGTCGCTCGAAAAACAGGCAAAAGTTACTCACAAAATCAGTGAGCAACATTGTGGATATCTTCCATGCATTCTCCTTAAGTGTTTGTTTTTAAAACGAAATATCCTCCTGCTCAAAAAACGATGGGATCGCACTGTACACAACCCTATCCATCGTTCTGTCCACAGGAAACCCTTACGCGCGATGCACAGGTCATCCACAGGCTTTAGCATCGGTAATGGCAAACGGCGTTGCAGGGTGAGGCGATGGCAGCCTCTCCGGATGAAAGAAGCGCTTGTTCCTGTAAAGGCTGACATTCATAAAAAGGTGGTCCGTTTTCTGTTTGATATCGGCTACGCTTCCGATCGATACGTCCTGCTCGCCTAGTACCTTTTGAAAGGCTTGTCTGCCGCAGCGGTCTTCTTCAAAACCGTGGCAGCCGCTTTGCAGTGCTTCGGCACTAAGGAGTTGCCCGAGTCGGCACGAACCATTAGCAAAGGCGGTGACATTGGCGTAAAGATGCCCCAGTGACTTGACGTATCAAAAGGAAGTGACCCATTCCATACTTATCACGGAAAACGGAAGTGAAGACTAGGTGAGACTGTTCACGTAATAGCTCACCTCTAGCAGGCAGCAGCACGATGCCTATTGAAACAGAAGCGGTCAGACAGGCGTGTGCAACGGCACGCACGGGGCAGTCCTACACGGCGTATTCCACGCCCAGCGCCTCTATTGCGATTGCCTGTTCGTTGTAGGTGCCTGATGGCGACGCCGAGAATTCATCCTGCTCAAAAGGGCCGAAGCGCCAGCGTTCCTGAGATAAAACGAATTAACGGCAAACGCCGTTTCTATATCGCGCAAATGGGCCTGCTTCGTTGCTGTCGATTCAATGACTTCAATCTTTCCACTAGAAGGAAACGGACAGGAAGTAAATCATCCCGACGCGAACAACGGCTTGGCGTTAATACGAAATTAGAGATGCACAGCCGAAGAGACAGTGAGACCACTGGTCAGTCGCCACGGCAGCCCGACCTCCGCTAGTTAATGCAAGTTGGTTGATCCGCCTGCGCGATGCCGACTCTGTTTAGCAGGATGTTCGGACCAAAGCATCGAAAATCCCGCCCATCCGGCACGCGGGCAGTCAACGGACATTTTTGTAACGTGCAACAGCAGGTAGTGTGGCTGGGTTTATGCTGTATCAACCGATACAATGCATCACGGACCAGCTATGAGCTAATGTCCACTGCTGGGCTAGTACGCCGGTCCTATTCACTTGTTCTGCAAAGAGCGGCATGAAGCAGAACGATTTGATTGAAGAGGTGGCCGCCGCCACAGAAGTCACTAAGCCTCAAGCCAGAATCATGCTGGACTGTCTCGTCGAACTGATCCGGGCGGGTGTGCACAAGGCGGGACGCTTCCCACTCTCCGGCTTGGGAACGTTCGCCGTCGGCGAACGCGCGGCGCGCACCGGCCGCAATCCAGCAACGGGCGGAAAGCTCATGATCAAGGCAACGAACACCGCCAAATTCCGTGCCGCGCCGGATCTGAAAGCCGCGGCTAAGAAATTCAAAGGCTGAAAGCGCCAACGTGTTAGCACATCATCAGTACCAAAGCCGCATCTCGATGCGGCTTTTCTCTCGCATTGCTTGGGGCCCGAGATCGCCATAACGTGGCACTCTTGAGCTACCGCCCGATATCTACGAAGCTTCCCAACGTTGACGTGATGGACCCAGTCGTCGTAACTCAGTTGCTTGCGTCCTCGTCAATCAGGAAGCCGTGTCGTTGGCATGCCAGGGCGCATCCGGAGTGCCCGCGCTTCCCGAGCCCAAGTTTCTGACCAGATCGTGATCCGGGACCAGCCGGCCGGCGATCAGTGCCTGCGCGAGTTGGCGCCAGACGCTGATGCAGTCCGGCTGCCGGCCTAGGAGCCTAGGTTACAGGTCTCTTTTTGGCGAAGAAACTAGTCGGCGCTCAGGTGACAGACTGTGGAATGTATTCGGCAAATAACAAACACTCTCACCAGACTGGCAGAAGTCGCAGTGGAAACATCCGCATGCCTGCTGTCGCCCCGTGCGTTTCCAACTGGGCAGGAGAAGAAGGAGTGGATGCGCAATAAAAGCCAAGGTTGACGACGTCAGAAAATATTTGCGTCTTGCAAACTTTTATCGAGGATGAATGTCTACGTGTTTAACAACGTGATTTAACAAATTGGAGATCGCCATGGACCAGCACCATCCACAGACCGCGCAGGCCGGTTACGACCCGAATCACTTGCTCGATGCCATGCTCCAAAGGCTGCAACTGAAAAATGACGCCGCCCTCTCCCGCGCGCTCGAAGTCGCGCCGCCAGTTATCAGCAAGATCCGGCATCGCCGCTTGCCTGTGGGCGCGTCGATGCTGATCCGCATGCACGAGGTGTCGAAATTTTCGGTGGCCGAATTGCGCGATCTGTTGGGCGACCGGAGGCAGAAATACCGTCTCAGTACGGTGCAAGGCAAGCCGAAACCTGAATCCCCGGGCACGGAATGACTTGGAAGGTGCCGAGCCCACCGTCGCCCTTCCCAGCATCTGGCTGATCTGGCGCTATGCGCCGGCGCCGAAGCCGGAAAGCACGACTTTCCCGCGGGCCCGGCCGCTTTCTACCAGCTGGTGGGCACGGCGCAAGTTAGCTGCATTAATGGTGCCAAAGCGCTTCGTCAGGGTGGACTGCAAGACGCCTGCCTCGACCATCTGAGCGACGGTCGTCAGGAGGCGATGCTGCTCGATCATGTCCCGGGTGCCGAACATCGACCGGGTGTACATGAATTCCCAATGCAGCGAGATACTTTTCCGCTTGAGCAGCATGATGTCGAGCGAGTCCGGGTCGTCGATCAAACCAAGCTTTCCCTGCGGTGCCAGCGAAGCGACAATTTCCGGGAGATGCAGATCAGTATGGGTGAGGCTTGCGACATAGTCGACTTGGGGAATGCCGATCTTCTGCAATTCTTGCGACAAGGGCTTCGTATGGTCGATCACATGGTCGGCACCCAAGTCCCGCACCCATTGCTGGGTTTCAGGCCGCGAAGCGGTGCCGATCACCGTAAGGCCGGTGAGCTTGCGTGCCAACTGCACCATCACAGACCCCACGCCTCCAGCTGCTCCGACGACGAGCAAAGTGGTGAGCGCAGACGGCGCAAAGCGCGATATCTGCAGGCGGTCGAACAGCATTTCCCAAGCGGTAATGGTGGTAAGCGGCAGTGCAGCGGCAGCTTCAAAACCCAAATTTGTCGGCATGCGCCCAACGATGCGCTCGTCCACCAGGTGCAGTTCGCTGTTGGTGCCGGCGCGCAGGAGGTCACCGGCATACATGACCCGGTCGCCGGGCTTGAACAGGGAAGCTTTGTCGCCGACCGCACGCACGATGCCCGCCGCATCCCAGCCGAGGATCTTGGTCGCGCCATTCTCGGGGGCGACGTTCCTGCGGATCTTGGTATCGACCGGGTTGACCGATACTGCACGCACCTCAACAAGCAGATCATGGCCAGTAGCGCTGGGCTCGGGCAAGTCAACGTCAATCAGAGATTCCGGGTGATCTACCGGACGCGATTGTTTATAGCCTACAGCTTTCATCTTCTTTTCTCGCTATATATCAGATTGTCGACGGACGTCCGGACTACCCTTGCCGGCCAACCAGCGGAGGGTCTTCGACACAACCCGGCGAGCAATAGTTTCCTTTACTGCAGAATACTTCCATCGACAACAGTAAGAATCTCAGAATTCTTCCTTGAAATTAAAGGAGGTTTGGGCGCCGTTTTGCAACCCACGCTTCTTTTACTCATTAATGGGCGTTCGCATGAAAAACGTGGCGCTTCGGAGCGAATTAGGAAGCGATAGGTAGAAAAATGGACACTGTTCTAACCGGCAGTTGGACTACCAAATCACGTCGCATCCGTAAGAGCGTACCAATACCCAGTATTAGTTGATGTGGCTCAGTCGCTCATATTCCGGCGCGCGAAGGCTCGCCATGGGCCGATGCCGACGTTCTACAGCTAACGGTCTATTTCCTTGCCGGCGAAGCTAACCGCAGTCGCTTCGATGCACCAGGACGTAAAGCAGCGGATGCAGGAAATCGGCCTGCGCCGCAGTGGATGGAGGCAGCGGCTGCAACGCAATGCGGCCGTGACGTCAATGCGCCCGCCCTACCCGCCAGCCTCGACGTAGGCGCTTTACGCCTACGCCGGGACCAATTGCTTAATGTTGCAATCGGAATGCCCAGCCGCCGGGCCGCCTCGTGACCGCCAACCGAATCGGCCGGTCGAACAGCCTCCACCTTGAACTCTTCTGTGTATTGCCTCTTTGGAACGGTTTCTTCGCTCATCTCGACCTCCATGTACATAGAAATTAATCGATTTCTGCTGTACGTGAAATCAGGGCAAGGTCAGCAAGCGGAATGAAGATATCCGGCCGGATGTTGCCTTCGTCCGGATGAGGCTATCGCAGTAAAGCTTCTGCTTTCGCTACTGAACCGTCTTTGAGGTTGACGATCGGCTGGTAATGTACTTCCAACTGCTGTTCTGAAATCGCCCGGTGTAGATTGTTGACTAGCCGGCGGCGGGCAAGCGCCTTTTCCTGCATAGAGGCAAGAAAGTAGCCATGACGATTTCCTCCTTCGCGCTTGACGGAATACATTGCCTGGTCAGCGTGCTTGAACGGGTAATCGCACGTTTGAACTTGTTGAGCCAGGCGAATGTCCGCTCGATATTCCATCTCCGTTTGAATCGACGCAGTGGGCGACCGTCCTGACTGGCAGGCTTGACCCGGTTCTTGCGGTGTGGCGCAATCAGTTCGATGCTGCACTGTGCCAATTTTTGATCGAGCGGATCACTGTCGTAGGCGCGATCCCCACAAGTCGTCGGGGTCGTCCCACCGTGACGGTTTCATTGAGGGTAGCTTCGACAAGGGTGACTTCATGTGGGCTAGCAGAAGCCGTGTGCACGGCGAGTGGAAGACCATGAGCGTCAGCAATAACCATGAGCTTCGTACCCTTGCCCCGCTTGGTCTTTCCCACTTTGGATCCCCCTTTTTCGCCACCACGAAGGTGCCGTCGATGAAGCATTCAGAGAGATCAATCCGTCCCGTTTCTTCCAGGTGCCGAGCTAGGCTTTCCAAGATCTGTCGCATCACGCCGGACTTGACCCAGCGGGTAAAACGTCTAAAACAGGTGCATCCGGAGGGAAAGCGATCCGGCAGATCGGCCCAGGCAGCGCCGGTACGCAAGACCCAGAGAATGCCGTTAAGCACCGCACGGTCGCTGTGCAATTGTGGTCTTCCGCGTCCGTCTGCACGTCGTACCGTAGTCGGGATTAATGGTTCCAGAATGGCCCATTGTTCGTCAGTCAGTTCTTCTCTTCGCGCCATGACAAAAACCTCTGCATGCCGAGAAAAAGCATTGACTACCTATTTATGAAATGAGTTCTAGATTGATAACCCGTATTATCGGCTTATCAATTCATTATTTCATAGCGGTTTTGTGCCCAACTGCGATAATGGCATGGCATCACAGTGGTGCCAGGAGTCAAATGAGCCGCATTACACATAAAGCGAATTATCAGTCCTTATTATGTAGCAGCAAGCTAGTAGTGTCCGATTCCAGCAAAGTTGAAATGTCCGATGTTCCCTACGCTACGCCGCTTGGCCTAGCAAATGGGAACGGTTTTGGGTCAACCTGGAACAATTACGATGAGTATGGACGAATTCGACTGGCTTAAGGTGGTGCAAGCCTTGCTCGACGGCTTATTGAAGTCTAGAATGCTGCACGCAAGCTGGGGCTGACCGTGCGTTAGGTACATCGGCTCGTAATGCGGTATCGCGCCGAAAATCGTTCCGACGTGGTGTAGCGTCGGCGCAATTGGCCAAGTAATAATCAGATCGACGACGAGACTGCACAAAATTTTATGCTTGCAGTAAGGGAGCCCCATTGGGCCGCGCACAGCCTGACGGTGCAATATGACAAGATGCTGTACTTGCTGGCCAATGCCCCAAAAAGTCGGCACTCATCGTTAAGTACATCGAGGTCTGTGAATAGCGCGACGGTAGTATCGAGCCGCGTGCCGGTAGGCGCGCCCTGCCTTACGCAACCTATGACCGCTTGCCCAATGTTAGCTCGCGATAGATCAGCAAGGAAAGCTGCTCGTCTTCCTATGCCTTAGGATCACGCAGGATCGACACCACCTCCGTCTAGGCATCCCGGTGTCAGTTTGGTTCAGGCATCAGGGCAGCACTTGATGTCATGCCGTTTCGTTGCGTTTCCATCGGAGTAACAGGACTGTCTTTCGATAGTTCTCCAAAAGAATCTGTACTTGATCTCTCCTTCCCTAACCTTCTTGCAGAAGCTAGTCACCGCCGGCGCCGCTGAAATCACTTCTGCGTTAGCTCCGGTCCGTTCTGGAAGATAAACGATTGCCGGCGGTTCACCGGATCGCTCGCTGGCGGTCTCCCAAGGGGTCTGATTTTGCAAATAGGAAATCGAGGGAGCATTTTGCGTCGATGCCCTGGTTCGATTGACCTCGGTGTCGCCATCCGCTGTATTGCCGCGGGGTGTATTTGCTGAGACCGCCGGCACGGACGCGTCGCTTTGTTGCGTTGATGGTGGCGTCGATTCCATGCGTTGCGGGTCCGAATCGGCATACGGCGCGGCAAGGGGTGAGGAATACGGTGCCTCTTGTTGATTAGGCTCTTGCAGTGCATGCTGCCGTGTATCCCCCTTGTCGTTGGTGTCTACGCTGTACCGCATCGCGTTACAGGTATTGTGAAGCGCGTTAATTTTTCGCACCCACTCGTCGAACCGCTGATCATAAGCAGGGTTGGGGCAAGTGCTGGCAGTCGCGGCGTGGCATTTTGCCTGCGCCACATACTGTTGGCCCCATTCCATATCCTGTTTTTTGGCTTCTGCTTGGCATTCCTCAAGCGTGCTAAATGAGGTAGCGGCAGCTATAGGAGTCCAGGAGGCGAAAAGCAAGCCTGTCAGAAGCAGAATCTTGGTCATGCAGTGTGTGTGGCTCATGAGTGCACCTTGCAAGGAACAACATACACAATATTGAGACGTCGCTGCGCACGATGTGCCATCTCGACAGGGAGTGCCTAGCATCGGCAAGGACTAAACAGCGGTTGACCAATGCGACGCTAACAGGGTCAAAGCAGGCTCGAGCTTCGGGTTGTAAAATAGTTGATATGACAAGTCAATATAAAACTGGATTCGACATGCGGCGCGCCTGCAGCGCTGAAAATTTTGACAAGAGTCAAAGGTATGGCGACCGATGCTTATTGGTGCACAGCGGGTCAAGTCTGAAATGCAACGGCTATTAATGAAGTGACGTATCGGGTTGATGAGCATTCGCCAGAGTGGCGGTATAGACCTGTAATGACGTGAGCCAGTTATGCGTTGCGCCCTGTAACGCGACTTTGTTCAGCTCCAGTTGAGAGAAACCCGATAGTGGAGTGCCTTTCGGGAAGTACTGACGCAGCAGACGACTCGTGTTTTCGTTCTCTGCTGCCATGGGCTTTGTGGATCGCAGAAATGCACGGCCACATTCGTTGCTACAGTAAATTGCTTATGGTTGCCAATTCCACGCCTTGATCCCAAATCCGCCATTTGAGTACTTCTTCTAGCAGCCTGCGCACTTGTTTGCACAGGGCTGCGACCACGCTAGCCGTATCCTTGCCGTTGACCTTTACCAGCATAGTGAAGCAAGACTGACGTTCAACCAGAGTCGCAATATGCGTATTCCCAGATCCGGTAATCAAATCGCCTTTCCAATGACCAGGAATGGCCCGGTAATCCCCCCGAGAAGTAAGCGGATTTGAAAGTAGAATTTTCTCCCATCAGCAACGAGGAAGTTTTACATGAAGAAGTCGCGCTTTTCAGAAAGCCAGATCATTGCCATTCTCAAGCAGGCAGAAGCCGGCACGCCAGTTCCAGAACTGTGCCGAGAGCACGGCATCAGCTCGGCACTGTTCTATCGCTGGCGCAGCAAGTTCGGCGGCATGGACGCCTCCATGATGGCGCGGATGAAGGAGCTCGAGGAAGAGAATCGACGGTTGAAGAAGATGTACGCTGAAGAGCGGTTGAAGGCAGAGATCATCGCTGAGGCGATGCAAAAAAAGTGGTAGCGCCATCTCGACGGCGGGAGATGGCGCAACGGGCAGTGAGAGACAAGGGAATCAGCATCCGGCTGGCATGTGACGCGTTCGGCATCAGCCAGACCTGCTATCGATATGAGGCCAAGCTGTCGTCACAGAACAGTGAGATCGCCGATTGGCTAATCCGCCTGACGGCCAACCAGCGTAATTGGGGATTTGGCCTGTGCTTCCTGTACCTGCGCAACGTCAAGGGCTATCGCTGGAATCATAAGCGCGTCTACCGGATATATCGGCAATTGGAGCTAAATTTGCGTATCAAGCCGAAGAAACGCCTGGTGCGGGAGAAGCCCGAGCCCTTGGCCGAGCCGACGGCGATCAATCAAGTTTGGTCCATGGACTTCATGCACGACCAACTCGCGGACGGGCGCAGTATCCGGCTGTTCAATGTGATTGATGACTTCAACCGGGAAGGCCTGGAAATCGAAGTCGGCTTCTCGCTGCCATCCGAGCGGGTGATCCGCTCCTTGGAGCGCATCATGGAATGGCGAGGGCGCCCCGATAGAATTCGGTGCGATAACGGCCCCGAATATGTCAGCGGTGCGCTGATGGCTTGGGCAAGCCGGCGTGGCGTTCAGCTCGAATTCATTCAACCCGGCAAGCCACAGCAGAACGCCTATATCGAGCGGTACAACCGCACAGTCCGGTATGATTGGCTGGCGCACTACCTGTTCGACAGCCTGGAAGAAGTCCAGGATTACGCTACCCGATGGTTATGGACCTATAATCACGAGCGCCCCAATATGGCTATCGGCGGCATGACGCCGAAACAGAAACTGGCCATGGCCGCATAGTTTCTACTCTCAGGCCGCTTCAAAAACGGGGGGATTACCGCCCGGTCGGCAACTACCGGCGGCCGCTCACTAATGGGAACCGCGTCGATGATTTGTCCACGCGACTGCCCACTACTCGATGCCTTTTTAGAGCGCCGGGTCGGGCGACAAGAGCGCAAATGCTCGATGAGCTCTTTCTTCAACACGCCTCTGGCTGAGCCAGCCAGCGATTTGCTCAGGCGACCAGTTCAATTGGAGTTTGCTCGCCACTAGACGCTACAGCTTCTCGTTTTTAGCAAGTAAGCAGGCCTTTGGCCGGCGTGCATGATTCCAAGCGTGACGATCCGCATCTCTTGCGCTATATGTCCCGTGACCGCCATGTCGTACAATTTCCCAGCTGATCGTCGACGGTGCACGACCAAGATCAAGCGCAATCTGTCGTATTGTTCGACTTGCCACCAAACCACGCGATATTTCTTCCCGCTCCTTCAGCGTCAACGTCCACTGCGGGCGGTAACGTGCGGCAGACACGATTCCTCCATCGCGGGCAACAATGGCTAAATGGAAGCTACATGCTTACTGAGCGCGCTACCAATCTCGCTTAGCGACTGCCAATCCTTCCATCTTTGCCACAGCTCTGCTTTCTGCGATGCAGAAAGCCCTTGGGCTTTCTCCTCTTCATAGATCGTTTCCTCCCGGCCGGCCGGCCGGCATTAAAACATATCGTGTTGCACCGACCGGTTGAACTCACATCACCTACCTTCATTTTGAAACAGAGCCCTTATGCTATTGCACTTGACAACGCTCAAGAAACTTGCCCCCACTCCCTTTAACCTGACTCCATACTGCCCGGGACAGACGCACTTCGGTGGATCTAAATACGATAATGTAAGTAACCATCGCGATCGTGACTCTCATGCAAGGAAGACCCATACTCTCATTCACTTCAGTGTGTCACCCGAAGCTCACAAAGGATGTTTGCTGCTCCTTGAACATGATTGCTTACATGATGTAACTCTACTGGCAACACGACGGGAAAGGCGGAGGACCATTAGAGCCAGGAGCGACGATGTAGCAGATTGCAAACGGGGTAAGAATGTACTCGCAGGAACTTATGATACTTCCTTACACGATTGGACTCGTTCGATTGCCATCAGGAGTCATTACGAATGATACGATTTTTATCTGTATCAGCGTAGCCATGCCCCCTTGGTAACCGGCGCGTTTCTAATGGTCAGGCTATTGTATTTGTTTGCATCGCACTGGGGAAATTCACTTTAAATACTCTGATAATGGCATTAGGAAAGACAATACAAATAAATTAATTTATAAAAGCAGTTTCTTGGCTACGCACCTATCTTTTCTAAAATACGCGGGTTGCTTATGGCTATTGCAATGATGAAAATAGAACCTAGGTACGCTGATACATTAAGTTAAGCGTATTGTTTAAATTGATCGGTTTTTTACCAATCTGAATCTTGAATATAAACAGCCAATCTTCAAAAGCTATGTGTAGTTACCACTTCACTTAACTAATCGTCGAATTCCCACCGTCTCATGTAAAGTATTAGAGTCGTCGTTGTCGCATGCCACAAACTATATCCGAGTCTGAATCATCGGAACTTTGTAACCATCCAATCTCAAGGGTGCAGCTTTGTCGATATCGGAAATCCTCTCACAGCAGCGCATTCATCGCCTCCCAAATGGAGTCGCCTACGGCCTTACCGATGTTGGCTTGGTGCGCGCGAACAACGAAGACAGTTTTCTTATTGATGCAGAATTAGGTCTGGTGATGGTGAGCGATGGCATGGGCGGCCATGAAAGCGGCGAGGTTGCCAGCGCCAGTGCCCTTTTTGCGGTGCGCAACTATCTGCACGAAGCATTATCCGCGCCCACGGATCTTGATGCAACCAGCATAGTGTCTAGCACATCGCATATTGATCCCGACGCAACACAACCAGACATGGCGCTCCCCTCCGTAGTCCTACTAGCTGCGGCCGTGCAGCATGCCAACGCTCAGTTATACGCACAGAACGTCTCCTCGCACATTGACGACGGGACCGGTATGGGCACGACTCTAACCGGTTTCTGGCAGCCGGGACCGCAGGCGCCGTGCACAATCTTTCATGTCGGCGATAGCCGCATGTATTGCTATCGCAACGGCGATTTCACCCAGCTTACGCATGATCATACGCTGTACCAGCAAGTCCTCGACCTGGGCGCTACCGAAAATCTACCACCACGCAACATTGTCCTTCAGGCTGTCGGCCCGGACGAGCAAGTTAATCCCGACATCCATGCTTACGAAGTCGAAATTGGCGACCTGCTGTTGCTATGCAGCGATGGTTTGCATGGAAGTGTCTCTGACGCGGAAATGCGTGAGCTGGTGGCTAACGCAACGCCGGATAGCATTGGTCATTGCTGCGCGCGACTGATCGCATTAGCTAAAGAGCATGGCAGCGCTGACAACATCACCGTTGTCATCGCTCAGGTAGGGTAGCAAGCAACTGGTGCCCTTCGACCGACCGTCCTATTGCGCAGTGCCGCGCATCTGGCCTGACTAGGCTGCCGCTTCAGGCATCCGTATGATTTTCCATTGTCCAAAGACCCGTCATCATTGCAGCAAAAGCCGATGCTGGCGGTAATGCACGGTACGCAAGCATGCACGGTTCGACCAGCCCTGAGCCGTCCGTCCACCACAGGCTATGCTGTGCAGGTGCAATGCGCGTCAAAGTCGTTGCAATGCCGGAGAGCGCTGCCGCAATATTTTTTCCATCCGGAAGGGCGCTATAGATGGGTAGTGCCGTTTCCTCTGCCTGCGGCAACGACAATGCCAGCAGCGCTGCATCCATTTCGTTCAGAGAAAATTCTTTGTTCAGCGCGGACAGGGCAATTTCCTCGATGGCATCAAACCAGCCTCCAACACCAGACAATTGTTCCAAGTCCGTCCGCAATGGATCGGCAACTGCTGCAATCGTTAGCGGAAAATGTCGCCCGACACGGTCTACGCTCGGCATCATTACCCCCAGCCGCGGCACGTCGCCACAAATACCTGTGCCTATTGTGAACCGCCAGAGCGGTGCGGACAGATAAGCGTTCAACCATTCTTCTCCGAGTTGCAAGCGACTCGCTTCCATTGAGCGCTGCAACCAGTCATCCCAGCAAGTGATGAAGTCATCGGGAAGCCTTCGCCGCACAAAGTCGCCACGGCTGACAACTTTGCCAAAGAAGCCAGAATGACTTGGCTGAGGAATCACAATTTGTCCATGCAACGGAAGGATTGCAGCGCATCACGGCGAAACGGGTTGATGACACTGCCAGCGAAAAGCTCGTAGTTCATTTTGCGGCCGCCAAGGTCAAAGCTGAGACGATAGCGTTCTCCCTGCCCAGCATCCACCTGACTCCTGTCTATCATGCGGAACCATGCCCATGGCCCCTCGGTAGCGGGTTCGGGGCGCGAGCTGGGCGGCTCTACCTGAAATCGCACCAAGCCCGAGCCCCGACCGCTTGGCAACTGCACTGGCGTCGCGACCGGAGTTGCATCCGATGAATAAGTCACTGGTTGGCCATCTATTTCCAGTACGACTCGGGTAATACCAGGATCAGCACCAACCGGCTTCAAGTCAAAACGCATGGACGGCTGACGACCGCCGCCCGTGAAGAACATGTCGCGCAGCTTCGCTGCGCGCTGGAACTCATTCAACACGTCCTGGGACATTCCAAGTGATGTTTCTCCTCCATCGCGCCATTTCCACTGGGGCCCGCTCATGTCCACACGGTTAGCCACGTTCTTCTGGAAAAATTCATCGACAAGGCCGCCCGGCCCAAAGAATTTGCCAAAGTCATCAGGAGTGATTTCCCGTGCCGCGCCGCGTACCAACGGATAGCGTCCTGCAATCGCCTGACGACAGAACGGTGCAGCCGCAGAGGACCACAAAGCATTCAGGCGTGCTCGCTCGTTGCCCAGCGTGAGGCCTTCGGCGCCGGCTTGCACGCCTTGCATGACAGCCGCAAGAGGGGGCGGCTTCCCTTCGGCCTCGCGTTTGAGCCGATTCAATGCGTCTGGCAGTGGGGGTGGCGTGCCGCTTCGACGCGCTCCTTCAGCAGCATCCAGGTATAAGGTCGCATCTTTCAATGTCGATAATGCCTGCTCCAACGGTGCTGGCTGACCACCGCCTGGCGCGCCCACCAGCTTATGCAATCTTTCATAATGCTGGTCCACGGGATTGGCTGGCGCAGAAGCCGCCGACGCAGACTCGCTCTTGGAATTTCCAAACACGGATTCAAGTTTTTTTCTTGCTGCACCAAACTTGCTCTTTGCAGCATCAGCGGCAGTACCGATAGTTTCCGTGCCGCCGGGAGATGCGGGGGATGCGGGGGATGCGGGGGATGCGGGGGATGCGGGGGATGCTTGCAGCCTCGTCTCCGCTGCAGCAGCATGCAAAAATTTCCGTAGCGGTGAATCAGCCCCGGACAATACTGCAGAAATACGCGCCGCCTGGTCAAGGGTGGAAAACGGCGCGACACGGACATCGGCAAGCAGTCCATCCCACTGCCGAATGTAATCCTCGTAATACAATTGCCGCACAGAAGCTGACATTTGCGCTGGATTCACCACGTCGCTTTCCTTGCGATCGAGAATCCAGTTGTCACGCGCCGTTTCCGCAAGCGCTCCGTCCATCATCTCAAGGAATTTGCGATAGCCCGCCACTGTATGGCTGCCGGGAATGCCCCGAGTCAGTGGCTCACCGCTCGCACGCACAAGGACCCCAGAGACATCGGCGCCAACGGCTCTGGCGACGCTAAATTCTGGTAACCCTGCGTGGGCAAGATCACGCTTGACCCGATTATAGACACGTTGCGCCAGAGGCAATCGTGCAAGGGCCAGCCTGGTCTGGGAGAGGAGTTGAGGGTCAAGACGTACCGGCTCGGTTCCGTTGACGAAGTCATTCAGCAGCATCCCGACATGTCTCGATAACTGCTGTCGATTCGCATCGCTGAGATTCGTTAAATTATGTACCCAGTCCAGGTCGGCCCAGGTCTGTACCGACTCTCTATCAAAATGGCGACGGTCGCCGAGCATTAGATAGATCCGCAGCAGCTCATACAGGGCTTCCGGATTATTCGCCTCCCCGCGCCGCATCTCTGCCTCCAGCTGACCTTTCAACATCGGCAGCAAAGTGTCACGCAGGAGATGGCGATAGGCGAGCTCGGCCCCAGCCACCAATTTATCGCCTTGATACAAGCCGAACCGGTTCAGCAGGGGAACCCTGTCGTGCTCGCTGGCCACCGACCGCGCAGCATCGAGAAGCGGCAGCAGTTTGGCCGGATCGTTCAGCGCTGGTGCCGATGCTGCCCTTACAAGCCGTTTCAGGTCATTGCTGCGTGTTGTGACTTCGGCCACATATGTCTGGTTACGGAAATAACTGATCGTCATCCCTGCTGCGACAAGCAGGGTTAAGCTAGCGGCAACACCAGTCGCTGCGCGCTGCATCAGCAAGCGCCGCTTCTCCAGACCCAAGTTGAGTCCCGCCAGGCCTGCCTCACGAAAAACGACGCCGCGCAGCAACCTGGTCAGAAAATAGCTGCGGCCACTGTCGCGATTCTGCGGCAAGGCCTGACGCGGCATCCCAAAGGCCAACGCGAGAGAACTCATGACACGGTCAATCGGCGTACCTTCTTGAGTTCCACTAGTCACATACACGCCGCGTAGCTGTGTTGCTGGTGCATAACGGGTCGGTTGAAATATTTCGGCTAGTAGCTCATTAAGCGGAGCCGCGAGACTGGCGAATTGCTGCGGCAGCCCATATAGCAGTGCGCGGCGGCGCAGATCGCGCTCCTCCTGCATCCGTTCCAGTAGTCGCCCCTGCAATTGGCGCTCAAGTGCCTGAAATTGCGCCGGAAAGTCAGCCAATGCCTTAGCGGCGTCTCCATCGTTGGCAAGGGGGAACGTACAGCCCCATACCTGGGCGCGCTGTTCCTGATCAAAGCGCTCGAAAAACTCAGTGAAGCCGGCGAGCAGGTCGCCTTTGGTAACCATCACATACACTGGAAAACGGATTCCCAGCCGCTGGTGTAATTCCGCGATACGCTCTCGGATGGCCGTCGCATGCGCTTGGCGCTCGCTTTGCCCCTGCTGCAGCAGGTCTGAAACGCTCACGGCGACGATTACGCCATTGATTGGGCTTCGCGGCCGGTATTTCTTCAGCAGATCAAGGAAGCCCAGCCATGCTTTTCTATCCGCTTCCCTGTCGCTATCCTGCGTCGTGTAACGCCCGGCAGTGTCAAGCAGGACCGCTTCATCGGTGAACCACCAGTCGCAGTTGCGCGTGCCGCCTATGCCACTCAAATTTCCCTTGCCAAGCTTTCCCGCAAGAGGGAACCGGAGGCCTGAGCGCAGAAGCGCTGTCGTCTTACCGCTGCCGGGTGCTCCAACAAATAGATACCATGGCAGCTGATACAGGTACTGCCCTCGTGAAGCGAACCCCTTCTTCCTGCCCGGACCTGTCTCTCGAAGTACGGAAAGCGCCTGCTGCATGCGTTCACGCAGTAGCACGAGTTCTGTCGTGGACTCCTTTTCACCCGGTTCTGCCGAACGCACCAATCCTTCTGCAAGGCGTCGGTTTGCAAGCCTTCCCCGCAGCCATTTCCAGCCAAAATAGACTGCCCATGCGAGCAGCAGCAGTCCGATAAATACCCATCGCATTGATTCCTGCGCAAAAGGTTCATGGCCATCGAACGCAAGCAGCGGTCCCTCGAACCAGAGGATCAAGGACAGCATCAGCACGCCTAGCAGCGCTAGCAGCCAAGGTCTCAGTATCCATGCAAGGAATCGCTTCATACCAAGCCTAAAAATACGTAGAAAGAAAGAAATTCACGGCACCGCGATTGGAGAAAGGACCACGATATCGACACGACGATTACGCGCCCGGTTGGACGGAGTGTCATTTGGCACCAACGGCTCGGTTTCTCCACGTCCTTCTGCCGAATAGCGTTCCGGTGGACCAGCACGCTGCGCAAGTATTCGCAGCACAGACTGTGCCCGGGCTCGGGACAATTCCCAGTTCGACGGGTAGCGCGCGGAAAATTTTGCCCGGGTGTCGTCCGTATGGCCGATCACGATCACCTTGCCCGAAAGGGGTGTCAATGCGTCGCCAATGCGGTTGAGGAGTGGCGTAACACCGGCAGAAACTTCGGCGCTACCGGAAGCGAACATGCCGTCGCCGCGCAAAGTAACCGTCGTGCGATCAACTGCGTCATGCACGCTAACGAGTCCCTGCTGGATTTCGGGTGCGAGAAAGCCGGCTAACCCAACAGATGGCCTGGCAGGCGTGGCAGCCGCCAGCACCGGTGGCGGCGTTGCCGGCAGCGCGTTGAGACGAAGACGCCCAAGCGTTGCATAGACCGGGTCTGACATGCGGTTGAGAAAATAGCCAAAGCCGAGGTGCAGGACAAGCAGCAACACGCCGCATGAGGCGAGAAAAATCCAGACCGGCAGCAATCCTCGCATTGATTTGACGGCCGCCCGGGCCGGCTGCCATTGCGGAGAAAGTCCAGATTCAGGCACTGGGCGATGCTTTCGGATCAACTGGAGCAGGCGCTCGCGTAGCGTTTCAAGTTGTGTCCGGCCGTTCTCCGCAACGCGGTACCTCCCTTCGAAACCCAGTGCCAGGCACAGGTACATCAGTTCGAGCACATCGATATTGGCGTGCGCAGTTTGAGACAAGCGCTGCAGAATAAGAAAAAATTTCTCTCCACCCCATGCTTCGCGATGGAACGTAACCAAAAGGCTCCCGCTGCCCCAGGCGCCGCCAGTTCCCCACGGAGTGGAAGCGATGGTTTCATCAAGCAGGGCACAAAGCGCATAACGTGTTGCAGCGATTGCTTCGGCGTTCATGCCCGTGCTTCGCGCTTCGGCTTCAAAGCGGCGCACTGCCTGGATTAGCCAGTCACGCAGGATCTCAATATCCGGCGAAGACGCCATCATCCGAAGAGGAAAAACCAGGTTGAGCAGCGGATTGGCTGCACGCACCGCCGGATTCAGTCCGCTACCTATCGGTAGCAGGACAAGCTCCGACACTGGCGGCGCGGGCGGTGCCTCGGCCTTGTGCTGACCGGCAAACTCCGGCGACGGAGCACGCCTCTTGCCGGGAGTGGGAATGAAGACAGTGCGGTCCGGTTCCGATGGCGGGGGCAAAGGGCTTTCGGAAGTCATGTCGCATTACCTCCTGATCGCCCAGAACTGCATTTTCAGTCCCGGAAAATCTCTGCCTCCAGACAGGTGCATGCCGAATCCTGCCGATTTATGCAAGTCGGTCCAGTATTCACTATCCTGGTCCAGCTCAAAGTAGGTATAGCCGGCATGGAAAGGCAGCTGGCGCGGCGCTACGGGAAGCGGCCGCAGGCCGATGCCTGGAATTGCGGAATCGACCAGATACCGGATTTTTTCAACTGAACCTATTTTCATCTGCGGCGGCAAGCCGTTGCGCACGGCCTCCGACGGCACATGGGCCGTTACCGCCAGAACGAAGGCGGCCTTGCTTAGCAGAGCTTTGTCCTGGATAAGCGCCAACCTGAACCCGTTTTGCCGCTCTTCCAACGGAATAGCAAACGCATGCGGGTCCATGACCGACGCCAGCGACTGGCGCAAATCCTGCATGACGGGTGAAAAGCTCTCCGCCAGATGGTCATGCCGGTATTCCGGATAGCGCGCGGCACGCTTGTCGTCGCGCGTAAAGGTGGCGAGTTCTCCGGCAAGTTGCACCATTTCCCGATACAACGCCTCCGGGTGAAGACTGCCTGTGATGGCCAAATGCGTAAATAGCGGCTGTGCACGGTTGATTAATTGCAGCAGCAAAAAATCAGCGATCTCGGCCACGCCATTCACGCCAGGCTGCGACAATCGGTCGGCCAGAGCGCCGCCGCGCTGGCGCAGTAGGCCAAGCAATTCATCTGCATAGGCACCAATCCGGGGTGCCACGCGGTACCGCATACATGGCGGACAGTAATCCGGATCCGTCACCACCCGATTATCCGCGCGCCGCTCGATAATGCGGGCCACGCCAAGTCCGGTATAGGCCTGTGCCACAGCAGGCTCCAATGCGAGCCGCACGCGCAGCCGCCCCACTTGCAACAGCGCCTGGTTGTCAAGACCATTGCTGTCCCATGCTTCGTAATCCACCGCCTGATGACGGGCATAAGTGTCAGCCAATTCCCCTGCCGTAGTTTCAGGTATACCTGGTCGCCGAATGGGAAGCGCGAGAAACACCAGCGCGTTGCGCGCTTCCGCCGGCACGTCCAGCGGTAACGGCAGATCATCGTCTGCCGGCAGAGAAAAGGGCGTACCGTCAGGTAGGACGCCGGAACAGGACAATAAGGCTACTTTCCCCAGCGCAAGTTGCTGCTCGTCGATTTTCAGTTCGGTGAAGCCCCATGGATAAGGACGCAAATCTCCCACCCGCATTTCGAGTTGGCTCTGCAGGTAACGATCATGCTGCTGCATATGCTGAGGCTGCAGCAGCATGCCTTCCGACCACACTACCTTGCTGTTCCATGACATGGTTTGTCATCGCTTTCTTTAGACCGATTATTAAGAGCAATCCTTTTTAGCTTCGCGCAGCACGCGCACCTGTTCTTCGTAAGCTTCGGCAAAACGCTCGCCAAACAGGCGTTGAAAGTCGTGATCGGCCTCGCTGGAAACTTCCCGATAGAGTTCGACCATACGGTCCCACATGCGGGCCTTGCGGTGCGTCGGCAGCAACTTGTCCAGCAGTCCAGCGTCGGTCATGCCGTGTTCGATCGTTACCGGATCAAAACGCACCAGCACCGAAGACAGGGCTGCTTGCATGCCAGCCAAGACCGCCATTTCATGCGTCCGGAGGTCAGAAAACGCTTCGGCATAGGCTTGTACAGGTTTCAGATAGCCAGGCGCTGTGCTATTGAGCATCAGCGCTAGTGCGGCGCCTGCGTCAGGAAAAAATTTCAACGGGTTGTTCTCCCGCGCTGCAATGACGGTTACCCCGATGCGGCTCTCCTGCTTCGTCAACGTGCGCGCCTGCAGTGCGGACATCGTGCCGGAAGTGGCTTCACGCAGCATGGCGCCGATTTGTTCCGCCGCTTCGACCGCCGATTTCTTTAATTGCAGCTCAGGCAGGCCCATGCCTCGCAACAGGGCGCGCAACACCTCGCTGTCCGAAACGACGGCAGGCTGGTCGACCGGCGGCAAACTCGAACCTGCCGAAGCTGCGCCTGGTATTTCTGTGCCGTGTGCCTGCACAGCAGGCGGCTTGCCGGGCGCGCAGGCCGGACTGGCGCGCCCCTTGGAAATGGCAGGGCCGAATATTTCCGTCACACCGAAATCGCGCGCCGCCCTCTCCGCCGGAGCTGCATCTAATCGCTTTACGAATTGCTCCGCACGCCCAGCCACTGATATTTCCTGCCTGCTGACAAATGCCACTTTTTCCGGCGGCACGTCGTCACGTTCAGCAGCATGGGAGTCGTTTGCCGGCCCCGGATTAGTAAGGCCAAAGTCAAAAATGTCGTTCCCTTCAGGCCACCCAGCGTCCTTGAGAATGGGTGCCTCAGAAATTTCGTCGTTGGACGCTGACGTTGGTCCCGATCGCTCCGTTTCATCCCGAGAGATGCCCATAAAGAAGGGTGGTGAAGATGACGGCCATGGCGCGGTTGCATGAGACTCTTTTGATTCGTTTTCAATCGACGCCTCCAGCACATAATCGCCAATACGAATTCGGTCACCATCCGACAGCTTCTCTTCCTTGCCGATGCCAAGCACCCGATCATTGATCATGCTTGCGTTGCTGCCCATGTCTGCAAGATAGAAATGCCCGTCGCGGTACACGATGCTGGCATGAGTTCGGGAAATGATCTGTCCGGGATCTTCCAACACCAGGTCACATTCCTTAGACCGGCCTATGCTGCCCCCAGCGATGGAGAAATCGGCCGAGAGCGTTTGCCCAAGTGGCTGGCCAGAACGAGATTGAGCACGTAGAGTAAGCAGCATCGTTGGTTATCTCATGATGGGGCCAAGCCGTGTCACCTTTCGCAAGGCCCATGTACATCGGCGTTTCCATGCACTTGCTTTTATCATCGCCACTTTCCAACATTGAACGCAGTTTCCGCATTTAGTGCGGTCTTGCTTTCCAGAGGTCATTTCATTTGCGTCCCTCGCATCAGGTCTGTAAGATCCGCTCCCCGTTCTTCCACCCCGCACGCCTCCCGGCATATCGCCGAGACTATTTACTCAAGGAATCATCGTCTTCACGGTGGCTGGCTGCGCAATGGTGATCACGCCGCCCCAATTGCATAAGCAGGTCGAAACGTTGTCGAGCGCGGGCATGCCGCCGATCAGCACCGTGGCAGCCCCTGGTACCCAAGGCGCACTTGTTGCAGGAATACATGGCATCGGGGTCAATGCCCCCATTGCTGCGGACGTAGCCACGGCGACAGCCGGATTTGCCAGTGACATGCACATGCCGAAGGGGGTGATATTTACCATCGGCATGTGGTCCATGATGTTAGCTGCAGGCCCGCTTTCGCACATCGTCCTATTCGTTGGCACCACCACAAGCGACGACGGCGCCATCCCGAAGCTGCACATCATTACGGCTCCCGCTGATACCTGTTGTGGCATGGATTCCTCGCAATCATTTATCCCGCAGTCTGGTTCCACTGCGGGTTCACTGGTTGATCTTCACAACTGCACCCTTCACTGTCACGATCCCGTCGGCACCCAGATCCAGCATCGCACCCGCCTTGACCTTGGCATTCCCATCCGCAATCACTTCAATTTCTGGCGATTTGATCGTCACTTTTGCCGCTTCAATCTTGACACTGCTCGCACCCACCTTCAGTTCGATCGATGTACCCGCCTCATACACAACCTTATTGCCCACGTTGACCGCCTGGTCTACCTTGACCATCACCGTCTGGTTGTTTCCAATATCCACGCTTTGATCATTCTTGATGCCAACGGTCTGGTCACCCTTACTGCCGACTTCATATCCCACCTTCAGGGTGTCATTGTTCCTCACCACGCGATTGAAATCACGTTCGGCATGGACGAAAATTTCCTCCTCGCCTTTCTTGTCTTCATAGCGTATCTCGTTGAAGCCGCCACCACCTTGAGATGAGTTGGATTTGAGCGTCGACTTTGTTTGCTCGGCAGGCAGGGGATAGGGCGGCATTGCGTCCGAGTTATAGACGCACCCGGTCACTAGCGGACGGTCCGGATCACCTTCAAGGAAGCTCACCACGACTTCCATGCCAATGCGAGGAATCGTCATTCCGCCCCAGCCTTTCCCGGCCCATCCCTGCGCGACCCTTACCCAGCACGAGCTATTCTCGTCGTTCTGACCCAGACGATCCCAGTGAAACTGCACCTTGATGCGGCCATACTTGTCTGTCCAGATTTCCTCGCCCGCTTTGCCGACCACGATGGCTGTCTGCGGACCCTGCACAATTGGTTTTGCCACTGTGCAGGCAGGCCGATATGCGTGTTCCTTGCCGATAGCGCTCAGATGACACGCGAAGGCAAATTGAGCAGCACCACCGCTGGCATATTCATTAGTGGTTACCTCGTAACTGGCTGATGTGACAAGATACTCTCGGTTCTGATCATCGCGGGGGTGATCGGCCAAGCTGAACAATCCCCCGGGGTACAAGCCGCGCGCGTTCGTTTGCGCATCGATACGTTCGCATTGCCCGTGCAGACGCTCGATGGCGGCCCGAGCGAGACTGTTTCCCTTTCCCACTGTCTCGTACCTGCCAGGATAGGTGAACATCTCGTATTGCTGCTGCCTGAACCCCGTGGCAATGTTCGCCGTGGCGAGCAAGCCGCCGTTCATGCTCGACGAAGCCCTTTCAAAATTGAAATCGTTGAGCACATACCTGCTCGGCTGGATCTCTCCAGCAGCGCGCCATGAGAAAACGCTTTCCTCCGTCCACTCACCACGGCTCAATTTCGCCTGCGCGAATTTTAGCGCGCCATACATCGGGATCGGCGAATGTGCATTGCAGGAGTCCGCCAGATGGAGCGTATGCCGCTCTGCATCATGCGTGAAGAAAAAGTAAATCCCTGCGTCCTCGAGCAAGCGGCAAACGAAAGCAAAATCTGTTTCCCGGTATTGCACGCAATACGTCAGGGGTGGATATTCCTCGGTCAGCAGATCGGACGTTAGGACAGCTTCTCCGCCATATGCCCCACATACCTCACTAACGATGTCAGGGACGGTTTTGTTCTGAAAAATCCGGCAGTTCGACGCGCGTGTCAGCAGCCACAGCCAGGGATGCATTGTCACTTCGTATCCCGCTAGCGTGCCGCTCCATCCGGTACATACGAAACGCGTAACGATACCGTTGAAGAAACGCACGTCGCCATTGGCATTCCTGGCAAGTTCAATGGTCATCGGCTTGCCAAGCACATCTGAAATTTTCAATTCGCTGTCGGCGGAAAGCAGACGAACCTGGAATTCAAACAGACGTCCCATTTCCTCCGTGCCACTCATCGATGCAAACAGCAGCGTATCTGCTGCCAGTGCAGTCTTGACGATGACTTCGCGGTGTGCTTGAAGTAGGGGCATAAGCTCTGTGGCAATCGTGGCGTAGGAGTCCGGGTTAGCGGACAAGCTAGAAGAGGTATCGAAATCCACCCGCCTCGGCGTCAATCTGCACCCGCTCGATTGCGCTCCCGCTCACCATCCGATTCAAAAACTCACGACTGATATCGGGCAGCATGGTGTTCGTCAGGATTGCGTCGATCATTCGTCCGCCGGACTCGCTCTCGGTGCAGCGTGACACGACCAAATCGACAACGTCATCGCTGTAGGCGCAAGGAATGTGATAACGCTCCTGCACACGCTTGCGGATACGCTCCAGTTGCAACCGGACGATTCGGCCCAGCATCTGGTCCGACAGCGGGTAATACGGAATCGTTACGAGCCGGCCCAACAGCGCAGGCGGAAAGACCTTAAGCAATGGCTCGCGCAGTGCCCTGCCCATGCTTTCCGGATCAGGCATCAACTCCGGGTCCTTGCACAGGCCGGCGATTAAGTCGGTGCCGGCATTGGTGGTGAGGATGATCAGGGTGTTCTTGAAATCGATGAAGCGGCCTTCCCCATCTTCCATAAAACCCTTGTCGAACACCTGGTAAAAGATTTCATGCACGTCCGGGTGCGCCTTCTCCACTTCGTCCAGCAGGACTACCGAATAGGGCTTTCGGCGTACCGCTTCGGTCAGCACACCCCCCTCGCCATAACCAATGTAACCAGGCGGCGCACCCTTCAACGTTGAGACCGTGTGTGCTTCTTGATATTCGCTCATGTTGATCGTGATGAGATTCTGTTCGCCGCCATACAGTGCTTCTGCCAAGGCGAGGGCGGTTTCAGTTTTGCCCACGCCTGATGTACCGGCCAGAAGAAATACGCCGATCGGCCTGCCCGGGTTATCGAGTCCGGCGCGCGACGTCTGAATGCGCTTGGCGATCATTTCCATGGCATGATCCTGACCGATCACGCGCTGACTCAGCGTAGACGCAATGTTCAGAATCGTTTCCAACTCGTTCGTCGCCATGCGTCCTACCGGGATGCCGGTCCAGTCGCCCACCACCGACGCGACAGTTTGGTAATCGACGATCGGCAAAATCAACGGTGTCTCACCCTGCAGGACATCCAGTTTGGATTGCACCACCTGCAACTGCTCCATTAAAGCAGAGCACTCCTCCCTGTCAATTTGTAGCGTAGTCGCACCATCGGTTGCTTCAAATCCGGTTCCGGTGTCCTCGACTGGCCGCCCACCGTCACGCAAGCGCTCCCGCAGGAACAGCAACTCGTCGACAAGCGATCGTTCCTCGTTCCATCGTTTTTCCAGCGCATCAAGTCGCGCGTGTTCTTCCCCGAGAAGCGCTCGGACTTGCGCCTCCCGCTTATCAGTATGGATCCCGATTGCGCCTTCCCGGCTGATGATGGCCAGTTCGGTTTCCAAGGCCTCGATGCGTTTGCGGCTGTCATCGACTGGAGCCGGTGTAGCGTGCAGGCTGACTGCCACCCGCGCGCACGAGGTATCAATCAGACTGACCGCCTTATCTGGCAACTGTCTTGCTGGGATATAGCGATGCGATAGCTGCACTGCTGCTTCGAGCGCTTCGTCCAGAATCTGCACCTGGTGGTGCTTCTCCATTGTGGAGGCCACGCCGCGCATCATCAGGATTGCCCGCTGCTCGCTTGGCTCGTCAACCTGGATAGGCTGGAACCGCCGCGTCAGCGCCGGGTCCTTTTCGATATATTTCTTGTACTCCGCGAACGTTGTCGCACCGATAGTACGCAGCGTGCCGCGCGCCAGCGCCGGCTTGAGCAGGTTTGCCGCATCGCCGGTGCCGGCCGCACCGCCAGCACCGACCAGCGTATGCGCTTCATCGATGAACAGGATGATTGGCTGGCTGCTCGCCTGAACTTCGTCGATCACGGAGCGCAACCGCTGCTCGAACTCGCCTTTCATGCTGGCCCCGGCCTGAAGCAAGCCAACATCAAGGACCAACAAGCGAACTTCCTTCAGCATCGGCGGTACATCGCCACGTGCGATGCGCTGGGCAAAGCCTTCTACAACAGCGGTCTTTCCGACGCCTGCCTCGCCGATGAGAAGAGGATTGTTCTGCCGGCGCCGCATCAGAATGTCCACCATCTGCCGGATTTCGTCGTCGCGCCCGACAATAGGGTCCATTTTCCCCTGTCTTGCCTGCTCTGTCAGGTCGGCCGTGAATCGTTTTAATGCTTCCTCCCTACCCATGGCGGCCGGAGCGATCGAGCCGCTCGCCTCGCCGGGAGCGGCTGCAGCCATGAAACCGTCGGTGGCCGTCATTTGCGCTTCAGGCGAGGTATCGAGCAGCTTTGCAAAGTTGTCGCTCAGATCTTCCAGTCGGATCTTCTCGAACTGCCTGGAAATCCCGTACACGGCATTGCGCAGGCCACTCGTCTTGAGCATGCCGACCACAAGGTGACCGGAACGGACCTGCGATTCCTTGAATAGCAACGTGCCATACACCCATGCCCGCTCCACGGTTTCCTCGAGCTGGGAGGAAAGGTCGGCTACAGAAGCCGCGCCCCGAGGAAGCCGTTCTAGCGCCGCTGTCATATCGCGCGCCAGAAAAGCCTGGTCAAGCTGGTAGTGCTTGATGAGGCGTAGTAGATCCGAGTCCGGTAACTGCAGGATCTGGTGCAGCCAGTGCACCATCTCCACGTAGGGATTGCCGCGCAATTTGCAGAATACGGTGCTGCTTTCGATCGACCGGTAGCACAGCCTATTAAGCTTACCGAACAATGCAACACGACTGATTTCGGCCATGATTTTCCTCAGGCTTGTAATTCGATAACACGTCGGCCAAATCGCACCTGGTCAAGGTCGCTGCACGGAGCGGCGCTTGCAAGCCATGTGTCCCAGCCGAGCCTATTGCCAGCGCCGAGTCGTAACAACGGCATTTCTTCTTTCTTCAAGATCAGTTGCACTTCCCATTCCAAAGCCAAGCCGACATACATCCTGACCCATGCCAGTAGCCGTATGAGGCTACGCCCCCCGGGCATGAAGCGGCGATAGTCGTCGAAATTAAGAGGCCCAAGCACGATCCGGAATTGATGCTGGCAATCCCATATCTTGCGCCCGAGCACCAGCGAACTGCCCATACGATTATTGTCGGCAGCGCGTCCGATGTGGCTTACTATGTCGTCAGGTAACGGCATCCAGTGCCCTACAAACTGCTCAATCCGCAGTGGCACCTTGAAGTACTCGCGTAGAATGGCCGCCAGGCCTGATGCGGGACGCGTCTTGTTCGCCAGTACTGCAGCAAAATGCAATTTTGCAAAGTCGCCGATCTCATCACGCTCTCGCAGGGCTGGCGCGCCAATGCCAAACAGGCTTCCGACAAATACCGAGAAGCGGTCGCCATCAGCCCGGTCCAGGCTGATCGTCGGTTCTGCGCTGGCCCGGGCCCGGTAGAACAATGACACTAGGCGGTGATGAAATACATCCAGGAAAGCCAGCAGTGTTCCGTCGCCGCCATGCCGCAAACGGTTGCAGACATATTCGGTAATATGCAGAGGCATCGGGCCATTGGGGCCGAGCAGGCCGAAGAAGTTGACAGCCAGGCGTGCCCTCGCCTCCCCGTCAGCGCGCCGATAGCGAGCCAGGGCGGTCGCATTAAAGATCAGGTCCGCGTTCTGGCCAAAACGCACGGCATCGTCGCGCGGCCGCAGCGAGGTACCAATGCGCGGCAAGTCGGGACGGCTATTTTCGATCAACCTCAGTACCTGAAAAAAATCCATGCGCGCGGCCTGGGTTTCAAGCACCATGTCGGTCTCTACAGGATCGCGCATGTTCCTTCCTTTGTCTTCCAGCGCATGATTTCGCCGCGTGCCACGGTCCTCACTACTGTTTCTGTGAACGAGTTGATCGACACATATTGCGCGAAGAACTCTGCCAGCACTGCCCCGAGCAGGAAGGCACCTGTCCCTTCGAATGCTGCATCGTCGAGCGTCAGGGTGATCTCGATTCCGCGTCCGAACGTGATCGGTCCGGGAGAAGGAAGTCGGCGCGTGATGCCACGCGAGGCGATCGTGCGTACGCCTTCGATCTGGCGACGCGCTCCGGAATCTGATGGCTGGCAGTAAAGAGCAAGCATTTCCCGCAAGGCCATCGCACCCCGGTCGCCATCGGCGTCCACCAGCGACAGATAGTTCAGGGATAAATGATTGATCAGGCGCCAGGCGACGCTGCCATCGGCATGCGACGGATTCGGCGGACTCGGTCCGGCAAGGCATCGCAGCACGGCCACGGGAGCGCCGGAATCGATAATGAAATCAGTCTTTCCCACACCAACTGGCATGGACAGTGGAAGGTCTCGGTTGGTGCATAACACGGAGAGGCTGAGTTGGCGCAAGTCGCTGCGGTAGGGTGCTTCCGCCGCATCAACGATTGAAATATAGGTCTCGCTTCCTATATAACTCGATCGCGGTCCTTCACGCCGTTGGCGTTGGGACATCAGGCGCTTCTCCCGGCGAGGCTGGTAAAACGCCTTGTCCTGCTGCGCAGTATCAATGTCACGCGCCGTGTAAAACGGGCGAAACGTCTGTTGGGAATCGGGACCATTACCATACCCCGTCACGGTCTCCACCTGGAACACTTCATAGTCCATCGGACGAGTGCGGTCGACCAGCACATGGTATTCGAACTGCTCTCCGGTCAAATTGATACGGTCAGCGCGTCGCGAGAACAGGTTGATCGCTGGCGTACAATGCAACGCGAAATGCGACGCATCGAGCGTCTTTTCAAGTTGCGCATCAGTCCGGTTGAGCCATATTGTCACATCGATTTCCTTCTCGTGACAGTGCCGCAGGGCGGCCTGCATGCCTGATAGCTCGATAAAGTGAAAGCGCTGAGGGAAAGCAAAGTATTCCTGCAGCAAGCGATAGGCCGACATGCTTCGCCGGTTCACTGGCAATAATGCCTGACTGTCCTCAAAGCCCAGCGGGCGCAACGCCGTTTTTGGCAGAAGCGCATGCCCGCCAGACGGCCGCGCCACGGGCGATACCAACACCCCTTCGACGCCGCTAATGATGCATTCGTAAAGCCGCGACGGAAACTCATCGCTGCCACGCAGAAACACGGGCAATGCATTGAGCGAAAGATCCGAAAAGCGGTTCGCAGTGGTTCGCAATCGCAATCGAATCCCGGCCTTTACGCTGGCAGGAAGGCTATGCCCGCCAGCATAGGTAAAGAACGTCGCCTCAACGAGGTCGATCGGCCACAGCGCTACTTCATGCGCGCTGCGATACTCACATGCTGTATTGTCACCCTTACCGAGCACGCTGCGCATCGCCGTGCCGCGTGGCACGACATACCCCTTTTGCACTGCAGGATTCATTAAATCCGGCTGCATCTGGATGACCGCCATCGATGGCGTCGGCGCTAAAAAGTTTGGATAAACAATTTCGCACAGATGCTGGGTGAAGCGCAGGAATTCATCGTCCATCTTCATCTGCACCCGTGCGGCCAAAAAGCCGAAGCCTTCCAGCAGTCGTTCGACATACGGGTCCGCACACTCGAAACCATCCAATCCCAGTCGGCCGGCAACCTTCGGATATTCCTGCGCAAACTCACCGCCGACTTCGCGCAGGTGCTGTATTTCCTGGCTGTAGTAGCGAAACATGCGGGGATTCATGTCGTCCTCCTGGATCCGGCTTCAGCCACAACCACTTCCCCACGTTCCAGATCCATCTCCGTTTTCAAGTAGAGACGTTCCGGAAAGGGCTGTGCCCACAGATCGGCCTGGATGTCGAAGATGAGCTTATTGTGCTGGTTGGTGGACAACGCTTTCACGCTTACCGTACCGCGGATAAGGCGCGGCTCGAAGTCCCAGATGGCCTGTCGAATACCGCGTTCCAGTTGGGTGACGTCCACGCTCGCCACGGCGATGCCTGACATGTCGGGAACGCCGTAATTGATGACGGTATTAGTAATGTGAGGCAGCTTTTCAGCGTCAATGACCGAGAGCAGATTAGTGGCATTGAGAAGCCAGGCGAGATCGCGCAGCACTGCCTCCCGCAAGGTGCGAAGCGACAGCACCCGACGCTCGCGCGGCTCCGAGCTTGTCCCCGGCTCGTCGTCGCTCAATCGATCAAGCAGGGACGGCTGCAACCGTTCACGGGGTGCAAGCTCAGCCATGTTCTGTGCCTTGCGGATCTGCATCGAACTCGATTATCCGGACATTCATCAATGCGTGGTCAGCACTTTCGTCCACCATCATGCGCTGCCCAAATCCATAGCCACGCTCGTCCCACACGGTGCGGCGCGCCAGTTGCAGCGACGCTTCGCCTGTCGTTGTCGTGTTCGTATAGCGGGTTGGAATCAGACCGACGGCATCAGCGCCGTTAACCCAGGTAAACTTCGCTGCTGTCCATACCATGTCGCGCAAATCGGCCGGCGCCTCGCATTCAATGCGGCGTATTCGGGAGAATGGTATCCAGAAATAGCGTCCATTGATAATGGCTTCCAGCACCGGACCAAGCCGCGCATCGGCATCGGCCAACCAGGAAAAACGTTGGCCATCGATCTGTCCAGCAGACGCTGGTGCGGCTTCGAACGCAGCAGCACGTTCGGTGGCGGCGCGCGCTGGCGACGTGGCTTCGGCTCCAAGCGCATTCACCAGCAACGCGAGCCAGGGCGTCGGTTCGCCAAATATCAGCGGCGATCGTTTGCCTGCAAAAACCTCCTCGCGCAACGCTTCGCATTGCAGCGCAGTACGGTAGGTCTGTGCCATTGGCAACGTCGATGCGTCCATCTCTGCCACGACATTGAGCTGGGTGAGCGCGCGCTCCCACTGCCCCAGCACAGAGAGTAACTGGAATAAAAAAATCCGCAGTTTTACGTCGGAGCCCTGCTTGCGGACCGCATCCTGCAATGCTGCCAGCGCCCCCTTAGGATCGCCATCACGGACCAGCTGTTGTGCAAGCATCCTGACTCCCACATCATTCAGACGTATCAATTATTTACGGACACAAAAGAGCAGTCCTGCCAAACCGTTTCGAGGCATGGCAGGACAATAACTGCCTTTCTAGGACACGTTGCCGTCGTTTTCTGCAATGTTCCAGGCAAACGTCTTGTCGCCGGCGACTGTGCCCTTGACGTCCTGCGGCGTATAGGCCACCGTAACCTTGCCAAAATTGAGGGTCACGTTTTCCGTGAGCCTGTCTTCGCCGCCGCTGCCGCCGGTACTCAACGAGGTCACAATTACCTCTTCCATCGTGATCAACAGGTATTTCTGTTGCCCCTCTCCGGCCTTGCGTACCATTAGTACGCATTTGTCGATGTGTGAGCCTTTGGCAAGAGCGTTCATCAAAGCATGGGTGGCGCTGTCGATGTACTTCGTGAACGACAGGTCCTGAAAGCTTGCCTTTCCGGAGCCGCCGCCGCCGCCGGTATGCGTGGTTCCGGACTGACTCATGCCCCAGCTCCAGGCGAGTATATCGATATCGCCCTTGGGCCCCTGGGCCTTGTCCTTCGACTCACCCTTGATCTTGTCGCCCATGTTAATGAACATATCTAATGCCATGTTGCTCTCCTGTGATTGCTGGCCGGTCCAGACCAGGCGTTGGTTGCACATCCCTTACCCATAAGCGGAGCGCTGACGTGATCGCACGTTCACGCCATCGGCCACCCAAACGGCTGAAGCCCTCCGATTACGCTTTGGCGGAAGGCAGTTTCGATACCAGGCGCAATGCCACGGTGAGCCCTTCGAGCTGGTAATGCGGGCGCAAGAAGAACTTGGACGTGTAATAGCCCGGGTTGCCGTCCACTTCCTCGATCACGACTTCAGCTGCCGCCAGCGGTTTTTTTGCCTTGACGGATTCATTCGAGTTCGCCGGATCGCCATCGACGTATTGCATGATCCATTTGGTAAGCCAGCGCTGCATGTCGTCGCGCTCTTTAAATGACCCGATCTTGTCCCGAACGATGCACTTGAGATAATGCGCGAAGCGACATGTCGCGAACAGATAGGGCAGGCGCGCTCCAAGGTTGGCATTTGCGGTCGCATCCGGGTCGTCATATTCGGCCGGCTTGTGCATCGATTGCGCGCCAATGAATGCAGCGAAATCGGTATTTTTCTTGTGCACCAGAGGCATGAAGCCGAGCGCCGCGAGTTCCGGCTCACGCCGGTCGGAAATGGCGGTTTCGGTTGGACATTGCATGTCTATGCCGCCATCGTCAGTTGGGAACGTATGCACCGGCAGGTTTTCGACCGCACCGCCGGACTCGATGCCGCGTATCCGCGAGCACCAGCCGTAGGCCTTGAACGACCGGTTGATATTAACCGCCATCGCATAGGCGGAATTGGCCCATGTGTAATTCCTGCTGTTCGGCGCGGACGTGTCCTCTTCGAAGTCGAACTCCTCGACCGGATCAGTCTTCGCCCCATACGGCAGGCGTGCGAGGAAACGCGGCATTGCCAGCCCCACGTAGCGGGAATCCTCGGACTCCCGGAACGAGGTCCACCCTGCATGATCTGGCGTCTGCATGATTCTCGTCAGAGAGCTGGGATTCTTCAATTCTTGCCAAGACTCCATTAACAGCACCGAGGGCGCAGCCGCGGCAATGAAAGGCGCATGCGCCGCTGCTGCCACCTTTGAAATCGAGGTAAGCAACTCGACGTCCTGCGGGCTGTTGTCGAAGTAATAGTCGCCTACCAGTGCACCGAATGGCTCGCCGCCGAACTGACCGAATTCTTCTTCGTACATCTTCTTGAACAGTGGGCTCTGGTCCCACGCCGTACCCCTGAATTTCTTGAGCGTCTTGCCCAGCTCGCTTTTCGAAATGTTCAACACCCGTATCTTCAGCATTTCGTCAGTCTCGGTATTGCTGACCATATAATGCAAGCCACGCCACGCACCTTCAAGCTTCTGGAATTCCTCGGTATGGATAATGAGATTGACCTGCTCCGTCAATTTCTTGTCAATTGCCGCAATCAGCCCTTCCACCGTGGCAAGCACATCACCAGAAACGATGTTCGCATCGCGCAGCGCCTGTTCCGACAATGTGCGCACCGCATTTTCGATGGACTCCTTAGCTTTGTCTGACTGCGGTTTGAATTCCTTTTGCAGAAGGCTGCCGAACTCGCTGACTTCAAGCGTCTCGGCAGGTTTGGTCTGTTCCTGGGTTTCAGCCATTACAATCTCCAAAGATCATTGTTGCGGTTTTGGTGCCGCGCTGAGCGTCTGCATCAGCGCCGGATCGGCAAGCAGCTTGGCAATGAGTTCTTCGGCGCCGGTCTTACCGTCCATGTAGGTCAGTAGATTCGACAGTTGTCCCCGTGCCTCCAGTAGCTTGCGCAACGGCTCAACCTTGCGTGCAACCGCAGCCGGCGAGAAGTCATCCATGCTCTCGAATGTCATGTCGACTGCGAGGTTGCCTTCACCGGTCAGGGTGTTGGGAATCTGTACCGCCACTCTGGGCTTCATCGACTTGAGGCGATCGTCAAAATTGTCGACATTGATTTCCAGGAATTTTCGATCGGCCACTGACGCCAACGGTTCTGCGGGTTGTCCCGACAGGTCCGCCATGACGCCCGTGACAAAAGGAAGCTGTATTTTCTTCTCTGCCCCATAAACTTCCACTTCGTATTCGATTTGCACACGCGGTGCGCGGTTGCGAGCGATAAACTTCTGACTGCTTTCTTTGGCCATCTGATCCTCCGGACATAAGTCAAACTCTTGTTTCAAACGTCATTCCTGAGGCTGCTCGCGCGGGCCGCTGACGACCATCAGCTGCGCGAGCCCATCAGGGGCGATGTCTTCCATGATTTCAAGGAAATTTTTTGGCACCAAACGCCTGGCGCGTTCAAGCAGAATAGGCACCGGACTTGATGGCTCATAGCGCGCGTAATAAGCACACAGCCGATCGATGGTTTTAACAACATCTTCCCGACTGCAGATTTCATCGATGCTCTGCCGCGATTGACCAGGCTGTTTTGCGGGCGCTGGTGTCCGTTCTGGCTGCTGCTGATCTTCCGCAGCTGCTTGCGGGGCCAAACTGGTGTCTGCCTCGCCTGCGGACATCGGGGCGTCCGAGTTTGTAGTGCGTTCCGCGAGAAATACATGAGCGCGTCTCAGCATCTTTGTCAGCGGCGCCATATCAATGGACTGGGAAACACCGACTTTTTCAGCGAGTATCCTTTCAATGCTCTTGGCGTGCGCGAACGCGTCGGCAAGGGCTCCCACAATCTTATTCATTGAGCGGTTATCTGCTTCCTGAATTGCTGCCTCTATTTTTGCAAGGGCCGGCCTGGAAGTCTCCGTGCTGTCGGAATCAGCGGACGCGCCGGCCGATCCCGCTGGATCAAGGCTGACTGCATCGATATCGCGCAGGTTGAAGCGCCCGTGCGCGCGTGATGCAACTAGGACTGTGGTCGAGAATTCGCGCAGGACGAGGGAAGGAGACACCAGCGCCGCAAGCGTGTTCACGCGTTCGGTCGGATCATTGGCGTCCTCAGGGTCCAGTTGCGGGTGCACACTATCCCAGCGCTGCTCGAGCAACTGGTTAAGGAGGCCCAGGCCGCGTGCAAATCCGCTTACGCCGTCCAGGTGCAGCAAGGCGCGTGCGTTAGGTACTGCAACCCTGAGGTCATACGTTCGAGTAAGGAGATCCGCGCACAGTGCTCCGATGAGCTTCCAGTCTGGGGGCACCGCAGGGGTGACAACGGAGCCGTATTGCACTTCCGGCTTTCCCTGCAATTCTTTTTCCATTTGCACGAACGCAGGATCGTATTCCAGGTTGGGGCCGGATGGCGCGGCCAACCCAAGGTCTTTCAGCAGCCCTAAGCTCTCAATCACGGATTCATCCAATTTATTTCCGCTCCGCTATTGCCTATTATAAAGATGGATTCGCAAAAGCTGATTAACTCGCTCGAATCCAGGTATTTACCTAGCAAGGAGAAAATCACTGCTGCGGCAGTTTATTTCCTTAAAAACTCGCCATGCCACCATGACGAATTACATAAAATTTCGGTCGGCCACATCAAATATCCTGCACATGGAAAATATCACTGCCTTGACATACGACAAATAACGAAAAATCTATATACCAAACGGACGAATGAAAACTTATCGCCATTAAATAAAAAGTAAAAAGATCCGTTCAGATAAATTTTTCAATACATTGGAAGCAACAAAGTTTGCTTCCAATGTATAGTGGAATTCACGAAATATTTTTTAAAGAACTAGTTTTCAGGGTGCCGCTACAGCCTCGACCTCTCAAGCGCCAGTGCCCTGTCCGGCATGCAGCCGACAATTATTCTCCAGCAACACCTCCGAGCGTCATTTCCGCGATTGCAATAACGTTGCATTTAGAGACCGAGTCTATTTAAATTGGAAAACTAAATTCATGGAAAAGCCGGGGAGAGATTATTGAAATTAATAATAAATTACTTATCGGCGGCCTTTGATTTTCAGAAACGACCAGCTTTGCATATTGATCCACGTCAGTGCCTATGTCATTTTTTCACCTAATCTATTTTTCTAACCGGCCCTTTATTTATTATTGCATTGTTGAAATATTCATAGTCACTGTTATGTGAAACAGTTCCATTAAAACATTCAGGTCAAAAGCGTGCCGTTTTCTTCACCCGTTTCAGGATGGATATGGAATTCGCCGTGCTCCGCCTGTTTTACCAGAGCCCGTATCATGGACAGCGAAAATGACAAGACCGTAACGTGGAACAGCATCATTCCTTCCCTGCTCAAAGACAGTCCTTCGGATACGGACGACGGCAGTAGCAATGCACTCCCGCGAGGCACCCGCATGGGCGCCTTCGAGATCGTTAACGTCATCGGTGAAGGTGGATTCGGCATTGTGTACCACGCGTATGATCACCGCCTCGAGCGACATGTGGCGTTGAAGGAATACATGCCGTCAGGATTGGCTTCCCGCAGCAGGACGATGGTCGTCACGGTGAAGTCACAGGCGAACATGGACACTTTCGAGATGGGCTTGAAAAGCTTTATCAACGAAGCGCGCCTGCTCGCGCAGTTTGATGCGCCTTCCTTAGTCAAGGTGTTCCAGTTTTGGGAGGCAAACAGTACTGCTTACATGGTGATGCCCTATTACAAGGGGGTCACCCTCAAGCAGGCATGGCAGGCAATCAAGGCCAGTCCTACGGAGAGCTGGATGCGGTCCTTCCTTGCCAACCTATTCGACGCGGTTGAGATCATTCATCAGGTGAATTGCTATCACCGTGACATCGCACCCGACAACATCTTGCTGCTTGAAAATAACCGGCCGTTACTGCTTGACTTCGGCGCTGCGCGCAGAGTCATTGGTGACCGGACGCAGGGCCCCACGGCCATCTTAAAACCCGGTTTTGCCCCCATTGAGCAGTACGCCGATATCCCAGGCCTCAAACAAGGGCCGTGGACGGATATTTATGCTCTCGGTGCTGTGGTGTATTACCTCATCTCCGGGAAGACGCCAGTGGCTGCGGTATCGCGAACATTTAACGATACCCTTGTTCCCGCGCAGCAAGCCGGCAAGGGCCGATACTCTCCCGGCTTTCTGACTGCGGTGGATCATGCACTGGCAGTGCGCCCCGAGAACCGGATTCAGACGATCGATGAATTTCGGGATGCGCTTTCCATTGGCGAAAACGTTCCGTCTACCTTGCCGCCTTGGACATCAGGAAGTGAAACGACAAAAGCAGATAAGTGGAATGGCAGCGTCAAGGCAAGCGGATTCGAAAAGAAGGAACCGTGGCTGGACAACCCTGAATCGGATGAAACCAGGCTGGTTGCCGAACCTATTCGGATCGATCCCGTCACGCCGAAGGGCGCTGAGCGAACAATACAGCCACCACCCGCGCTACCGAAGTCGGCCTTCACAGGACGTAAAACTGCGATCGCGGCGATAGCGGCGCTGGCAGTCGTCGTGGCTGGCGGTACTGTCTTCTGGAAAATGACGGATCATGCGGATAACATGCCGCGCGTGGAGTCTCCGCCGTCCATCCAGGGGGGTAGTACAACTTCGTTGCCGTCCACGGCGACTACTGCACAGACCGATCCTGGCGGTGCCGGCACGAATACACAACCTCAGCCGCCGACGGAGCTGCCAGGCGCCAGCAAAAAAATGGATGCCCAACCGAAAGTGAGTGGCCCAGCCAGCGCCCCCCCCTCTTCGCCGATACCGCAACCTGTTACGCCGGACCCTGCCACACCGCCTATAGTACTGGGACTTCCTTCACCTTCACCTTCACCTTCACCTCTTCCACCGCAAGGACCTTCTCCCAAGGAGCAAGCAAAATTATCGGTTGAGGATGAAAAGTGGCAGCAGACAGTAACGGCCAACGATATCGAATCTTATAAAGATTATCTTCAAATTTACCCGAAGGGACGGTACGCCAATATTGCCAAAGCTTCGCTTAAACGCCTTGAAAAACAGGATATTGCCCGCCGTTCGCCCCAGCCTGCTATAGATCCCGGAGCGTTACCGGGCAAGATGGGCGAAGCCGGAAACTCACCACGTGATGAAAATATTGCTTGGAACAACACCGCAGCAAAGGACACGCTTTCAGCGTATGAACTCTTCATAAAAGATTTCCCAGCTGGCCAACATGCGGCTGAAGCACGGACACGGATAGCGGCGCTTACTAAAAAGCCTAGTCCATTACCGATTCAAACTCAGCCGCCGGAGACAATACCTGCGCAACCCGCGGGCAGCGAAGATACGACTGCTAGGAGATCGGATCCTAAGCCTGCGCCCGTACAAGACTCAGCAAAGGCGCCCCCAACGCCTAGTGGGCCGAAGCCAAAGGCGGTGCCAGATGGCGACGCGCACGGCGATCCACAACCGGAAGTTTTTGCGTCGGGTAAGCCGCCACCATCACGTCCTTCTGACAATAACCAATACGCCGGCAGCAAGCCATTTCGTGTCAACGATCAAGTCTATATCGGGATCTTTACTCCGGATCCGATATCGGGTGCGCTATCAGGTAAAGGCAAGATCACCTGGGATAACGGCGATCAGTACGAGGGCACGGTGGTTCGCGGACTCAGGGAAGGCAAAGGCGAATTCGTCTGGGCGAATGGTCAGCGTTATAACGGGGAGTGGTTAAAAGGGGCACCTAATGGGCGTGGCACCATGGAGCATCCCAACGGCCCCAAATACAACGGCGACTGGGTTAAGGGAGTTTTCAATGGCCGCGGCATCATAGAGTTTCCCAACGGCCAGAAATACATCGGCGAAGTGCGCGACGGGCAAGCCAACGGCAAAGGCACACTGACCTTTGGTAACAAAGACCGCTACATCGGCGAAGTCAAGAATGGCTTACAAAACGGGCATGGCACAACAAAGTTCGTCAGTGGCGATACACATACTGGCGAGTGGCGCAACGGCAAAAAAATCGGTCGAGGTCGTTATACCTGGGCTAACGGTGATTATTGGGAAGGGGAATACGTGGACGATAAGCAGACAGAGAATGGAAAACTTGTGCGCGCGACCCCCGGTAGCACTATTGAATCGGCAAGCCCAGCGGAACAAGACAATGACGCGAGTAAAGATGTCGCGAAAAAGGAATAAATTTCGCATTCCGCTACTGTGAACACACTTCAGTCCGCAGCGAGTCTTTGATTTAAAAAAGGAATACCTTTTCCGGCAGTGTCCGATAGAGCAGATTCGTAAGACCAGCGCAAAGCAGCCCACTGATTCAGCGACCGCCACAGGCATAACGATGATCCGTCTACGCTCGTACTTGCATTCACTCGACTTCGTTCCATGACAGCGGGCATGGTAAAGAGGATGAAGCAAGTTTCAAGGAATGCAAAATTGATAGAGACTATTGGAAAATATCGAATCGAGGGCCTCCTTGGCAAAGGCGCTATGGGTGTTGTCTATAAAGCGTTCGACCAGCATTTGAAACGTATCGTGGCGCTAAAGACAGTCCACAGGGAACTGATCAGCGATATGGATGAAATAAAGTCGATAGACCGCCTCAGGGACGAGGCGCAGGCTGGTGGCTGCTTGAATCATCCGAACATTGTTACTGTTTTTGACTACGGTGAAAATTCCAGCGTCGCCTATATCGCGATGGAATTCGTGGAAGGTACCTCCCTTGCGGCGTTATTAGCCCCTAACAGGCCTGTAGCGCTGTCAAGCGTGAGTGTATGGATGACGGACCTACTTGAGGCGCTAGACTTTATTCATGAACGCGGCATTGTGCATAGGGACATCAAACCTTCAAATTTGCTAATCACGCAAAGTGGTCGCCTAAAAGTGAGCGATTTTGGGGTGGCCTATATCGGTTCTTCAGCTTCTAGCCATATAAGAACGCGGGTAGGAACACCGAGTTACATGTCTCCCGAGCAGTTTCGTGGCGAAGCCATTGATGGCCGCTCAGACATTTTTTCCGCCGGGCTCGTGCTGTACCAGTTGCTGACAGGCACCCGCGCCTTTACAGGTACAACGCATGAAGTCATGCACCAAATTTTCAATGTTATTCCAACGCCACCATCACAACGCCTCCCTTCGCTGGGAGGCGCCTTTGATTGCGTCGTGGCAAAGGCCCTAGCCAAGTCTTTTAGTAACCGTTATGGTTCCGCCCATAAGTTTCTCGATGCATTTAGGCTTACCCACTCAACCAACGAGAGAACCATCTCGCCGCTTTCCACTGCTGTTGACAACAATGCCGAGCTATCTTTGTAGTCAGGTATTACTTACTTCATCAAAAAAAACTTATCAGGAAATTGCGAGCTGCATTGACAAGTCGCGCACGTGACACGTCCGCTTCAAGCGTAAGGATTGCTAGCACGGTCGGAGAGGACGCAGCTCATCGCAATGAGTTCCGACCAACCAAAGGGCGCTTTAACAGCTTTTCCTTTTGCAGGATCTTGGCCTGGATGACCGAGACTGTTACAGGACTTCAGTGAGGGCTGATCTGAAGCGGATGGTAATGAAACAGGAGAATGGTCTTGAATATAGAAATGCGGTCGCTTCGCCTTGAGCCGCATGCCGTCTGCACGCTATGGAGTTATCCGATTTATACACAACCGGAACCAGCGCCAAACCATCGTCTTAATTGCTGCTAAGTCCTAGGCGTAGAACACTCCCATTGCTAATCCAGGACGGCTCATCTCCGTTATGTCCAGTTTAAAAGATTTCGGAAGAGGAAAACGCGCCCTTCCCGTCTATGCCTCAATAACGCGTTGATCCTTGTATGGCGGCATACTTTTCTTGTAATATCCTTTGTTCCTCATTCTTCCGCTTGATCGTCGACATCCGCAGGTTGTATTCAGCAAGCAAGGCTGCATTTTTAAAAGCGATGTTGTCACCTTTCACGGACAAGTAGTTACGGTTAGTGTCAATGAAGTCGGCCACATTCATGAGCGCTTCCACTTTTTCCTGTTCAAGCCGAAGGATATTGTGAATGAGCGAGGCGGCGCTGGCCCGCTTGTCTCTTGCCAGGGCAATCGATTTGTCTTTTGACTCCTTCGGTAACCTGCTGTTGTTGATTAAAGCCAGTCGCTCTTGCCAAGCTTGTTCATTGTCATTGCGTTGTTGATCGATAATCTTTGCCATGGTGCCGAACTTCGTCTTCAGCTCTTCGGCTTCGCGCTTGCTTTTTGCAGCGGAAAGCATGCTGACTGAATTGCTGAGATCATGATAACTCTTATTCAATTCATCGCTGATCTGCGCGTGAACTTTAACGGACTCTTCCATCTGCTTGTTTATCAAGGCAACTTGCTCAGCATTGTATTTGGCTTGGAGATCGCTTTTCCAATAATAGTACTTGCTGATTCCGAATAGGAGGCCAGCCGTCAGAATGGCCATCCAGATCTTCCTTTGAAACCCTTTCCGGAAATCAACCAATTCTGGCTTTGGGATTGGATTGTCTTTCTGGAGTGTCAACAGCGGATCGTTATCCCGTACGCGGTGCTCGAAGGTAACGCTGACGCGGCGTGACACCTGAAGGTACCAGGTCCAACCGATAGCAGAGACTATTACCCGTCCTGCCCCATCGCCAACGTTTATGAGCGACACGACGACCATCCACACGAATCCGGAGATTAAAATCGTGGTCATGGCTACCATCCGGAAATTCGGTCGAAGCCTGAAAAGCGAATATAGCATAGGAAACTGCGTTGCGATGAAAATAAGGACAAGCAGAAAAGAAGCCTGGGCTTGTCGTGGTGAAATTAAAAAACTGGTCAGCGCGGGAATGGCAAGAAGCGCAATAGAAACAATCTGGCCAATAGCAAACCACAGCAACCATCCATTGATTCCATATAGCGGATGGGCCTTTGCCCGTTCAGGCGAAATTGATATCCATCCCATGATTGCATTTCCAGTGGCTTCTACAATATTCTCTTTTACCTTTGTGTTCTTGATTGCTTTTGACGTAGGTCTAATAACGCATGCAATTCTGGAAAATGGGTTTAAGCCTCGCATGCCATAGGGGTTTTTATTTTCTTATTTGAACCATGCGAAACCGGCGTCTTTCGTCGCGCGCTCAAGAATGACCAACGTGTCGTGGCCGGCCTACTCGTCAAGGTGTTCGCCCCTAACGGTTACTCGCCTGGCCATTTGAAGGCTGCAAATCGAGGCAGTCGTTGTGACAGGAACCGATGAAACGTTATGCCAACTCCAAAGGTAGAGTTTTGACCTGTTTGCACGCCATGAATTCAATGGGCAACGACGAATGCAATATCTCGTGTTAGCGCACTTAAAGCCGGCAACAACGTTTATGTCGGGACAGTCGTCGCCACGTCCGACCAAGCGTCTAGTCGGCCTAGAAGGAAAAGGAACCTGTCACGCCGGGTGCTGCCTGCTGGATACTTGAAATCAATGCAAGATTAATAGAAAGCATTTATCTGGCCTTCTTTCTTTTGGAAAATGGAAAATGAATTGCGCCCCGCATCTCATTTCTTGAGGAGGCATATCTCAAAGAATTCCGGAATGCAAAGAAATAGGATGCCTGTCGGAATGCGTATTTCGTTGAACGGCTTGTGGCCGGGATGCGTCTTGCGCCATTGCCTCACTGCCAATTATGGTTGGACTATTTTCCACAATTCATTATCAACCAGTTTTCGTGACAGAGGACTGTCATACGATCTCTTTCCCTTTATTAAGGAAAAATAAGCTGAATAAATAAGTAAGACTTTCATTAATTCAATTTAGTTAGTCGAAAAATTTTACAGATTCATTTACAGAATTAGCCCCAGAATATGTAAGTACTTGTTTTTACTAAATTCAACAAAGATGGCAAGCTAATTGCAACTAGTCCTGTCCCTTTGTCGACATTTGGAAGGAGACATCAAAATGAATAAGAAGCACTTGGCATTTTCTGCAGTTCTTGCCACACTGCTGGGAGCGGGAATGAATGGTTCGGTTGCAGCCGCGCCTATTGTGCTGGATTTCGAGGGTGTGGGAAATTCTGCTGCCGTCAATAATTTTTATAATGGAGGCACTGACAGTCAGGGAAACTCCGGACCAAACTTTGGTATCGGTTTTTCTCCCACCAGCCTTGGTGTGATCGGAAGTGATGCCGGCGGAACAGGTAACATCAGGAACGAGCCTTCCAAGAACACGGCGCTCTTCTTCCTGTCCGGTGGGGCGGCCACCATGAATGTCGGCCAAGGCTTCGATACTGGATTTTCGTTCTTCTACGCCAGTAGCGACAACGGTTTCGTCAGGGTTTTCGACGGATTGGACGGCACAGGCAGTCTGTTGGCGCAACTTAATCTGGGCAGTAACATTTCCGGATGCCCAATTAATGCCGCAGGCACTTCAACCCTATATTGCAATTGGACTCCAATCGGCGTGAACTTTGGCGGCATCGCGAGATCGGTAGACTTTGGTGGCACCGTTAACCAGATCGCCTTCGATGATGTGACGTTCGGTTCGGCTACCGCTGGCGACAACGGCACCGGCACTGGCAGCACCGGGAATACCGGCTCGGGCAACAATGCTGGGGGAACTACAAACGCCACCGTTCCAGAACCGGGCACGATCGCGCTAATCGGCCTGGGACTGCTTGGTGCCACAGTGGCCCGTAGAAAGAAAACTCTGCGTAAGAACGCCTCATCTGCATAGTGGCGCCAATTGCGTACTGGGCGGGCAGGACGAGATCCCACCGCACAAAAGCGCCGGTTGGGACTTGGGGAATCGAGACTGCTAGCGATTCTCTCGGGCAGGGAGGGTCAGTCAAAATCATAAAATAACGCTGGTTATCACTTGCAGCGGCTCGTTTATCTGAAGGAGGCCGGGGTCGAGGCGATCCGATGCCCGAGGTCTGTCCGGACCGCGGGAAACGAGCATTACGAATTGACAAAGAGGTCAAAAAACGACGACACCCGCGCGTTGCTGGGCACATTCCAACACTTGACGCTCTTGTGACCGCAAAATCACGCGTTTGCAAAGCGCTCTGCAATAGCACTATGCGGCCTTATCAGGACGACCCGCATTCTGTATCAATCGGTAGCCCTTCACTATCCTTTTATTGGCTTCACATTGAACAGAGATTCATTTTTCTTGGCCTTTAAAAGTGGTGCTGTGTTTCGTCGCGGCCATAGCTGCAGCACTTCTTGCTGGCAGTTCCTGATGCATATTGATTGGGATGGCGAAATTCAAGTTCTGGCTGTTGTTTCGGTACATGGCTGTGATCCCGATAAGGGTGCCTTCGGTGTCAAACAGGCCGCCTCCGGATGAACCAGCAGAAATTGGCGCAGACGTCTGGATATAGCGTAATCGTCCTTCCTTGTCTTTTCTGAGCCCGGAAACCATGCCATCGGCAAAGGTAAGCTCAATCCCTCCTGGTGCGCCAAGCGTATAGACTTTCTTGCCGACCCTCACAGTGTCGCTATCGCCGATCTGGACCGGCTTGGCGTGGAGATGTTTTGCTCGAATTTCGCATAAATCTCTCTCCAGATCGATGTGCAAGAGGTCGGCTCCATAAGCAGCTTCGTCCTGTCGGATTTCGATGCGACTGGCCCTCGCCAGTACATGGCATGTCGTAAGAAGCCGTTCCGGCTGGACCAGCACGGCGCTGCCAGTTCCCACCACGATATTGTTGGCGTCATAGGCTTGCACAGCCATGACCGCGCCTGAGATTTGCAAAAAAATCTCATCCGGTTCCATGCACCACGCAGAGGAAGGGACGGCGACGGAGGCAGCGCCAAGCGCTGCGGAAAAGCCGACCATAAACGCTTCGAGCATCCGCCGAGTCTGGCTGTCATTTCTCATTTTGACCGCGCATGAGTTTTTTATAATCGTCGATCGTGGTGCCGTTAGAGGAAGCCGGCAATGAGTTAGTTGGCCTGTTATTGACGACTATGACCTGTCTCACGAGATCGGTACGGGGTGGGACAGCCAACACACCGTTCGAGTCGACATAGGGCTTTAACGTGTCGATGACCGCTTGCGCCGGAAAATAGGTGAGTCCATTGGGAATCGGATCTTTTAATAGCCTGACGTAAGCAGAGGCAGACCAAGTTGTAACGGTCACAGTGCTGCCGGGAATATATGTATAGGAACTACGGCCCTTAGCAGGGGAAAATCCATCGCTATGCTGCCCACCTTCTTTGGCGGTATAGCCGCGGACACCTAAATCACTGATGTGGTCAAACGGTGGCGGTGGCGCAGCCTTGTCGGAGTATAGTGTAAAGTTATCGTAGCCCTTGGACTTGGTAAACTCAGCACAGCGGTAAAACCAGAAATACCAAACCCGATCTTCTTTCGCATTGCCATTACCCTTAAAACTCACCTTATACGTGGTATCGTCAATTTTGGTTTCTGTATAGCCACCACCCAAGCCATTCGGCTGGTAAGGGGTTGCGCATCCGGCCATGAGAGACGCAGTGGCAATGACAAGCAAAAACCTCGGCATTTTTTTCATGTCTTTCTCCTAGCTGAAAGTTCCTCTATCCAAGGGACGGTTTCCCACAGGATGATTTCCTCATGGTTGTCGTCAAGCAGGCTCTGTTGAACACAGTCGCCACGATGGTGGCAGAAGACCGGTCGATGCCGCGCTGCGCTCGCGTCTGATAACGAACGAATTCACGGCACAGACCAATCTACAACGATCTTGCGACCAGTTTTCTTCTTAACTTTTGCGGCTTGTCTATAAAAAGCTACTTCCGTTTTGCAAGCTGGGTTTTTTAAACACAGCAGATATAGTGCTGCGATTTTATTCTGAAAGAGTGGATTGCCGCCAAACCGTGCGAATGAGGTATCGGATTGCTTTTCTGCGCTTAATTCTGCGCACAAACTACGTGACACACTTCGATTCCTTATTTCATTCGCTGGCATAACGTCATCACTTCGATGGCGACAAAAAGGTCTTCCTACCTTACCTAACAGAAGGTTCCGATGGGCTAGCTAGGCATCAGGTTCAGCCACCGGCGAAATATAGAGGCATCCATTGCGCTCTTCGAAAAAGCGATCGAAAGTCAGAGGCCGGCCTTACACACGTTTACCTCGGACAATTCCTCACCTGTCTCATCGTGCTGCACAGGAGATAAAGCATGACGGGCCTGCCGCCTGGTGAGACGAGGCTTCGATGTTTGAAGTGCCTAGATTACCTGATCGAGCAAGGCCAACTACACATCAAGTTCAGAATCAACGTCATGCTTTGATTCAAACGGCTCAGGAATGCTACCCACATCACTGCTTCCATTAAATGGGTGCATCGTACTCCCGGAGGTCATTTGGTATTCAGACCAATATCAGAAGGGATTACTGAGCTGGCAGTATGGAATCCAGTGTTCTCTCCTTGACAGGCCAACTGGGAAAAAATGTATTTTTGCATCACCCATTAAATCGGCCACACCGCTATGAGCCTCGGTCGCCGCGGCTTTGACTTTTGTCAAAATCCGCAGACCTGTAGGTGCGCGGAAGGTCGCATCAAGTTCTATATTGAATTGTAATATTGACCTTTTAATAACTTGTAGAATCGAACTTGTTTCGACCTTGGGGGGAATGGCCCAAAGTTTCACTGGCTGGTGCGACGCCGTTTTCAGGGATTGCACATCCTGCGCAGCGACGTCATGTGCCGCCGACGTCTTCCTATTCTTTATGTTGTCCCTCGTAATGTGCACTCATAAGCTACAGGCATTGCATTATCAATATTTTGCTTACGACAGGCATGCTTTTCGTCCCTTAGACTTCTACCCCTTCTGCCACCTCTTTTAACACGCCTGAGGAATGTCAGGCAGAAGCCAAAAAACAAGATATAGAATGGGGTCGGCAGTACACAGAACAGGCAAAATGCCACGCTGCGAGAACGAGCAATTGCCCCAACCCTGCATACGATTCTCGGTTCGACGAATGAATTCGAAAAATCGACGTGCTCCATAATGCCTGCGATGCGATGCGGTACAGCGCGGACGACAACGACAAGGCAAATGCACGAGAGCAGGCACTGCAAGAGCCTTATCGACAGGAGCCAGAGCCTTTCTCATCCTTTGCGGCGCCGCATCCAGATTCGCCGCAAGCGCACATCGAACCAGCGCTATCATCAATGCTGTAAAGCGACGCCTCCATGCCAGTGGTCTCAGCAAATGCAGACTGCGGCATCACAGCAGATAGCGACATCGGGGTCAATGGAGACTAGACATCGACGCCAACTCCTCCCCCGATCCTTCGCGTGCAGAATCAAACCACTAGCGAGACCGCCAGCGAGCAATCCGGTGAAACGCCGGCGATCATTTACCTTCCCTAGTCAGCCAGCGGTAACGTAGAAATAATTGCAGCGTCGCCGGCTCCTTCCCTAGATTGCAAGAAAGCTAGGGAAGGAGAGGTCAAGTACAGATTTTTTTGGAGAACCATCGAACGACATTCCTGCTTCAGCAATGGAGACGCAACAAGACGGCGCGACATCATGTGCTGCCCTGATGCCTGAGCCACACCGGCAACCGGATTTCATAGAAGCGTAGCAACAGCGATACGTCTGAGGAAAGGTGAGACCGTGACACAACGAGAACCTCGCTGTTACCGACGGATCCTGCACCGTTCTATCTTTAGCACGCTAACGCGACAGAACCGCGACGGCAATGCGGAGTTGCTGGAAGATATTCGTGGCAGTCGGGAGGCGGTAAGATCGTCTATCAGAACCGCGGAATATTTCCGCGTCGAGGAGATCATTGACCCGCGTGACACTAGTCGCTGCTGTGCAACATCTGCACTCGGGTGCCTGATCGGTGCAGCAAACCCGTTTGAAGGCTCGAAAGAATTACATCACGTCCAGCAATCTCTGCCGAAGCACTTAACGCTTTTCGCCAGCCTTCGTGTCGGCAATTCGCTCGATGCATGCTTTATTGAGTTACATCAGGTAACGCCTGTTGTTTCTCCCCAAAAGGAGGATGCGTCCTTACGTGTCTCCAATATCGTTGTCAATACTAGGACCTACACTCAACTGAACAAATACTTTTTAGTTGCTATCACGTTACCAAGCGATAAAGGGAAGAGCAGCCAACACACTTCTGTACAAACAAGCTTAAAGATAGATTTTTTTGTATTTATCAGCTGAATACCGGTTGCTAATAGAACTTTCATCATTTCGAGAGACAAGGCATCATGCGGAAAATATTCATTATGACCTGTACGGTGCTATTGTGAGCCACTACGGCTCAGGCTGGTCCATTGATGAAAGTGAATCCAAAGGATCGTTTCAGCAAGCCGCCCGGAGTTGTTTCCCCCCTAAGACGACAGTCCCGACTCTATCGAACTACGCGGGGCGATTGAAGCCGATGCTTCTGATCGCGGCTCAAGATCAACAAATACTGGCAAAAAGGTAAATGCAGCGACCAGACCGCCGCAGAACCGTCAGTACTTCGACATGGCCGACACCACCGACCGGGTAAAAATTCACTTCGTTTATGCCGTACCAGCTGGTGGCTTTGATCGAGGTTTTAACCCATCTCGTTATACACAAGTCCGGTCTGGTGGCTTCGCACAGGGTGGCAGGAATTAACGGGCCTTTGTAATACGGGCTTGTAAACCTCGGCGAATTCGCGTTTACTCTGTGCTTTTGACAAGCCGATGGATAACGAGTCAGAGGTATGGGTGGACAAGGAATTTGAAGCGCTGGACCTGGGTGACCCAAGGCGGGACCGGCGTGCGAAGGAATTGCTGAAGCGATTAGCGGCAAAGCCGACCGCGAGCATTCCTGGGGCATGCGACGGCTGGTCAGAGACTATGGCGGCCTACCGCTTCCTTGGCAATGAGGAAGTCGAGTGGGAAGACATGATGCAGCCGCACTGGGAACGCACGGCTACGCGCATGCAGCAGCATGCCGTGGTGCTATGTATCGCGGACACGACCGAGCTCGACTTCAACGGCCAGGACATGGAAGGCCTTGGACCGTTGAGCTTCGAGGCACAGCGTGGCATGTACCTGCACCCGACCTACGCTGTCACACCGGACCGGGAACCGTTGGGGATATTGGACGCCTGGATGTGGGCTCGTGAACCGCTGGATGAGAACGGACGACGCGGCGGCCTCAAGGAAAGCACCCGTTGGATCGAGAGCTATGAACGCGTGGCCGAACAGGCAGCAACGTTGCCCGCTACCCGCCTGGTCTATGTGGCCGATCGCGAAGGCGATATGGCCGCGCTGATGGAGCTGGCCGATACGCTTGGTCACTCTGCCGACTGGTTGATTCGTGCCAGGCACAACCGTAACCTGGCAGAGGGAGGCAAGCTCTGGGATAAGGTGGAGGCCGGTGAAGTGCTTGGCGAGATTGCCTTTATCCTGCCGGGACGTGCCGGCCAGAAGGCACGGCAAGTCAGGCAGGAGCTACGCGCAAGCCGCATCCAGTTGCCCGGCAAGAGACAGCTCAGTGTGACCTGCGTAGTGGCCCGAGAGATCGATGCGCCGGCAGGTGTGAAGCCGGTGGTGTGGCGGCTGGTGACGAACCGGCTGGCGCCAGACCGGGATGCCGTGATCGAGCTCATCGATTGGTATCGTTGCAGATGGGAAATAGAACTGTTTTTTAATGTGCTGAAAAACGGCTGCAAGGTGGAAGCCCTGCAACTGTCGCAGATGGACCGGGTGGAACGGGCTCTGGTGCTGTACATGATCGTGGCGTGGCGCATCGCCCGGCTCATGCGCTTGGGCAGGACCTGTCCGGACCTGGATGCATCGCTGTTCTTCCATCCTGACGAGATCAGAGGCGCCTATTTACTGGCGAAGAAGGCACGCCCCGCGAGTGCACCGACGCTCAATCAAATGATCCGGCTGATCGCATCGTTAGGCGGTTTCCTTGGTCGCAAGGGCGATGGCGAACCGGGAGCCAAAACGCTTTGGATCGGACTTCAACGCACCGTGGATGCCGCCTCCACAATTCAAGCCCTTCGAATGGAAGATGCGTGACTTGTGTATAACGAGATGG